>Ga0265293_10003328_pt1 | contig 30000 bp, 25 predicted proteins | sample Munlanlewell138R_FD_192505 | JGI IMG/M metagenome (GOLD analysis project Ga0265293, IMG submission 192505) | Leachate microbial communities from a municipal landfill in Southern Ontario, Canada - Leachate well 138R | ecosystem: Engineered > Solid waste > Landfill > Unclassified | place: Canada... | reverse complement strand
ATCCGCCTTTAATTATCAAAAAAACTTCGCTTCCAGCCTTAACTCCTCTACCGTCTCCTCTGGACGCAATCAACATATGATTTTTAACTATGGATTCTCCGCTTTTTAAGTCTTTCGCTGATGTGATATCTGACAGTCCTCCTAGCTCTCCGTACACAGCAGTCGTTATACCCGATCTTATAATTAATTCCGCACCTTCATCAGCTAGTAACACTTGGCCGGCTTTCATTTCCACAACTTCAAAGGTTAAGGATTTTTCAACTGTTCTCTTGAGAGCTGCAAGTTCTTTGTCCTTCTTTTCCAATTCTAAAATAAGCCTGTCAATCTCTTCTAAATTAGAATCAATATAATACTTGATTTGTTCAATTTTTTTATCTACAAAACTGAGAGTAACAATGGGATCACTTTCAGAGCCCGGTTCTGCACCATCCGCAGATCCGAATACCATTAAATAAATTAATGCGGATAACATTAATATGGTTATTACAACAATTTTAGTGCTTTTTCTACTCATTTCACTACCTCCAAACAAATCATTTGTTTAATAATTCGCCAATAATGACAAAATTCCTGTATTTAAAATAGTTATTTACCAATGAATAAAAGCGGCTTCGCCGCATTAGTTTATTAACTTACGTTGTTAAACCATATAGTTGCTAATAGATTTTTAGTATGATATATGGAGAAAAGGCCGCTTTTATAGCCATATGCCATTTCCGAATAAAGTGAGAAAATATTGGCGCGGCATATAAGTAAATTGCTTTTTTATATAGTAGGAAAGTAGAACTTTCCTACTATATAAAAAAGGGCATACGCCCTTTAAATACTATATTCTACAAGTCCAAAGCTTATCCCTATACTATCATTTACTTCTTTCATAAGTTCTTCGGACAGGTTCCCAATCCTTTCTTTAAGCCTCTTCTTATCTATTGTTCGTATTTGTTCTAACAGAATCACTGAATCTTTCGCCAGACCATATTCTTTTGCGCTTATTTCTACGTGAGTTGGTAGTTTCGCTTTATTGATTTGTGAAGTAATGGCAGCTACTATCACAGTAGGGCTGTATCTATTTCCAATATCATTTTGTACAACTAGAACAGGTCTTGTTCCCCCTTGCTCTGAACCGATAACGGGGCTTAAATCCGCATAGAACATATCTCCTCTTTTAATAACCACATCACTCACGCTCCGCAAGCCTTGTTTCATAATTACATATGCACTCTTGATCAGCAGTAAGTCCAATTTCAGCCAACATCACATTTATTTGTGTCATTTCCAAATATCCTTTTTTCATATTTTCAACAAAGTTAACTTTTTTCACTTCACTTAAATAGTACTCCATAGCCTTGCTGACAAATTCATTTCTATCACATTGTACATTACAAATCATGCTGTCAACTTCTTCTAAAAGGCTGCCCGGCAAGCTAACTACAATTCTTTTACATTCTGCCACACTAGCACCTCCAGTATTTCTGTTACTTTAGTAAATAGTATGAACCATATGTAACAATTATACGTCCCGCAATCCCATTCTATGAATCTATGCTAACCACATATACACTATTATATACCAACTTTTACATCAATGCCATAGATAATATTTTACATTTATGTTTTAAAGCCTTTATTCATATACTGTATAATTTTATATTTCTTTACTGTAGATTATTAATATTTGATTAATATTACGTTATGGAAAGACTTGGGATCTATCATTTACAGGCTATTTCTTGTAACTCAGTAATCGTAGCAAATATAATAAGCTTTGCTAAGAATACAATATCTTAGCTGTAACTATATAAACCTTTAACCTCTTTTAAAAAGTCCTTATTTAAGGATAAGATGTAATTTAGCAAATATATAAAGGGCGGTTAACTCCGATATTATAAATTTTTAACTTAAATTAAAGTCTTATATTACCTAGCATATTTTTCTTTAAATCTTTATGTTTTTCAAATAAAACAATTCTGCTATTTCCCAAAACAATACTATTATACGCAGCTTATATTTATTCATGCTATAAATTTTGAGTTTTATATAAAGGCTTATATGACTACCTCATTCCAATGTCATATAAATAAGAAAAGCAAGGATAATTGGAAATACTCAATCACCTTGCTTTTTTTTATATTTCAACAACAGTTCCGGATTCTTCTCGTAGCGCTGATTCTATTACCAAATTACCTGTTACTAAATCAAGTAAAGCTAATCCGGTTGCATCAAATATTGTTATTTCTTCTCTATTTCTCCTACCTTGTATTTTATTTAATAAAACATCACCGATTTCACCGACAATATCCTGTTCGGATATAATTCCGTTTTTAATCGGAAATTCCATCTCCCCGACCTTTATAGATTGGTCCTTATCATCGGCAAAAATTCTAGCACCTTTAAATATTTCAGGATCCAATTCTTCTTTACCTATCATATCTGCACCTATACAACTAAAATGTGTTCCCGATTTTACCCATTCTTTTTTAACAATTGGAGATTTTGCTCTAGTAACTGTGATTACTGCATCCGTATCCTTTAAAGTTTTGGGTAAGTCATTTACCGCTGTAAATTCAGTTCTTTCAGGATTCAATAAAAAATCCAATTCCAATGTTTTTATAATATTATTTGTAAAGCTTATAGCATTGTTATAACTTAAAGGATCATAGATTCTTACTTTTTCTAACTGAGGCATTACCTTTAAAGTAACTGCTATCATATAGATTGCTTGTAAGCCTGCTCCTATTATTAATAGGTTTTTAGAATCTTGTCTTGCCAGCGATTTTACACCCAACGCTGCTGCAGCCCCCGTTCTCATACTTGTAATATAGGATGCATCCAAGACACCTTTTGGAATGCCCGTCCTTGAATCGAATACCATAAGCATTCCGTTAAAGCAGGGCAAATTTAGTTCAGAATTTAGCGGAAAGTTATTTAGCATTTTTAATCCATGAACTTTATTTCCAATAACATAGCCTGATCTAATATCCATAACTGCTTTTTCTTCTTCAAAATAATATTCAATGGAAGGCCAGATTACGGCCTTACCTTCAGATTTTTGACAATATGCTCCTTTTACTACATCTATTACATCTTCCAATTTTAATATCTTTTTTATATCTTCTCTTCCTAATATAACTATTCTCATGTCTTTTTACCGTCCTTATTTTAACTTTTTAAAATAGCCACCAAGTGCTGTTAACCCTTCTTCTAAATATTTCGAATTCCCAAAACCATATCCTAATCTAAAAGTTTTTGGCATTTCGAAGCAATCACCATGACAAAGTAAAACACCCGTTTTTTCAAATATATCAATGCAAAGTTCTTCTTCTGAAATATCGTAATCATATTTTATAAGGGAAGTTGTCGTATATGATTTATCTAAACAAGACAACCTTGCTTCCTCTTTTATCCATTCATCAAATATTTTTCTTCCTTTGTTGACTATATCTCTACTTCTTTTTAAAATCTTACTTTCATTTTCTAAAGCTTTGGCTGCAATTAATTCGTTAAATGGTCCGCAACAAATAGTGTCGTAAGAACGCCTGTTTTCTAACTTATCATAAGTATCTTTACACTTTACAATTATCCAACCAACCCTAGTTCCCGCCATAGAAAAAACTTTTGACATACTGCTGGTTACAATTCCCTTTTCGTATATATCTGCTACAGAAATCATATATTTATTATCCAAGCCTCTGTATATTTCATCACTTAGTATATATACGTCATATTTTTTTGCTATTCTAACTATCTCTCTAAACAAATTCTCTTCTATAAAAGATCCTGTGGGGTTGTTTGGATTTGATAAAGTAATCATTTTTGTTTTTTTATCAACTAACTTATGTAGTTCATCAATATTCGGAAGATACTTGTTTTCTTCCTTTAACACTAAATACCTTACTTCTGCACCTAGTGATTCGGGAATGGAATAGTGCTGTTGATAATTAGGTAAAAATGATACTACATTATCCCCAGGCTCAACTAATTCAGTTATTACCATATTATTTGCTCCGGTTCCCCCATGCGTTGTTAAAATATTTTCAGGCTTAACATCTCTATAAAGTTTGCTAATTGCTTTCAAAAGTTTAGGCATACCAAAGAAATAACCATAATGTAAACTTATATCTTTTAAATCTTCGTTAAAAAATTTTCCTATATCTTCTCCTATTAAATTAAAAAACTCTTCTAGATGGAGCGCCTTTACACAACTAGCTCCTAGATTATACTTTGCTATTGGATCTCTTGGATTTAACCATTTCTCAAGTTTAAAATCTTTAATTAACACTTAACCACATCCTTTAAAAATTGATTTAACTACTTTTTTTAAATTTCTTGTTATGATATTGTATTAGATCATTTATTATAACTATTTTGTTCTATAGTTTTAAATCCTTACATAAAAATGTTTCTTTACACATTTCAAAATATGCAAATATAAATAATATCCCTACAATGTAGCTACAATAACAGCTTTTATCGTATGCATTCTGTTTTCTGCCCCATCGAACACTACGGAATGTCTACTTCTAAAAACTTCATCAGTAACTTCTCTTATATCATAACCCTTATCCATCATTTCTTTTGCCATTCCTGTTTCAAAATCATGGAAAGCTGGTAAACAATGGTGGAATATTACATCAGGATTCCCAGTTCTATTAAGCATTTCCATAGTAACCTGATAATCTGATAGTAATTCCACTCTCTCGGGAATTTTATTCTCTTCACCCATTGATGCCCATAAATCAGTATAAATAACATCAGCATCTTTTACAGCAAAATCAGCTTCACTAGTTACTTCTATTATTGATCCAGTTTCTTTTGCAACTTTATTTACTTTACTTAGGATTGATTCTTCAGGTCTTAGCTCTTTTGGTCCTAATGCCACTAAATGCATACCCATTTTTGCACAACCATACATCCATGCGTAAGCCATATTATTTCTTGTATCACCGACAAATACTACTTTTACCTTATTTAAAGGTTTAAAAATATGTTCCTCTATTGTCATCATATCTGCTAATACCTGTGTAGGGTGATCGTCATCAGTTAATCCATTCCAAACAGGAATACCGGAATACTTGGCCAAGTCTTCTGCTATAGATTGTTTAAATCCTCTATATTCGATACCATCGAAAAATCTTCCTAATACTTTAGCACTATCTTCCAATGACTCCTTTTTACCCATTTGCGAGCTAGCTGAATCTAAAAATGTTACATGAGCTCCTTCTTCTAAAGCTGCTATTTCAAATGAACATCTTGTCCTCGTAGATGTCTTTTCAAATAATAACACTATGTTTTTCCCTTTTAGGAGATAGTTATAAATGCCTGCCCTTTTTTTAGATTTTAAATCATGTGCAAGATCCAATAAGTATCTTATTTCTTGCGGTGTAAAATCCATTAATGTAAGAAAACTTCTGCCTTTTAAATTAACTGCCATAAAATTTCCTCCCTAAAATAATTTTAATCAAGATTCTAAATAAAATGATATAAGATAGTGTTCCAATATTTCCATATAAGTAAATAGTGTGCTTTTTAATAAACACTCATTTTCTTTATGGATATCAATTCCTTTAGGTCCAAATAAAATAATAGGTATACCTAATGCATCATATATTATATTCCCATCACTTACACTTTGATTCACTTTAAGATCTGGTAGCTTATATGATAGTCCCGCAATAATATCCAATAAATTCAACAAATACCTTTCTTTGTTATTGATTTCATAAGAATTGTAGCAAGGAATTTCTTTTTCTATACTAAAAATACCTCTCTTAACATGTTCTTTATATAACTGTTCTAAGTTGTTTATAAAACTATCTATACTTTCTTTATCTATCAATTGCTTATTTAAAAATGCATAGCATAAATCAGGTATACTTAAACTATACCCTTTCGTAGGATTTCCTATTTGAAGAACACTAAATGATCCAATTTTTCCTTTCTCGTACAAAGGTGTATATTCTTTATTAAACACTGAAAGAAGCTCAGCCATACAATCTATGGCATTCACTCCGCTCTCTGGTATTGCTGCATGTCCTGTTTTTCCGTTAACAATCAACTTTAATAGAATCTTTCCTGTTGCTCCAACAATAATGCTATTAAAATGAGGTTCTGCAAAAACTGCAAAATCAATATCATTGTTTTTCTTTTTTTCCTTAACATAGGCGTAAGCACCTATAGAATGCCTCTCTTCATCTGCTAAGCCAACAAACTCAATTTCTCCTGCAAAATCCAAACCATTATCTATAAACATTTTTATCGCTGTTAATTGCGCTGCAAGTCCACCTTTCATATCTCCCGCTCCTAAACCATATAACTTGTCCCCATCTTCTATTAGACTATATGGGTTTGTTGTCCACTTTCTACTTGGAGTCACCGTATCAATATGTCCGCCTAACAGCAACTTCTTGGATTTTTTTCTGTAACCCTCACCTTTTATTTTTCCTATTACATTGTAGCTATTTCCTGATACATGCTGTAGTTTAACATCCATTCCGATTTCCTCTAGATGTGAATATAAAAACCGAGCAATTTCTTCTTCGTTTTGAGATTCGCTAGGAATAGCAACTAGTTTTTTTAATAAATTCAAACAATATTCCTTATATTCCATTCCCTACCACTCTTTCATACTTTGGATAATTTCTTTTATTATGTGTCAGTTGTAACTTTACACACATTTCTGCATAAGCTACTGCTACAAAAGCAGGATCTATAATCTGTATATCATATTTTTCTTTTAAAAAATCCCCATATTGAGCTAAGCCAAGGCAACCTAAAACAATTGTATCTATTCTATCCTTTTCAATTGATTCTTTGCAAACCTTTTCCAAATACATTTTGGTTGTATCAGAATCTTCCCGAAGTTTTATTACCGGAATATTTAAAGCACGTATAGAGACCATCTTTTCTTTTGCAATGTTATTTCTCATTAAACGGCGTTCTGTCCTTGGAGCATTTTCATCCAGTGTAGTAATCACCGTGAATCTCTTCGAAATCACATCTGCTATAGCCAAAGCTATTTCTCCCGGTCCTATTACTGGTATGGAAACATTCTCCCTAATTGCATCAATAGCTAAATCGCTAAAACAATATATAACAATAGCATCAAAACCTTGTTGCTCTGCTTTTATACATTGTCTAATTAATGGAATCCCAGCTAAAATTTCATCCGTATTGGACTCAATAGATCTTGGTCCATATTCAATACAATCAACGGAAATATGTGAGTTTTTACATAAGACTTTTGAAAACATTTTTTCTCTTTCATTTAAAGTATTTCTGTCCATACCACTATTAGGTATTATTACTTTTATCTTCATGCTATTGACCCTTTTTATTAATATCTTTATATACTGTTATTGATTCGCAATACGGATCCCCTTTTAATAAATTCTTCACAGCTTTAAATTCTACATTTTCACTATAACCTTCGCGTATTGCAAAATCAACTAAACAATAAATATGCCCAATCTCTGCCCAATCTTTTTCTAACCAAACTAAAGCTTGGGTACAATTTTCAGTAATATTATGTCTGCAATCGTTTTCATATTCTCTGTTTAAATCCCAACCTTCAGCTAATGGAATATCATAAAATCTATCAAGATTCTCTATGGTTAAAGGAAGTCCTGCTGCTTTTACTTGATCTGCAATTTTTCTTCCTCTTTCTAAACCAAACTCTATAATAGCTTTTTCAATGCTCTTTTTTGCATCATCGCCAAAATCCTCAATAACTGCTTTTGTAATATGATAATACATATTTGCCATATGCACAGCCATATTTTGAACTGCATCTTTAATAGTTTTTATTTTTGCCATTTTTCAGTCCTCCTTTATTTTACCACCATTTTTTTTCAGAATTATTTAGGTTTTCATGCCCTGTTTCTGTTATTAAAATCTCATCTTCAATTCGACAACCACCATACCCGGTCTTGTATAAACCAGGCTCTATCGTAATTACCATGCCAGGCACTAGTATTGTTTTATCCCCACTTACAATAACAGGAGGCTCATCAACACCCAAGCCAATAGCATGACCTAAAAGAGTAGCTGGTCCATTATATGTTCGTGTGTGATTACAATCAAACCCTTTATCCATTGCTATACCACCACTAATCTTTTCTAAACTTTCCGCGGTAATCCCTGGTCTCATTGCTGTTACTGTTTTTTCAAACATTTCAAAAGTTGTATTTAATATTTCAATTTGCTTTTCATTTGCACTGCCAACAACAGTTGATCTACAAATATCTATCATATAGCCTTGGTATTTTCCATTTATCTCCATATGTACCATATCACCATTCTCAATAACTTTATCCGACGCAGGTATCAAATCATATGCAGTTTCCGAACGCAAACCTGATTGACATGTTGCAAAAGCACCTGTTACTTCTCTTTTTATCAATTCTGATGTAATAAATTTATAAACATCTTCCTCTTTCAAACCTGGTTTAAGAAAATCTCTAAGTAAATCTGCTACTTCATCAGCAATTCTCGCACCCTTTCTCAAAATATCAATTTCATACTTGCTTTTAGATGCCCTTAAGTTCATCACAATATCATCAGCATGAAAAAACCTTGCCTGATATAACTCCTTTTTTAAATCTTCATATAATGAAACTCCTAAAATATCCATTCCGACAATCCCTATATCTGCTTTTTCTAATCCATATCTTTTAACAGCAATAGCTATTTCTTCAGGAAGATTGTCTCCATATTTTACATCTTTAATATACAATTCTTTTTCATAAAAAGGAGTCGTTGTAAGTAAGTAAGGATCACTTTCCATAGGCAGAACAATAACAGAAAATCCTCTCCCCTTAAAAGTGAATCTCCTTGGATGTCCCGGTAATAAAGGCTGATGACCACATAAATACATTAAATCACCAACTCTACGCGGTGCCAAACCAAAAATAAGCAAACAAGAAAAACCTCTTTTTAAGGCTTCTTCTCTAGTATTACATATCCTCCTTTCAAATTCTCTACTGAGCTCAATATCCATAATTTAACCTCCAATTTTTTTAAATTTAAATAAACACTACTTTTTAATAGCATTTAAGAAAAACACTATTAAATGTTATCATCCTTTACAAGAAAACAAGAGACAAAATGATTTGCTTCAACCTCTTTTAATTCTGGTTCATTTTTGTAGCATTTTTCCATTACATATCTACATCTATTTGCAAAACGACAGGAAGGCTTCGGTTCAATTGGAGAAGTTATTTCACCTTTTAATAAAATACGCCCCCTACGATTATGCAAACTAGGTATAGGTATTGCTGATAATAATGCTTTTGTATATGGATGTAAAGGTTTAGTGAATAATACGTCAGCAGATGCTTTCTCAATAAGCTGCCCCAAATACATTACTGCTATATCATCTGAAAAATGATATACTACACTCAAATCATGTGTAATAAACATATATGTCAATCCAAATTCTATTTGTAGTTCTTTCATTAAATTTAGTATTTGTGCTTGAATTGAAACATCCAAAGCTGAAACTGGTTCATCACATACTATGAATTTTGGATTTAAAGCTAAAGCGCGAGCAATCCCAATACGTTGGCGGCGCCCACCATCTAATTCATGAGGATAAGAATTGTACAATCGACGTGATAAGCCAACAGTATCCATTAATTCTGCTACTTTGTCTTGTCTTCTACGCTTATTATTTATTATCTTATGTAAATATAATGGTTCTTCAATAGTCTCACTTATTGTCATTCGTGGATTTAAAGATGAAAAAGGATCTTGAAAAATAATCTGCATCTCTTTACGTTTCTTTCTCATTTCCTTTGTTTTAAGTTTGTTTATATCTTCGCCTTCAAATATAATTTTTCCAGCAGTTGGCTCTATAAGTCTTAAAATTGCTCGCCCTGTAGTGGATTTCCCACAACCTGACTCTCCAACAACTCCTAGCGTTTCCCCTCTTAAAATATCAAAAGAAATATCATCTACAGCATGGAGCATACCTTTAGGGGTTTTGAAATATTTTTTTAGCCCTTTTACTTGTAACATAAGCCTCTTATCTTCCAAAACCTAACACCCCTTCACTAATATTCTCCGAATTGTATAAGTGGCAACAAACAAAGTGTTCTTTATTTCGGTAAACAGCTTTAGGCAGCTCTTTAGCACAAATATCCATTGAATATTCACATCGTGGATAAAAAGCGCAACCTTTCGGTAAATCACTTGGATCTGGCATAAGTCCCTTGATTGGTTTTAGTTTTGCAGTTCTGTCTCCCATATTTGGTAAAGAGTTAAACAAACCAATTGTATATGGATGTCTTGTTTTATCAAAAATATCTACCAAGTTTCCATGTTCTATTATACTACCAGCATAAATTATCGAAACCATGTCACATACTTCAGCAACAATACCCAAATCATGGGTTATCATTAGCATTGACATTTCATACTTTTGCCTAAGCTCTTTCATCATTTCTAAAACTTGTGCCTGTATAGTTACATCTAATGCTGTTGTTGGTTCATCTGCGATAAGTAATTTAGGATTGCATGCAAGTGCTATGGCAATAACCACACGCTGCTTCATGCCCCCAGAAAACTGATGAGGATACTCCTTTCCCCTACTACTTGAAATGCCCACTAGTTCAAGCATTTCACATGCCTTTTTTTTTGCTTCACCACTGCTTGTTTTTTCATGTGTTTTAATTACTTCAGATATCTGATCCTCTATTGTGATTACAGGATTAAGCGATGTCATAGGATCTTGGAATATCATAGATACCTTTTTACCCCGAATCCTCCTCATTTGTTTTTCGTTTTTATTTAGTAGTTCTTCTCCGTTCAAATGTATTGAACCGTTTATAACCTTTCCAGGTGGAACGGGTATTAGTCCCATAATTGATAGTCCTGTAGTGGTTTTACCAGCGCCTGTTTCCCCAACTAATCCAAGTGTTGTACCTCTCTTTATTTTTAAATTCAAGCCGTTTAGTGCTTTCACAGACAAATTTTTTGTTCGATACTCTACTTTCAAATCTTTAATCTCAAGAGTATTTTCTATTTTATCCGTGTTCATATAGTTTTCCTCCTTATTTTAATCTTGGATCTAGAGCATCTCTTAATCCATCTCCTAACATATTCAAAGACAAAATTGTAAACATTATAGTAAGTCCTGGAATTACACAAAGATAACTATAATCACGGATATAATTTCTACCGCTCGCTAATAATGCACCCCATTCTGGAGCAGGTGGCGAAACACCCATCCCTAAAAATGATAATGCCGCCGTATTGTAAACTGCTGATGCCATACGTAAAGTTACTTGCACAATTATAGGGGCAAGACAATTAGGCAAAATATGTTTTAAAATTATAGTTGAATTTTTTGCGCCTATAGCTTTAGCCGCCTCAATAAATTCTACATCTCGAACAGTTAAAACAGCACCGCGCACAACCCTAGCGAAAATTGGGATAGAAGCAATTCCTAATGCTAAAATTAAATTTATTGTATTTGCTCCTAGTGCTGCTACTATAACTATTGCAAACATCGTCATTGGTATTGATAAAAGTATATCTGTTATACGCATTAATATATTGTCAATTGTTTTTCCAAAGTAACCAGCAATGGCTCCTAATGTACCTCCAACAAAAACTGCAAGCGCTATTGCTGAAGCAGAAACCGTAAGAGATAATCTACTACCATGAATTATACGGGCTAACATATCACGTCCGAATTCATCAGTACCAAAAATATGTTCTTTAGATGGCCATTGTAATCTGTTTTTTATATTTTGCTGAATAACCTGAGTCTTATAATCGTACAATAAATCTGCACTAAAAGCTACAATAATTAGTATAACGATAAAAGCCAAACCAATCATCGCGCCTTTATTCATGCTTAATCGAATCACTGTCTCTTTAAACAGATTAGTTTTTTTATAGGTTAGTATATTTTCATTTGAAATATCACTTCTGCAATTCATATTTCTCCTCCATTACTATCATGAATACATAGATTTTACCCTTGGATCTACAAGTCCATAAAGTAAATCTGCAATTAGATTCACAATTGAATAAGATATGCTTAGTGTTAATACGCAGCCAAGAATCATAGGGACATCTCTTGAACTTACTGATTGTACCATCAACCTTCCAATACCCGGCCAAGCAAATACAGTTTCAGTAATAACTGCACCTCCAAGCAAGTTACCAAGTTGTACGCCGGCAATAGTTATTATGGGGATCAAAGCATTAGACAACGCATGTCGCATAATAACTCTATATTCTGTTATCCCCTTAGCTTTTGCCATTCGTATATAATCTTGTCGGATGGTTTCTAACATTGAGGAACGCGTAGTTCTAGAAACAGCAGCCATATTCATTAATCCTATAGCAATAGATGGAAGCACATAGCTTTTCCAACCAGCATTAGCTCCTTGCACTGGAAACCAGCCCAGTTTTAATGCAAATACTAAAACCAACATCAACCCCAACCAAAATGCAGGCATGGAATTACCCATCATCGAAAAGATCATGCTAATATTATCAAAAAATGAATTTTGTTTGATTGCGGCAAAGATACCCAATGGCAATGCCATTGCCATTGATACAGTTGCGGCAACTAAAGACAGTTTTAATGTATTTGGAAAACGAGATAATACTTCTTTTGAAACTGAGCGATTGGAAATAAATGAAGTACCCATATCTAACCTAAGAAAATTTGTAATATATTTATAATATCTAATTAAAAGTGGCTGATCCAATCCTAATTCTTCGGCTTTTGCAATTCTTGCTTCTTCAGTTGCATTATCTCCTAAGATAAGTAAAACAGGATCCCCTGGAGCTAAATCCATTATTATAAAAACTAACAGCGTTACACCTAATAAAACTGGTATCATATAAAATATGCGCTTTATTATATACTTGAACATGTTACCTTTTATGATGAATACTATCTGGTTTAATGTTCACCATATTCTCCTTTCACTTTTTTATATATAACACTTTATAAAAATATTTTGGTAATATGTGTGATAACAAAACTATATAGTTGCTTTAATACTTAATTTATAATTTTCACGTTCTTGTAGCTAGCTACAAGAACGTGAAAATTATCTTCCATTTATTATTAATTTATTTAATTTTTATATTAGCTCACTACTTCCAATACATATCATTAATCCTTGCAAACCCAGTTTTTCCACACACAACACCTTCCAAATTAGCATTGTGCGCTCGAAACCATAATGATTGATATAATGAAACTTGAGGAGATACTTTGTTAATAGCTGAGATTATATCCTCCATGATTAGTAAACGATCAGCTTCATTTAAAGTTGCTTTAGCTTTAATTACTTTTTTGTCAATTTCAGGATCATTTATTGCTCCAGCATATGTCAATCGTCTATCTGAATGAAATCTCTGTAGATATGATAATGCATTTGAAGGAGACCATGATGCAATTACACTATCAAAATCGCCAACTTTCCATCTTTGCATATAAGATGCAGTATCCATAGGTACAACATCTACTTTTATACCTATATCAGCTAAGCAGCTTTGTATAACTGTACCTATGGCAACTCGAGTTTCATTTGAGCATAGAATTGATAATGTCACACTAGCAGGATCCCCACCCCAGAGTTTTAAATACTCTTCCGCTTTTTGTGGATCATAAAAAATGGCATCTTTTTCGGAGGAACCAACATGACCTGCTACTATACATGAGTAACTAGGTTTTCCATACCCATTAAGAGCGCCTTCTATAATATCTTCTCTATTAATTGCTGCAGCAATTGCATTGCGCAAATTAGCATCATTCCAAGGCTTTATATCATTATTGAAAAACAGAATTACATTGTCTACGCTGTCAATTTCAACCACGTCCACGTCATTACTAGATTTAAGTCTTTCAACATCAGCACCAGAAACTTCCCAAACAAAATCTATTTCTCCAGCTTCCAAAGACATAGATCGCGAAGCACCTTCTGGAATCATGCTAAATATTACATTTTTAATTTTTGCAGCATGTTCTTTATCAAAATAATCTTCAAACGCCTCATATTTAATTGTATTGCCATAATTCCAATCAACAAGACGATATGGACCTGTGCCAATTGGATTCGCGCTAAAATCATTATTTGAATCAATTAATGACTTAGGCACTATTAGATTGTAATAGTAAGCTAAATCGTATAAAAGTCCCGCGTATGGTTCATTAGTTATTAGCTTAACGGCATAATCCCCTGTTGCCTCAATTGATTTTATGCTTTCTGTATATAAGGTTGCTGCAGGTAAGCTTTTTGCATGCATAATGGAAGCTACAACATCACTTGATGTCATTTCTTCACCATTATGAAATTTAACTCCTTCTTTTAATATAAATAGCCAATCTGTTTCATTTTCAACTGAATAACTTTCTGCAAGGTCACAAACAGGTTCTAAACTTACGTCATCAATTCTTGTTAAACCATTAAAAGTTAATGTGTTCATTTGTGTAGAAATTAAGGAGCTATGATCGTAAATGCCTAAAGATGGAGGCTCGCTGGTAAATGCTATTCTTAATGTATCTTTATCATAGGATACATTCGCAACTCCTTCTATTCCGTTAGAACTATCTACATCATTAGTTGAACCTGAACAAGCAGTAAAAAGGCCCATGATCATTATTAGCACCATCAAGAAACAAATGTGTTTGATTTTTTTTAACATAAATTCCCCTCCTATTTTTTAAAACGATATATTCAATTACGATTGTTTAGATTTTATCTCCACCTCCTTATTCTTTATTAGTCTGTCTTAATTTAAGAATAGGCTTGTATGTTGTAAAATATAAATATAACTGAACATAATAAATATAATTTAAAAATTGAAATAAGCCATTGTCAACATTTCAATACTAAAATAGTATTGGAATACTTAACCTAATCGATTTTAAATACAATTTTATATAAATTAATCAAATCAATCAACATTTTTAATGAATCATTTATCCTATTTTTGTTCTTTACTAGCTGTGTTTGAAGCATGCCATACTCAAGTGAATCTCGAGATTCGATATTATCTATTCTTTCTAGGTCTGCAAATAATGGAATTTCATAAGAAAGCCTCGTATGACCGTAACTATCTTGTTGGTATTTGTCTGCATAAGTTTGGAAAACATTTGTTAAAATTCTAGTGATACTCATTAATAACAGATTATACTGTTCTACTAGTTCTCTAGTTGTACTTTCTTTTTTATTTTGTATTTTAATGATATCATTTTCTATCACAGTTAAGTTATTTATTATATCATTAAAACTCAAATGTTTAGCATATGTTTCGCTTAGCTTGCTAACTCTATCCCTTATATTAAAAATCATTTTATTAAGGTTATAAGGAAGTAATTCGACAGTTGCTAATTTGTAAATCAATGATAAAGTAATCTTCGTATCAATTAACAACGTCTCGAGATTACATTTATCAAGGCTATCATCTTTTGTATGATTCCACCAACCTAATGTTGCACCGTTTGATTCCTCCATGTCATCTTCAGTAAAAGACATTCGTTGTGTTACAGATGGAATTCCTATTCCCATAAAACTCTGATCTCCTATTTTTTTTAATGCCATTGTTCTAATTTTTTCCTCACCCATAATACTTCTGAAATTATCAATAGAAAAGTCTAGTAATTCATCAGAAGATTTAATCTCAAAAATTTTAGTTTGACTAACACCTGTGGAATCTATATGTATATATCCGATACAATTTTTATTTATAAGATCCCAATAATTATCTAAAAACCATGTAGAACCTGCTGCTTCTGCTACTTCATGTCCATTCCAAAAAGTGAAATAAATATTACGGTTAATCATCTCTCGATGCTTCGATAATACTCTGCATATTTCAAGTGTTGTAGCATTGCCAGTAGCATTACAAGTAACACCTGGCTTCCATGCATCTAAATGGGAACTAACTAAAATAAACTGGTCACTTTTCTCATTACCTCTAAGAAGTCCTTTTGGCTGACGAATTTTACCCCATTTACGACTTGAAATAGCAGTTATCTTAACTCTCACTTTCTCTCCTTTAAGATACAAATCCTTCAATTGTAATCCTGCATTTCGTGTAATTCCGACACCTACTATGTCTGGAATTTTACCTATAGTTTCTTCAGTAGGATTTCCCCAAACCGATTTCAACCCTCGATTACAAATAACTTCTTCATCATTTCCCCAATTCATACATATGATGCCTGCCGCACCCATTTCGTGTGCAATTCTAGCTTTTTCTGGTACTGGTGGGGCATAAGTAACCTCCACTAATACTACTTTTCCTTTCGCATTTATTCCTTTATAAGCATCATATGAACCAGTTCCCACATAAACTAATTCAAATACTTCCCCCTTTTTAGAAGTAGATTTAATATGTGCAAAGGGTAAGCTATCTACTTCCTTCTCAATTGGAGAAAGAATTTTTACCTTAGAATACCTTGGTTCACTATTATAAGTATAAAATTCTTCATTCATAACTTCTAGACCGTATTCCCTCATTTTTTCTGTTATGTATTTAGAAGCCTCGAGATCATCCCCACTGCCAGATAATCTATATGGAGTGTTTTGTGTTAGCCAATTAATTGTTTCTGTCATTTTTTTTTGACTAATTTCCTCCAATAAATCTTTTATAATAGTCATTGGCGCTCCTTTCATCATAAGAAATATAATTTCATTTGTTTTACTAAATTGCCATAGTCCATAAAATTAAAATTTAGTAATTATTCAACAAGGTCACTTGGTCACCCTCTCAATAAAGAATAACTTATCTTATGTCACTTGTCAAGAAATAATTATATGATTTATTATTATTCTGCGATAATGTCATATTGAAATTATTCTGATAAGTAGCTTATTATATTTGTTACGATTTGTATTCATATTTAAATTTGACAAATTATCAAATGTATCGTATTATTTTTTTAGCATTATGGGTGACCAAGTTAACAAATTAATAAGCTGCTTAGGAGGATAAAAAATTGATGAAAATGGGTATTAGAGCAAGTAAAACATTATTATATGAGAAAGTAGTCAAAGAGTTATATAAGCTAATAGATGAATATCAGTTTAAACCTGGAGAAAAACTACCCCCTGAAAGAGAACTCGTAGAAAGATGGGGTATAAGCCGTAATGTTCTTAGGGAAGCTTTCCATGTTTTAGAACGACGCGGTATTATTGTTTCATCTCAAGGTAGAGGCAGATTTTTGAGGGCACTACCTGGAAAAAACTCTGCAGAAAACAAATATGAAGTTCTTTCAAAAAAACTTGAGAGATGCTCACTTCTTGAAGCCTTTGAATTGCGTCAGCTATTAGAACCTAAGGTAATGGAATTGGTTATAAAAAATTCTACTGATTCCGATATAATTGAAATTGAGGATAAGCTTTTAGTAATGAAAAAAAGATTTATTCAACTTAATTTAACAGTCGGTGAACTTGATATTCATCGATTATATACTGCTAAATCTGGAAACCTATTTTTAGAACAAATACTAGAAATAGTTTTTGAAGCGACATTAGAATTAATGCGAAATGATTTTATTGAAGTCTTCAGTGCACATGATCCACACGCTTCAATAAAAGACCATGGGAAGATTATAGAAGCGCTAAAAAAACGTGATATTAAGGATGCCCAAAAACAAATGTTTAATCATTTGCAAGATACAATTAATATGCTTAGTAAATAACTAAATTATCCTAATTGATTTCACCTTGTTATCACTTCTTATTTTATTATCAATTCCTTATTTAGCAATCCTAAAATCTATTTTACATTTATAGCTCTGCTTTATTTAACAGGATATATATTGTTAACTATGTTCACTACTTTTCCATTCTTTGTATATACCCTTGGAACTCTTTTTGATATCATACATACTATCTCATAGTTTATTGTATCTAATTTCTCGGCTAATTCATCAATTGATATAAATGCACCCATTTGTTCACCAAATAATACAACTTCGTCTCCCACATTCACATCGTCTATCCCGGTAACATCAATCATGCACTGATCCATGCATATCCTGCCTGCTATAGGAACTCTTACCCCTTTAACCAAAGCTTCCGCTTTCCCCGAAAGCATTCTTGTATATCCATCGGCATAGCCTAGCGGTAACGAAGCTATTTTAGATTTTTTTGCCGCAATATATTTTCTTCCGTAACTGACACTTTCATCCGCTTCAATCTCTTTTACGTGACTAATACAGGCTTTTAAAGACATAACTTGTTTCAAATCAATCCTATCAAGCATAACATCAAAAGAAGGCGCCAAACCATAAAGAATTATTCCTGCACGTACCATATCCAAATGCATATCGGGCAAATCAATAATCGTTGCACTATTAGCACAATGCCTTATATTAATCTTTATTCCTGCTTCTTTTAATTTATTAATAGTCCAATTAAATTTCTCGAATTGTTTATAAGTATAGTCTTTATCAGCATCATCCGCAATAGCAAAGTGGGTAAATATGCCCTCAATTATTATATTGGGAAGTTTTGAAATCTTCTTTACGAAATCTACAACTTTTTCCTCGGGTCTTAAGCCTATTCTGCCCATTCCCGTATCGATTTTTATATGGATTTTCGCTTTTTTATTCTGCTTAACAGATTCATCAGAGATGGCTTTAGCTACTTCATAAGTATATACTGCCTGCTCAATATCATTTTCTACTACTTCTCTTGCCCTTTCCGGCTGGGTATAACCCATGATTAAGATAGGTTTCCCGATACCAAAACCTCTGAGATCCAAAGCCTCATCTAATACTGCCACTGCAAACCTATCCGCACCGTTTTCAAGCAAAGTTTCCACTATATGTTTTGCACCGTGACCGTAGCCATCAGCTTTTATAACAGCCGTAACCATAGCATTTTTATCAGTAAGTCTTCTTATTTCCCTCATATTATGAGCAAGGTTGTCCAAGTTTATTTCTGCCCAAACAGACCTTATTCTGTTTAAGTCGTACATTTTAAAAGCCTCCTTAGTGTTTTTTTAGGATATATTTTTAATCGAATTTGCAATAAATCCGATAATGTCCATTGCTGTAATTCCCCATTCACCGCAATATTTTGCTGCATTATCACCCGCAAGACCATGTATATACGTGCCGCATATAGCGGCAACATAGCTTTTAAGTCCTTGTGCCGTAAAAGCTGTAATAATGCCTGCAAGAACATCTCCCGAACCTGCAGTTGCCATGCCGGGATTTCCAGTAGGATTTATCCAAGTTTCACCCCAAGGAGTAGCTATTATCGTTCTGTATCCTTTTAATACAACCACTACTTGATATTTTTTCGCAAACTTTTCTGCAACTCCAATTCTGTCTTTTTGCACATCCCCGATACTAATACCGGCAAGCCGTGCCATCTCTCCGGGATGAGGAGTCAATATGATTTCTCCGATTTTTTCAAGGCATATAGAGGGCTGTTCTGCTAAAGAATTGAGCCCGTCTGCATCTATAATTATTGGATTGTTACATTCTTTAATTATTCTATATATTAAATTAAAGACCTCATCACTCGTGCCAAGGCCGGGGCCTATAAGCATAGATGAAGTCCCTCCATATTCTCTGATAAGCTTATCGCTATCAGCACTTGAAATATAACCGCCTTTACTTTCTGAAAGGCCTCTTGTAATTATCTCGGGAATCTTTCCGCTTACAGTATTTAATAAGCTCTCAGGAACTGCCAGTTCAACTATACCTGCGCCACTACGCAGTGCTGCCTCAGAGGCTAATAAACCTGCCCCGGTCATTCCCTTGGAACATGCTATAGTTAATACCTTGCCATAAGTCCCTTTATGACTGTCAACATTTCTAGGTAGTAAGCATTTGCGTAAAAATTTATCGTCTGTCAAATACTTGTTTACTCCTGCTTTATCATATACTTCATCAGGAATAGTCAAGCTTTCAGTTATCAACTCACCGCAATAAAAAGGCCCCTCATTTATAACAAGACCTATTTTAGGCAAACCAAAAGTTACGGTTTTATCAGCTTTTACACAGACACTATCTATAAACCCTGTATCACTATTTAAACCCGTAGGAATATCTGCAGAAATCACATGGGTATTATTACTATTTATGCTCTCCACTATAGATTGAATCTCAGGTTTTAATTCCCCTTTAAAACCTGTACCCAGCATAGCATCAATAATTAAATCTGATTTAACATTGCTTATAAGGCTCGCTTCCCCTTCATCTTCATGAATTATTGATAATCCCATCTTTTCTATTATCTTTAAATTAATTAATGCGTCCCCTGTAATTTTATTATAACCCCCGCATATAATAATTCTTGTTTTCCAACCCATACATACCAAATGTCTGGCAACAGCAAAACCATCCCCTCCATTATTTCCGGTTCCGCATATTATAAGGGCATGACCTTCCTTTGGAAGCTTTCCATTATTTATTTCTTTTCTTATTTCTTTTATTATTCCTAGGGCGGCATTTTCCATCAATACTATTCCGGGAATTAAATAATCTTTAATGGATATTTCGTCCGACAACCTCATTTGTTGTGACGAGCATACTTTCAATATCCATCCACCTCTTTTCAATGGATACTTCCGCTACTGCAGTAGCTGCTGCATATTCTCTGCAATGTGTCACACTGATATGAATCAAACCAATATAGTTATTATCTGCATATTCCTTTAACTTACCATTTAGTCTAACAAAGGGCTTTCCATTTGTATCTCTTATTATTTCTACTTCTCTCCATTTAAACTTATGGAGCCCGGTGCCTATTGCTTTTAACACCGCTTCCTTTGCAGAAAAACCACCTGCAATGTTTTGAGGATTCCACTTTCTATATTCATAATATTCTTGCTCTTCTTCGCTAAATAATCTATTAATAAAGCCGGAATTTCTCTCAATAGCTCTTTTGACTCTGCTTATTTCAATTATATCGGTTCCTATACCATAAATCATTTAAGTTCCTCCTTAAAGCATTAGGGACAGTTTTTTCGCCTATTTTTTTATTTCCTGATAGTTATTATTCTACATCTATTATAGTTTTCCTTCAAAAAAAATAAATTAGGGTCTACATAGTTGAAGACCCTATATATTATGCTTATAAAATATTTTGAACTTAAGATCCTTCGGCTTATTATCTAACCACAATATTAACTAATCTGCCTTTTACCACTATAACCTTAATCACTTCTTTACCTTCAATAAGCTTCTTTACATTTTCATCAGCCATTGCTATGTCCTCTATTTCGCTGTTATCAGCATCGGAAGGTACCATAAGCCTAGCCCTCACTCTACCGTTTATTTGAACGGCAATTTCTATCTCATCCTTTATAAGCGCCTCCGAATCCCATGTAGGCCAATTTTGGTTAAATACGGAATATTCATATCCCATAGTCTCCCAGATTTCCTCTGAAAAATGCGGGGCAAAAGGTGCCAGAAGTCTAATCAAGTCGGCAAAAACATCCTCAAATAGTACTATGTTTTTTTCACTTACATCTGATTCATATTTATTCAAAGCATTTAACAGCTCCATCATCCTAGCTATTGCAGTATTAAAATGAAAATCTTCCGCATCAACGGTTACCTCTTTGATTACTCTATGTCTCTCATAATTTAAATCTTTTTCTTCTGAGCCTATTCCTTTTTTACCTTTTTGATTTCTTAAATCCAATGCCAAATCTCTTATTCTCTCTATTCTATTTAAAAATCTTGCAATGGCTTTAATGCTATCATCATTCCAAGGACCGCCTTCTTCATAAGCAAAGCCAAACATCAAATAAAGCCTAAATACATCAGAACCGTATTCATTGATATAACTGTCCGGAGAAATAACATTCCCTTTTGACTTGCTCATCTTATTACCGTCGGCACCAAGTATAACACCTTGATGTCTTAAAGATAAAAAAGGCTCATCAAAATCCAGATAACCTAAATCCCTTAGTGCTTTAGTAAAAAATCGTGCATATAATAGATGCATAACCGCATGCTCGTAACCGCCAACATATTTATCTACCGGAAGCATTTTATTTATCCATTCCTTATTCCAAGCTTCTTTATCGTTTTTATTATCCGGATAACGCAAAAAATACCACGATGAACATACAAATGTATCTAGAGTGTCTGCATCTCTTTTTGCAGGAGCACCGCATTTTGGACATTTAGTGTTTATAAATTCGGCAGATTTACTTAAAGGTGATTCTCCATCCGGGGTAAATTCTACATCATAAGGAAGTAATACGGGTAAATCCTTTTCCGGAATAGGAACCGTACCGCAATGTTCACAATAAACAATAGGTATAGGGGAACCCCAATATCTCTGCCTTGAAACAAGCCAATCTCTTAACCTATAATTTATTTTTAATTCGCCTTTACCTTTTTTATTTAATTTTTCCACTATTTTAATCATGGCATCTTCCGATTTCATTCCGTTAAAATCATTGCTATTGACTAAAACTCCATAATCTATATAAGGTAACGGTGCATCACTGCCATCCTTACTGTCTATTACTCTCGTTATTTTAAGATTAAATTTCTCAGCAAATTCGTAATCCCTTTCATCATGTGCCGGCACAGCCATTACACATCCCGTACCATAAGTAGCCAATACATAATCGGAAATCCAAATAGGCAATCTTTCACCGGTCAAGGGATGAAAACAGTATGCTCCCGTAAATACCCCGGTTTTTTCCTTAACAGTTGACATCCTATCTATTTCACTTTGCTTTGCCGCCCAATTCTTATATTCATTTACAGAATCACGATATTCATCAGAAGTGATTTTATCAACTATTTCATTTTCCGGTGCAAGTACCATATAAGTGATACCATATACAGTATCAGCTCTAGTTGTAAACACTTTGAATTTCAAATCGGAATTTTCTATTTCAAATTCTATTTCAGCACCCTTCGATTTACCAATCCAGTTAATTTGACTTTTCTTAGTTCTCTCAGGCCAATCTATATCATCAAGTTTTTCTATCAACTCTTCCGCATATGCTGTTATCTTGAAAAACCATTGTGTTAAATTCTTTTTTATAACCTCTGTTTCGCATCTTTCGCAAAAATTCTCTATCACCTGCTCGTTGGCAAGAACTGTCTGACAACTGGGACACCAGTTAACAGGGGCTTCCTTTCTATAAGCTAAACCTGCTTCATATAGTTTTAAAAATATCCATTGAGTCCATTTATAATATTCAGGTGCACAAGTCACTAACTCATAATCCCAATCAAACATAGCGCCCATCTCTTTTAGTTGCTTTTCCATAGTCTCTATATTCTTCATCGTGGAATCATGAGGATGTATTCCTGTTTTTATTGCATAGTTCTCGGCAGGTAACCCAAAAGCATCAAAACCCATAGGCTGAAATACTTCATATCCTTGCATTCTTTTAAATCTCGCCCAAGAATCTGTAGGACCGAAATTATACCAATGCCCTACATGCAGATTTGCACCCGACGGATAAGAAAACATTTCCATACAATAAAGCTTTTTATCAATCCTATTAGGGTTGAAGCTATAGAGCTTTGTATCTTCCCATTTCTTTTGCCACTTTCTATCAACCTTTATATTGTACATAACTACCACTCCTATAAAATAATAAACCCCGCCTCTAAGAGACGGGGATAACCCGCGTTACCACTCTAATTAACTATATATTATAGTTCTCTTAAAGTCTTTGATAACGGTAAGTACCGACCAACCCTACTTCTAATTTCAGGCCGCAGCTCCGGGGTGAGTTCAAAACTTTAAAACTGCCACATTCCACCATCCTATGGCTCTCTATAAATTTCAACAGTATTTACTAATCCCGTTCTTTGCTTTTATCATATTGTATGTGATTTTATCGCAAATACTAATCGTTGTCAATGGGTTATTGATTCTTTGTAATTAACCTGCCTTGCCATGTATCTCTTTCAATAAACCTTCTATCAATTGAATTTAATACTTCCCACTTATTTAGACTCCATTTTGGACCTATAAGGGTATCTCTGGGACCGTCTCCGGTCAATCTGTGTATTACCATTTCTTTTGGTAGCCTTTCAATACAATCTACAACTAAATCAATATATTTTTCTTTTTCTAACAATTCTATGTTCCCACTTTTATACAGTTCCATCATAGGAGTATCCTTCATTAAATGCAAAAGATGCAGCTTAATACCTTGTGTATTTGTATCAGCAACGAATTTAATAGTGTTTATCATATCATCCCGATTTTCTCCGGGCAAACCTAAAATACAGTGTGTAACCACATCTATTCCCTCTTCTTTTAAAACTTTTACCGAATTAATATATGAATCTAAGGAATAGCAACAATTTATCAATTTCATTGTTTCCGCCTTTACTGTTTGCAGTCCAAGTTCCACCCATAAATAAGTCTTCTCACTTATTTCCTTTAAAAGCTTTATAACATCCGAGGGCAAACAATCCGGTCTAGTCGCTATTGCGATACCTACAAGATTTTCTTTATTCAGAACTGAAAAATACTTTTCCCGCAAAACACTTACCGGTGCATAGGTGTTTGTATAAGCCTGAAAATAGGCAATACATTTTCCACTCCGCCATTTCTTTCTCATCATCGCCTTTGCTTTATCAAATTGTTCGCTTATATTATCACATTTAAAAGTAAAATCACCGGAACCTCTTGGACTGCAAAATATGCAGCCTTTATTAGAAATGCTCCCATCCCTATTAGGACAAGTAAAACCGGCATCAAGAGAAATTTTAAATACCTTTTCACCGAATTTATTTCTTAAAAAGTGGTTTAAACTGTGATATCTTTTCCCGCTCCATTCCATTTTTACCGATATGCCCTTCCATATAATTTTTTAATGCCTTGTCACTTCTTTGGGGTCTAAGATTTTTCGTCTAAAGCCTACGTTATATCTAAAAAATTTTCATCCAATTTTTCCATTTCCGTTGCACCCATAATTCCATGTAAATATGAATAAATTTTACTTACACTTTCCTCCAAATCAACTTTTTTTTGAATTAACATTGATAAGCTTTCTCTAATTTTATTAATTTCATTTTGGGTGGTTTCCGACTCCTGCTTATATAGATTAATCATTTCATATGCCCGTTTAATCGTGTCTTTAAGAAGAATAGTATTATATTTGTCTATTTCAAAAGGAATATTCTCTAGTTCTTCAAGTATTTGTGGGATACGAACATTAATATCATCTATTTGCCTTTTAGTTTGATCCAATGCACCAATAACTGAATTGTTTTTATTCTCGTTTAATTCATTTGAAAGATGCAATATCTTGCTCATCAATACTTTTTTCTTTTTTTCAATTTGGCTTAACTCACCTTCCAAGTCTCTTTCTTTAGACAGCAAACCTTCTAATTTGCCAATTGTTTTCTGCATACTTCTTGTACGATGATTAGAAAACAATTGTATCCAATCAGTGGCGTATATTAATATAGGGATCCTATTTTTTCTTACCAGATTATCCTCAATATTAATACCCTTCATTAAATCACCCTTTTCCGAAATTGCTTTTACATAAAAAGCATATATTATCCTGAAAATTTAGCTTCATTATATTTATCGTCATTTTCTTTTTAATTCTATATTAATTATATTATATTTAGCAATATGGGAACAATATCATATCATTCTATAGCAGTGCTATACCGTATTCTTCACAAATATTTATAATTTCTTCCGGCCATATGGAAGCTTGAATCTCACCAATATGAGCTTTCTTCAAGAAAAACATACATATCCTTGATTGCCCTATACCGCCACCTATAGTTAAAGGTAGCTTATCTTCCATTAGCATTCTATGGTACTCCAGTTTAAGCCTATCTTCACATTGTGATAGTTTTAATTGTCTTAATAACGCATTTTTGTCCACTCTTATCCCCATTGATGACAATTCTAGTGCCATTTCCAATACGGGATACCAAAAAATAATATCCCCGTTTAGCTCCCAGTCATCATAATCCGGTGACCTTCCATCGTGCTTCCTTCCTGACTTCAGCTTATCACCTATGCCTATTATAAAAACTGCACCTTTATCTTTAGCTATTGCGTGCTCTCTTTCTTCAGGTTTCTTATCCGGATAAAGGTCTTCAAGCTCTTGGGCAGTGATAAAAAATATATCATCAGGAAGAATGGGCTCATAGTTTTTATATTTAAACATTAGGTAATTTTCAGTATTTTTGAAAACCTTGAATATTTCTTTTACCGTGGTTTTCAAATATTCAATATTCCTATCTTCTTTACTTATTATCTTTTCCCAGTCCCACTGATCGACATATATAGAATGTAAATTATCCAAATCTTCATCTCTCCTAATTGCATTCATATCCGTATATAAACCTTCATGTACATCAAACCCATATTTATGAAGAGCCATCCTCTTCCACTTTGCCAGAGATTGTATTATTTCTACTTTTTCTCCTACAATTGATTTTGCATCAAAATTTACAGGCCTTTCTACACCGCTAAGGTAATCATTTAAACCGGAGCCTGCAGTGACAAATAAAGGTGCGGACACCCTAGTCAGATTTAATTGTTCTGAAAGATTTCTTTCAAAATAATCTTTAATTTTTTTAATGGCTATTTGCGTACCCAAAATATCATGCATGGAATTATAGTTTTTTGGTTTAATGAATGTTATTTTTTCCACTTTTTTTACCTCCGACTCTTTAATCAAATTTTCTAAATCATGCTATTCATATCACTAAAAATCAAAATGCCTTTCGGCCCCCCTTAGGGACGAAAGGCATAATTTCCGCGGTGCCACCCAAATTAACTACAAAGTTCACTCATCAGATACGGAATGATAATTCATTCGATATCCCCCAATTCATAACGGAATGGCCCCGTTTAAGCCTACTATCTCACGATTTCGGTTAAAAACTCATGGATGTTCTTCAACAAGGCTTTCGTATCGGCCTTTCACCGCCGCCGATTCGCTATAACTACCTTCCTTGCCTACTCTTCCAATCATTGTTGTTATATTTTCTATTCGCTTTTTTTAATTATAAATGAGGATTGAATATAAGTCAATACGATTTAAAACTTTTAAATTCGCCAATCGCAAATTAAAATAAAACATTTTTTCTGCTGTAATGTTATCTATGTACTATTTTTTAGTTCTCCCTAGGGAAGAATTTTTTCTCTATGAAGCTACTTCGAACTCTTCTTTAATTATTTCATTTATCTTTTATATGCTTTTCTGCTATGTGCTATATTAATTATATTAATAAATAAATGAGTATCATTTATTTTACAAATTAAAACATTTTGTAAGTTTTTAATCTTGGAGATTTTATTTATATATGTTTAGTTTCTAATTTGCGTTACATTTGATATCTGTTTCCACAACCTTCATAATTAAAAGAATTCCTTGTCACTTTTCTGTTTTTTCGCCACAAATATACCTCTAAGCGAAACTGATAATATTACGATAATTCCCCCAATTACAGAATAAAAACTTGGCTTTTCTCCAACAATTAAAAATGTCCATAATGGATTCAATAGTGGCTCAATAACATTTATAAGCACTGCTTCCATCGCAGTTATATGTTTCATAGCAAGTGCATAAAGTATAATGCATAGACCTGTCTGCAGAACTCCTAAAATAATTAACACGGCTATACTTTTAAAACTTGGTGTTTCTTTAAATATAAAAGGTATTGCAATTAAAAAAGTAATAATATTGCCTAATAAAGCAGTTTCTACCGGCGAGCCATCTTTTTGAAGTCTAAAGGCTATGGTTACACATGCAAAAGAAAAACCGCTGAAAATAGATAGTACATTGCCTAACATATTCCCTGTTTCGATTCCATCAATAAAAAAAAGTGCCATTCCACCAAGAACACAAAATATCGTCACCCAATCATAAAGGAATATTTTTTCATTAAGAATCCAAATTCCTAATAATGCAACAAATATTGGTGAAGTATATTGCAGTAAAATCACATTGGCAGAAGTCGTAAGTTTATTAGCTACAACAAACAATATCACCGTCCCTGCGTAGGCTATCGAACCTCCAATATGTACTTTTGTAACATTAATTTTTATCTTTCTTAAATATAGCAGTATTGTTATAGAACCTATAAAACTTCTTACACCCGAAATTGCAATGGGATTCCAATCCACTAGTTTAATTAAAAATCCGCCCGTACTAGCCAAAATTGAAGCTATTATAAGAAATACAATAGACTTAAGTCTTTCGTCTTTTAATTTGTTAATAACCATCTTATTCCTTTCGTTAATAATATAATTTTGTACAACTTCTTGCAGGATACTTTTTTGTTTTTCCTCATTTTAAATGCTTCTCGAGCCAATTAATTATTTTTTCTAATCTTTTTATTCTTTGTTTTGGTTTGCCTGTTCGGCTTAAATTATGATTCTCTACTTTAATCAAACAAACTCTTGAATCCATTCCATTGTACTTCAAAGTTTTAAACATTTTTAACGATTCCGTATAATAAAATCTATAATCTTCATCAGAATGTATAAATAATGTTGCATTTTTACCTTGTTTGCGTATTTTAAATGAGATTATTCCCAAAGCAATTCACAATTTTCCCAAAGATTATAAGCCATCTGTTCTCTTACGAAATTGAATCCATTATCTGCTAAACCAAAATCAAAAACATATTACATAAGCTTCTTTGCGAAACATCGCATTTAAACCTGTTGTTTTGCATGTCCTATTGTCCAATTCGTCATTATTTAACCATATGAGCTCCTGATAACACCCGATCTCTCTTTATCTATTTCCGGATATTTTTCTATTGCAACATCCATAGCCTTATCATATCTACAACCACTAAAAACAGCATCATTAGCACTAAGCCTTCATCCAACCAAACTCTTGCTTTTCCGTTTCCAATAAAATAAAACTTTGAATTAACTGTAGCTATTGACTTTTTATAACATGAACCAATAAAAAATATTTTCCCTTTAATGAAATTTAAATATTGTATTTTAGGATAGTACGAGTCCTACCTGTTTCTATATCATATTCATAAACACTGGGAACATGATTTGTTATATCAGTAAATCTCTTCCTTGCAAAAATAATTTTATTATTCTTCAATATCTTTTAAATCTGCAAACAATATATTCTATTATTCAACCATTTGAATAAAGTTTTTTATCCATAATTTGTAACCCTTTTAAATTTAGCTTTCTAGATTAACCATTAGATTAGAATCCATTTCTCATCATAGTTTTGATATATTACATTTATTGTTTTTTTACTTTTTTTTATATATAGTAAGCAAGAGGTTTAGCTCTATTTCAAACTCACAATCATTTATTTTTTGCTTGAAAAACAATAGGGTTTCCATCTTCATCTTTTTCAAAATATATTTTTATTTTTATAGACATTTTATTCTTCTTATTGAACTCGTCAATAATGCTATTTTCAAAAACACATTATCATCATCATATTGTATAGATTCAAGATACAACAATGTCTAAATAGTTTTGCTATTTCCTTTTTTTCCTATAGAGCCTTTTGTATTCATCCCATACCTCCTCTTTAAATCAAGTATTATTTTTCAATGCTTGTGATTAATTTTTTATTGTTTTCATAGATTGTTTAAAGTAAAATAAACTTATTTCACATTAAATATCTATTTTAATCCTCACTTAATAAAAGTAGCATCTATATATTTTTTATGAACAGTGACTTTTTGCTCACTTTATATAGTAGTAGAACCTCTTTCTAACAGGATTTATCTCCCAAACTTCCTTCGTCCAACTTAATCTATATGTGAGTCCCGTTATGCTCGTATAATATGTTTTAGATAGTTTATTTACCAAATTTCCAGCAGCATAACCATCCATAAAACAACTGGAAATCATCCATAAAATTATACATGGTTTATGCCATATCATCGCTTACTACGTAGTAAGCAACTCGTGTACATTGATAATTAAAATTTATTTTTAGCATTGGCTTACCTTTAGTGCTATCATATTCTTAGGGATTAGCATAAGGTAAATTCAGGTCCTCCTTGTTGGCCCTTTTTGGGTACTTCTTAATAAGACTGTTTCCTTA
>Ga0265293_10003327_pt1 | contig 30000 bp, 22 predicted proteins | sample Munlanlewell138R_FD_192505 | JGI IMG/M metagenome (GOLD analysis project Ga0265293, IMG submission 192505) | Leachate microbial communities from a municipal landfill in Southern Ontario, Canada - Leachate well 138R | ecosystem: Engineered > Solid waste > Landfill > Unclassified | place: Canada... | reverse complement strand
TTTTGCCCGGACCACCTGCAACTGGTGAAAGGGGCGCCGCAGGAGCGGCGCGGGTTTCTCAATGTCGCCCTCTCCCAGACCAGTCCCCGCTACCTGCAGCAGTACGCCGACTATGTCCGCCTGTTGAATCACCGCAACTGCCTGCTCAAACAGGCGCGCAAAGGGTTGTGGTATGACCCGGAGGAGCTGGAGACATGGTCCCGGCAACTCTCTGTCCGCGCGGCGGAGCTGCACTGCCAACGAGCGGCGTTTGTCAAGCAAATAGAGGGCTTTGCCCAAAAGATTCTCCTTGACTTGTCGGGCGGGCGGGAGACGCTCACCCTGTCCTATGACAGCGAGGGGCGAGGGGAAACCCTCGAGGAACTGACCCGCAGCTACCAAACGTTACTGACGGGCAACTACCGGCAGGAAATGGCGGCGGGCTGTTCGCTCTACGGGGTGCACCGCGACGATATGGGCATTGCCATCAACGGGGCCCCGGCGAGGGTGTATGCTTCCCAAGGGCAGCAGCGCTCGGTGGTGCTGGCGCTGAAAATGGCCGAGGGCGAGGTGTCACGGGAATGCTGCGGAGAATACCCGGTCTTCCTGTTTGACGATGTGCTGAGCGAGCTGGACGAAGGGCGGCGCGCCTATGTCTTTGCGGACGGCGGGGACAAACAGTTTATTTTGACTTCCTGTGAGGGCCTCTCCGGGAAGGCGCATCAAATTCAGGTGGAGAAGGGGCAGTATGTATCTACACATCGGTAGCGGAAACAGCGTGAGAACACGGGATATCGTGGGGATTTTTGACCTGGATACCGCCACTGTCTCTCACCAGAGCCGGGCCTTTCTGGCCGCCGCCGAAAAAAGGGGGGCGCTGCACGGCAACGAGGCAGACCTGCCCAAAAGCTTTCTCCTGCTGCAGGGGGGGCGGGGCGGCAGCCGGGTAGTGCTGATGAGGCTGTCCAGCGCGAGCCTGCGGGCGCGCTTCACCGCGCGACACGCCTTGACCGACGGGGCAAAAGCGGTCCCGTCCGCCAAGGAGGGCCCGCGCGCCAAGGCCCCGCCGGATTTGAGATAGGCGCTGCCTGCGGAGAGCGGATGAAACGGAAAATTCAAAGCGGACCCTGAAAGGGCCGCGGCTTGCATAGAGCGAAGGTAAGGAAAGAAAGCAATGGGATTTAAGATCGATACCACACATTATGACGACAGCCAAATCCAGGTGCTGGAGGGGCTGGAGGCGGTGCGCAAGCGTCCCGGGATGTATATCGGGACCACCTCGGCAAAGGGACTGCACCACCTCATCAATGAAATTGTGGACAACTCCATTGACGAGGCGCTGGCGGGGGAGTGTGACCGGATTCTCATCACGCTCTACCCGGACGACAGTGTGTCGGTGGAGGATGACGGGCGGGGGATTCCCGCGGGGATGAACGAACAGCTCAAGCTGCCCACGCTGGAGGTGGTGTATTCCAAGCTGCACGCCGGCGGGAAGTTCGGGGGCGAGGGGTATAAGATTGCCGGGGGCCTGCACGGCGTGGGCGCGTCGGTGGTCAACGCGCTCTCCGAATGGCTGGAGGTCGAGAACCATCGGGACGGCAAGTCGTACAGTATTCGCTTCTCGCGGGGGCATGTGTGCCGACCGTTCTGCTGTGTCGGAGAGACCGACAAGCACGGGCTGTATGTGCGCTTCAAGCCCGACACGACCATTTTTGAGGAGACGGTCTTTGACTATGAAACCATTCTTGCGAGAATGCGGGAGCAGGCCTTCCTCAACGCGGGGGTGCGCATTGTCCTCAGAGACACCCGCCCGGGCCAGGAACGGGAGGACGAACTGCACTATGAGGGCGGGATCGTCAGCTTTGTGGAATACCTGAATACCGTCAAGCGGGCGACCCGGATTCACCCCGATGTCATTTATATGAAAGGGGACAAGGACGGCTCGACCGCCGAGGTCGCCCTGCAGTACAACGACAGCTACAATGAGACGCTGATCTCCTTTGCCAACAATATGGCGACCATTGAGGGGGGGACCCATGAAACCGGCTTCAAGTCCGCCCTGACCAAAGCGCTGAACGACTATGCCCGCAAGACGGGGGTGCTCAAGGGGGACGACAAAAACCTGTCCGGCGAGGATGTGCGGGAGGGGCTGTGCGCCATTGTCAGCGTCAAGCTGATTGACGCGCAGTTTGAGTCGCAGACCAAGTCGAAGCTCGGCAACTCCGAGATTCGGTACCTGGTGGAAAGCATGGTCAACACCAAGCTCGCCGAATACCTGGAGGAAAACCCGGCCTCCGCCCGGCTGATACTGGAAAAGGCGCTGGCAGCGTCCCGGGCGCGGGAGGCCGCCAGAAAGGCGCGGGAGCTGACCCGCCGCAAGAGCGTGCTGGAGGGCTCCACCCTGCCGGGCAAGCTCGCCGACTGCCAGGAAAAGCGCGCGGAGCTGACCGAGCTCTACCTGGTGGAGGGAGACTCCGCCGGCGGCAGTGCCAAGGACGGCAGGGACAGCCGCTTTCAGGCCATCCTGCCCCTGCGCGGCAAGGTGCTGAATGTGGAAAAAAGCCGGCTGGACAAAGTCTACTCCAACCAGCAGCTCATCCCCATCATTCAGGCGCTGGGGTGCGGGATCGGGGAGGACTTTGACCTGAGCAAAATCCGCTACGGCAAGATTGTCATCATGGCCGACGCGGACGTGGACGGCGCGCATATCCGTATCCTGTTGCTCACCTTCTTCTTCCGTCATATGCGGCAGCTCATTGAGCACGGGCACATATATCTGGCGCAGCCGCCGCTCTATAAGATTCATAAGGGGAAAACCATCCGGTATGCGTTCAGCGACGCCGAGCGCGACAGGATCTTTGAGGAGCTGGGGAGCGGGACCCAAGCCGAGCGATACAAAGGGCTTGGCGAAATGGACCCCGAACAGCTCTGGGAAACCACCATGGACCCCGCCACCAGAACCCTGCTGCAGGTGGAGATCGGGGACGCCGTCATTTGCGACCAGATCTTTTCGGTGCTGATGGGCGACCAGGTGGAGCCCCGCCGGGAATTTATCGAGCAAAACGCCAAATATGCCACCAATCTGGACATATAACACCCCCGGTCGGCCGGGGCGGCCAAGGACTGCCCGGACAGCGGGCGCGAGCGCCGTCACGCCGAAAAGGCGGAAAATCATCGTATGATCATCGGAGAAGAGCATGGACAAAAAACACGAACACGCCTCCATAGAGTTTCCCGACCAAAAAATTGTGGGGCGCAATATGGAAAAGGAAGTCAGGACTTCCTTTATCGAGTATTCCATGAGCGTCATTACCAGCCGCGCACTGCCCGACGTCCGGGACGGGATGAAACCCGGGCAGCGGCGGATCCTGTACGCCATGTACGAGGACCGGCTGACCTATGAACGGCCGTTCCGCAAGTCTGCCACCACGGTGGGGAACGTGCTGGGGCGGTACCACCCCCACGGGGATGTGGCGGTCTACCAGACCATGGTGCGCATGGCGCAGCCCTTCTCGACCCGCTACCCGCTGGTTGAGGGGCACGGGAACTTCGGCAATATCGACGGCGACAGCGCCGCCGCCTACCGTTACACCGAGGCGCGGCTGTCCCGGCTGTCGGATGAGCTGATGGCGGACATTGAAAAGAATGTGGTCCCCTTTCAGCGCAACTTTGACAATACCCGGGACGAGCCGGAGGTGCTGCCCGCCCGCTTCCCCAACTTTTTGGTCAATGGTGCGGTGGGGATCGCGGTGGGCATGGCGACCAATATTCCCCCGCACAACCTGGGCGAGGTGATTGACGGGACGGTTTTCCGTATGGAGAACCGCGACTGTTCGGTCGCCGAGCTGATGCAATATATCAAGGGGCCGGATTTCCCGACCTACGGGATCATTTACGGCTCGATCGGCATCTACCGCGCCTATGCCACGGGGCGGGGGCGGGTGCTGGTGCGCGCCAAGGCCCGGGTGGAGGAGGACAAACGGCGGATCGTCATCACCGAGATTCCCTACCAGGTCAATAAAAGCATGCTGATTGAAAACATGGCGCACCTGGTGCGGGACAAGAAAATCGACGGCATCACCGAGCTGCGCGACGAGTCGGGCAGAGGGGGGATGCGCATCGTGGTGGAATACCGCAGGGACGCCAACGGCGAGGTCATTCTCAACCAGCTGTACAAGTACACCCAGTTGCAGGCGACCTGCGCGGTCAATATGCTGGCGCTGGTGAACGGGGAGCCGAAAGTGCTCTCCCTGCCGCAGGTGCTGGACCACTATATCGCCTTCCAAGAGGAGGTCATCCGCAGCCGTACCCGCTTTGAGCTGGAGAAAAGCCTGCGGGAGATGCACATTTTCGAGGGCTACCAGACCGCCATTGACCATATCGACGAGGTGATCTCTCTCATCAAGGGAAGCGAGTCGATCCCCGCCGCGCGGGAGGCGCTGATGCAGCGCTTTGCGCTCACCGAGGCACAGGCACAGGCCATTGTTGACATGACGCTGGGGCGGCTGTCGGGACTGGAGCGGCAGAAGGTGGAGGAGCGGCTTGCCAAGCTGGCGGTGACGGTCGCCGAGCTGCGGGCCATTTTGGCCGACGAGGGAAAGATCGCCCGGATTGTCAAGACAGAGCTGCTGGAGATCAAGCGCAAGTTTGCCGACCCGCGGCGCACAGAGCTGGTGGAGGCGGCGGACGACATTGACATTGAGGACCTGATTGAACGGCACACCTGTGTCATCACCCTGACGCATGCCGGATACATCAAGCGGCAGCCTGCCGCCATCTATGCCGCCCAGCACCGGGGCGGCAAGGGGGTCATCGGGCTGACCACCAAGCAGGAGGACTTTGTGGAGAATGTCATCATCGCCCACAGCCATGCCAACCTGATGATGTTTACCACCGACGGGAAGGTCTATACCCGCAAGGTCTACCGCATCCCCGAGGCGTCGCGGACGGCGAAGGGCTCCAGTGTCGCCAATATTCTGGAGCTGGCGGAAAACGAAAAAATCACCGCGGTGATCGCTGTCAAAGACTTCAGCCAAGGGTACCTGACCATGGTCACCAAGAAGGGGATTACCAAGCGCACCCGCTTGTCCGAATATGAGTACCAGCGCAAAAACGGCAAGATCGCGCTGACGCTGGACGAGGGGGACGAGCTGCTTTTTGTGCGCCATACCCAAGGGGACACCGACCTGATTTTGGCGACGGCCGAGGGGTATGCGGTGCGCTACACCGAGGAAGAAGTGCGCTGCATGGGCAGAACCGCCAGAGGGGTCAAGGGGATCACGCTGGGCGCCGGAGACGAGGTGGTCGGGGTCGCCGTGGTAGACGAAAGCAAACAATTGTTAACAATCACGGAGGGCGGCTTTGGTAAGCGCACCGACTTTGACGATTTCCGCGCCATGGTCAACCGGGGCGGACGCGGGGTGTTCTGCCACCGCCTCACCGAGAAGACCGGCAAGCTCGCCGGCATTGCTGCGGTGAGCGAGGACGACGACGCCATGATTATGGCCAGCGACGGGACCATCATCCGCATCCCGGTGGCGGGCATTCCCACCTACTCGCGCACGGCGGGCGGGGTGATTGTCATGCGCCTGTCGGAGGGGGCGAGTGTGCTGTCTTTTGCGCGGCTGGAAAGCGAAGACCAAATTGAAAGAGACGCGGATGTTGCCGCCCGGGAGGACGAACAGGCCGAGGATTCGGAAGGGATTCCGGCGGTGTCCGATACCGAGGACGACGACATTTGACGACCGCGCCGCCGGGGGGTGCCGCTTTGCTAAAAAAAGGGCTGTTTGGCTTACTGCTGCTGTCGCTGTTGGTCTCGTCGCTCCTCTCCTGCGGGGAGCGGGCGACGACCCAACCGCTCCCCGACGACGCGCTGTTGCTGGCGGCGGCGGGCGGGCTGCTTGAGGAGGGCCTTTTGCTCAATGACCTGTTCTTTGTCACGGGCATTCCCTACTTAGAGGACGGGTATGCCGCGGGGGTGTATCGGCAGGCCGACCCGGACTTTTTGCAAGCGCGGGGGTATGACGGCCTCTCGGATATCCGGCGGGACTTGAGGCGGGTGTATTCGTCCGAGCTGTATGAGCTGTTTGCCGAGACCTTTTTCTCGGCGGTGGCGGGGAAATCGGGGGCGGCGTCCTATGCCTACTGCTACGAGGAGACCCGCCCCGACCAAACGGTCGTGCTGATGATCAACACCCACGGACTGCCCTTGCAGACCGACCGGGTGGACTATGACCTCACCGGCTTGCAGGTCAAGGAAAAAAGCGCGATGCGCGCCCTGTTGACCGCCAAGGTGACGGTGACCAACCCCGAGGGGGCGACCCAGCAGCGGACCAAAACCTTTGCCTTGCGCCTGGAGGACGGGGTGTGGAAGCTGGACAGCTACCTGTCCCTGGTCTACTGGGAGGCGCCCTAATGGAAGCGGTTTTTGCACGGAGCAGTTGCACGGAACAAATAAAGGACCTTTGATGGATAGGAGGGTTGACATGCAATTCAACGAAAAAATCATCAGGTTGCGCAAGACACACAAGCTGACCCAGAATGACTTTGCCCAAGCGGTGGGGGTCTCCCGCCAGGCGGTGTACAAGTGGGAGCAGGGCCAGTCCTACCCGGAGGCAAGCAAGCTGTTGGCAATCAAAGCGCTCTTTTCGGTCAGCATTGATGATTTGCTGGACGACAACTTTGAAGTCAGCGTGCCGGAAAAGCCGAAGAAAAAGCGTCCCCAGGTGTCCGTGAAGGTCCCGGAGGAGACGGTTGACAAGGCGGCCGCTGCCGCGTTTGCGGCGGAGCCTGCCGCGGCGGAGCAACCGGAAGAGCAGGACGAGGGAGTGACCGCGGTGCCCGAGCTGGTGGGCGAGCGGCTCTCGAGCCAACCGGAGCCTGTCTCCGGCAAAGAAACGGACGAGGGCGCCGCCAAGGAAAAGAAAAAGGGCTTTTTCAGCCGGCTGTTCAACCGGTAAGCCGGGCTTGTCGTGACCGGTAGCCGGCACCGGCGGGCGAGCGTGGCAACCGCAAAAAGAGCGGTCCCTGCCAATACCCCCTTGTTTTTGTGAAAAAAATGAGGGGTCGGACGATGAGGGTGCATATTTTTTCCACGGAGTGTACATACTACTCATCGGTGGTGCCGATACTGTGCGGGATAGCTCCGCGGGGCTATGTCGAGCCAGCAGTGGAGGCACCCACGTACATAAGGCAGACCCCAGACAGGGCATCCGCGCAAAAGAGAGGCGCACCAAGGCAGACCGCGCAGCGGCTGACCGGCAGGTGCGCGCAAGGTGTGGGAACAAGTCCGACGGGATAGTCGGGTGGATAGAGAACTGTGCCTACATACAAAAACATGGCGATGAGGCAGCGGCGCCGCTTGGAGGCGGGGCACGGCGGCAGGCGAGGGTCGCTTCTTTTTCCTTGCCTGTGCCGGCGGGGCATCTGGGCCATGGGTGAGGGCATAGAATGGTACGTGGTTATCAAAAGAGGGTCATTCACCTCAGAAGTACCGACAGCTCGGTTTTTGAGGAAGCGTTTTTTATTGTCAAAGATCAGGACGAAATGAAAGCCGTCCCCGAGCAGGACATGGTGCGGGAGGCCAACCGGATCCTCGCCGACAACCTCACGGTGGGACAGCTTTGCGCGCGGGCGCGCGGCAAATGGAGGCCCCGCCTCGGGGTGATCCTCGGCTTTTTGGCGGGGGCACTGGCGTCGGCCGCGGTGTTCTTCTGGCTCTAAGCGACGCGGCAGAAAACAGCAGGAACAGGGCGAAATTTGCGCGAACCCCCACCGATACAGGGCATGAGGGGGACCGGCGCCGATTGTCCGGCCAAGAAAGCCGGGGGTGTGGCGCGCAAAAAAAGCCCCGGCGGCGACTTGAAAGCAAAGAAGCTTTGTCAGGTGAAAAGAGCCGCGGGCGGCTTTTTTGAAAACAGACAGTTAAACAAACAACAGATAAAATATTCCGGTGCCAAAGGGCACGGGACAACAAGAAAGGTTCTTTATGGCAAGAGGAAAAAGTGCCAAGTTGCGGGTCATGCTGTTAGGCGGCCTGCAAGAGATTGGAAAAAACATGACCGTGCTGGAGTACGAGGAGGACATGATCCTCATCGACTGCGGACTGGCGTTCCCCGACGACGATATGTTGGGCGTGGATCTGGTGATTCCCGACATCAGCTACCTGCAAAAGAATGAAAAGAAGCTCAAGGCGATTTTGTTGACGCACGGGCATGAGGACCATATCGGCGCCATCCCCTATGTGCTCCAGTCGCTCAATGTGCCGGTGTACGGGACCAAAATGACCATGGGGATTTTGAAGTATAAGCTGAAGGAAACCTCCCTCCCCTTTGTGCCGACACTGCACACGGTGGAGGCGGGAGATACGGTGACGGCGGGGGTGTTTAAGGCGGAGTTTATCCATGTCAACCACTCCATCGCCGACGCCTGCGCGCTGGCCATCAAAACCCCGGTGGGCGTGGTCTTTCATACGGGCGACTTCAAGCTGGACGTCTCGCCGACCGACGGAAATATGATGGATGTGTCGCGGATCAGTCAAATCGGCAACCAGGGGGTGTTGCTCATGATGAGCGACTCCACCAACGCGGAGCGCCCCGGGTTTACCCCCTCGGAGCGGTCGGTGGGGCATTCGCTGGAGCAGATCTTCACCGCGTACAAGGACAGGCGCATCATTGTCGCGACCTTCTCCTCCAATGTGCACCGGGTGCAGCAGATCATTGACGCCAGCATCCGGCACAAGCGCAAAGTGGCGATTTTGGGGCGGAGCATGATCAATGTCATCGGTGCCGCCCGGGAGCTGGGCTATCTCACCCCGCCGGAGGGGACTTTCATTGATATCGCGGAGATCAAGCGCTACAAGCCCGAGCAGTTGACCCTGGTCACCACGGGCAGCCAGGGCGAGCCCATGTCCGCCCTGTACCGGATGGCGTATGCGGAACACCAGCAGGTCAGACTCAGCACCTCCGATTTGGTGGTGCTCAGCGCGTCGGCAATCCCCGGCAATGAGAAGCTGGTGGACAAGGTCATCAACCTGCTGGTGAAAAGCGGAGTGAAGGTACTTAATGACCGCGCGGCGGACGTGCATGTGTCGGGACACGCCTGCAAGGAGGAGCTGAAGTTCATGCTGGCGCTGGTGAAGCCCCAGTTCTTTATGCCGGTCCACGGCGAATACCGCCATTTGTATGCGCACAAGGAAATTGCCGAGTTTATGGGGATAGACAGTAGCCGGATTTTCATCGCGGAGATCGGCAAGGTGCTGGAGCTTGACCGGAAAAGCGCGCGCTTCTCCGGCACGGTGCCCTCCGGCAAGGTGCTGGTGGACGGCTCGGGCGTCGGGGATGTGGGCAGCGTGGTGCTGCGGGACAGAAAGCTGTTGGCGCAGGACGGGCTGATTGTGCTGGTTGCCACCATCGATACCGGCACCAAAGAAATTCTGTCCGGGCCGGATATCGTCTCGCGCGGGTTTATCTATATGAAGGAATCCGAGGAAATGATCGAGGAAGCCAAGCGGATTGCCTACGCATCGATTGCCAAAAGCTTGTCGCGCAAAGCCACCGACCTGGCGCAGATGAAAAACGCGGTCAAAGAGGAGCTGTCCAAATTCTTTTATGCGCAAAACAAGCGCAACCCGATGATTTTGCCGGTCATCATGAATGTGTAAGAGGCCGCCAAAGGGGCCGTGCGGTGCCCGCTAAAGGACCCCTGCAAAAAAAGTCCACCCAACCCACCTGTTTGACGGGGGTTGCGTGGACTTTTTTGTTTTTCTGCGGGGGTTTCCTTGCGTTTGCCAACCTTAGTGGACCTCTGCAAAAGAGTTGCTTTGGCGGGCATGCCGCCGGCAAACAGGGTAGCCCGACAAAAGGCGGGCTACCAAAGGAAAACGGCGGCGCGCAAAAAACAACGGGAAAGTTTTGCGGGGGCAGGTCGGGGAACGTTGCGGGGGCCGTTGGGGGGATCGGCGACGGATGTGCGAGGGAACCCGGCGGCAAACGAAAGGCAAACTATCCTTTACAAATGCTGACATAGTAGCGCCGTTTGCAGGCGTCCTCAAGGGTCAGGGACAGGTCGCTCTTGCCCTCGGTGTGCGGCAGGGCGCGCAAGCCTTGCCCGGAGCATTTCAGGCAGGCCTCCTTTTGGGTCCACAGGCGCAGGAAAGTCTCCACATAGGCGGCGTCGGGAACCGTGGCCAGGCGCGCCTGCTCGCCGGCGGAAAAAAAGCGGGCGGCTAACTTTTTGGCCTTTGGCAGGTCAACAGCGTCTGCCGCCTCCATATCGGCGCCGATGCGCAGGGGTGGGTCTGACAAGGCAAACGCCAAAAGAACCAAATTTTGGCTGTGCGTGATGTTGAAAGCGAATTGCGGCAGGCGGGGAAAGTAGGGCTTGCCGTGCGGTTCATACGCCAGCAACAGGGTTTGTTCGCCGTAGAGGGTGGCCCGCGGAGCACGGCTGGCGTGCTTGTAAAGCAGGTAGTGCCCGCCCAGGTATTGCGCACGGCGCAGGGGTTCTTTTGGGGGGGTGAGCTGTCGGGCAAAGGCGTCGGACAGGGTGCGCAGGTAGGGCGCTGCCGTCTGCTCTTGCAGAAAAGGGGAGACTTCCATATAATCATAGCAAAGCACCGCCGACACCTCCTTTCGGGGGGATGGCCGGGACAGGAGGACCAAGTCAGGCAAGTCCCCGCTGCCGGCAGTTTTTCGAGAGATTTCTTTGGGGGGTTGGGAGCGGCAGAGAAACGGGCGCGGACAGCCCGTCAAGACAGAACGGGCAACAGGAGCCGCTTTCTGCGTAGCTTGCTGCGGCACCGTGGTGCGGGCGAACAAAGCGAGCGGTCGCACAGAAGTGCGCGGGCGCACAGAAGCGAGCGGGCGCACAGAAGTGCGCGGGCGAACAAAGTGAGCGGGCGTACAGAAGCGAGCGGGCGTACAGAAGTGCGCGGGCGAAAAAAGTGAGCGGGGCGAACAAAGTGAGCGGGGCGCACAGAAGTGCGCGGGCAGTTGGCTGTGGACTTTATTTATGCGTCCTCGATAAAGTCCTTGCCGCACAGCTGTTTGAGCAGGTCTTCGAGGTCGTGGTTGTCCTGGTAGTAAAGGGTGACGGACTTTTTGGCGCCGGAGGCGACAATTTTCACCTTGCGGCCCAGGTTTTGCATCATGCGGGTTTCAAGCTCCGCCACATAGTCAACCCGAAAGTCCGGGGCGGGCGCTTCTTTCCGGGGACGGTTGAGACGCTTGACCTGTGCTTCCAGCTCCCGGACCGACAGACCCTCTTCCACCAGGCGGCGGGCCAGCAGAAGTTGCTGCTCTCGGTCGCGCACGCCAAGCAGGGTGCGGGCGTGGCCGGCGCTGATCTCCCCGCTTGCCACCAACTGCAACACGGCCTCGGGCAACTCCAGCAGCCGCACGGCGTTGGCAACGGCACTGCGGCTCTTGCCGACCTGGGCGGCGATGTCGTCCTGGGTCATCTGATGCATGTCCGCCAGGGAGCGGTACGCCAGGGCTTCTTCAAGGGGGTTTAAGTCCTCGCGCTGAAGGTTTTCCACCAGGGAGATTTGGGCGGCCCTCAGCTCGTCCGGGTCTACCACCACACAGGGCAGCTCGGCGAGCCCCGCCAGCTTGCCGGCGCGCCAGCGGCGTTCGCCCGCGATGATCTGGTAGCGGCCGTCTGCCGCCTCACGGACAAGCAGCGGTTGCAACACGCCGTGCAGGGCGATGGAGTCGGCCAGTTGCTGCAGCGCCTCGAGATCAAAGTGCTTGCGAGGCTGGTTCGGCCGGGGGTCCAGCATGGATGTCCGCAAAACGGCAAGGGAGTTTTTGAGGGGGGCGTCCGGCAGGGCGTTCTCTAAAAACAGAGTGTCCAGTCCCCTGCCAAGGCCTCGTTTGACAGCCATAGTATGTCTCCTTTTGTTTGTTTCACGTGAAACAATGAGTGGTTTGGTGGCGCATGAAATGCGCGGTGCACAAAGAGCGCGGGGCGCATGAAATGCGCGGTGCACAAAGAGCGCGGTGCACAAAGAGCGCGGGGCGCATGAAGTGCGCGGTGCCAAAGAGCGCGGGGCGCATGAAATGCGCGGGGCACCTAAGAGCGCGGGCGAACAAAGAGCGCGGGGCACCTTAAGTGCGCGGGTATTACACCAACAGCAGCAGCTCCTTGGTGACGGCATGGTACTCCTCCGCACAGGTGGAGGCGGGGGCCAGGTAGCAAATGGGTTCGCCGTACCCGGAGGCCTCGGACAGCTTCACGCTGCGCGAGACGGGGGTCCTAAAGAGCTTGTCCGCGTAATATTTGTTTAGCTCCTCCACCACCTGGCGGGTCAGGGTCAGGCGCGCGTTGTACATGGTCAGCAAAATGCCGGTGATCTCAAGGGCGGGGTTGTAGGTCTTGCGGACGCGCTTGATGGTCATCAGCAACTGGGACAGCCCCTCCAAAGCGAAAAACTCGCACTGCATGGGGATGACCACCCCGTCGGATGCCGAGAGTGCCGCCACCGTGAGCAATCCCAAGGAGGGGGGGCAGTCAATCAGAATGAAATCATAAGGCAACGACGGCTCACGCAAACAAAGCAACGGGTTGTCCTGCCGGGCAAGCAGGTCGTGCAGGTCAAGCTCCGCGCCCGCCAAGGCGATGGTGGCGGGGAGGATATGTAAATTTCGGTAGGGGGTCTCCAGAATGGCTTGTTGCGGGGGCGTTTGGCTGACCAGCACCTCATACACAGAGGTCTTGACATGTTTCTTGGCAATCCCCAGCCCGGTGGTGGCGTTCCCCTGGGGGTCAATATCGACGAGGAGCACTCTTTTCCCGAGCTTCCCCAGTTCGGCGGCAATGTTCACACAGGAAGTTGTCTTGCCCACGCCGCCCTTTTGGTTGGAAAAAGAGATGATTTTTGCCATGGCAGTGCACTCCTTTTGCAGAATATGTTTATTATAGCACGCGCGTTGTCGCCCTGTCAAGCAACGCCGGGGATTTGCGGGAGGCAAGACAAAAAGGCGCCATTGTTTCACGTGAAACAATGGCGCCTTGAGGCGGTCGGAAAGGGAAACTGCGCGCAAAACGGGGGGAAAGGGACTACAAAAAGGGACTACAAAAAGGGGCTACAAAAAGGGGCTGCAAAAAGGACAGACGGAGAATGTTTCACGTGAAACAATGCTTGTTCGGTGGCGGCGCAAAAGGGGCTTGCCAAGGACGACGCCGCGCCTGCTTGCAGGGGGACGGGGCTATTTGTTTTGCTGGCGGTCAAACAGCTTCCTAAAAAAGCTGGTGCGGGGCTGGTTGTCCCCCTCCGCACGGCTGCGGGCAAAGTCAGAGAGCAGCTTTTTTTGTTCGGCGGTGAGGTTCTTCGGGACCTCGACATGGACGGTGATGACCAGGTCGCCCCGCCGACGGGTGTTGACATCGCTCACACCCTTGCCGCGCAGGGTGAAGCGGGTGCCGGTTTGGGTGCCCTCAGGAATTTTGTGCGTTTGCTTGCCTTCCAGGGTGGGGATTTCAATCTCCGCACCCAAAGCCGCCTCGGTAAAGGTGATCGGCACATCGCACAGGATGTGGTTGCCGCGGCGGACAAAGACCTCATGGGCGCGGACACGCATCTCAATGACCAGGTCTCCGCTGGGGCCGCCGTTGCGGCCGGCACTTCCCTCCCCGCGGAGCGCGATGCGCTGTCCGTCGTCAATGCCGGCGGGGATGGTGACAGACAGGGTTTTGTTGACCTTGACATAACCGCTGCCGCGACAGTTCTGGCAGGGGTTTTTGATGATTTTTCCGCGCCCGCGGCAGGTGGAGCAGGTTTGTTGGCTTTGCATGGTGCCCAGGATGGTGCGCTGTTGGACGGTGATGCGGCCGCTGCCGTGGCAGGCGGTGCAGGTATCAAGAGAGGAGCCCTTTGCCGCGCCGCTGCCGGCGCACACGGAACAGGCCTCTACCCGCTGGAAAGTGACATCCTTCTTGCAGCCGAACACCGCCTCCTCAAAGGACAAGGTGAGGCGCACGAGCAAATCGTCGCCCGCCATGGGGGCGTTGGGGCGCGAGGCGCCGCCGCCGAAAAAAGAGGAAAAAATGTCGCCGAAATCAAAGCCGCCAAAGCCGCCCGAAGCGTCAAATCCGCCCCCGCCGGCGGCGGGGTCAAAGGCGGCATGGCCGAACTGGTCATACTTGCGCTTGTTTTCGGGGTCGGACAGGACGCCATACGCCTCATTGACTTCCTTGAAACGCTGCTCGGCGTTTTTGTCGCCCGGGTTCATGTCAGGATGATATTTTTTTGCAAGGGTGCGATAGGCTTTTTTGATGTCGCTTTCGCCGGCATCCTTGGAGATGCCCAGCACCTCGTAATAATCACGTTTGTTTTCTGCCATAGTAGACTCCTCTGTTGGGATAATGACCAAAAGCCATCGCAAAGCAACCGAACAAGGCGGAAGCTGCCTGAAAAGGGGATTTGGCGGGTCTATGAGGACGGCAACCCGGCGCGTACTCGGCGGGAGGGGCGACGGGAGCGGAGGGAAATCTTCGGAACGATAAAAGAAAAAAGACGGAAAAACGTTTCTGTTAAAGATGAAAGTCAGCGCGTGGGGGGCCACGGCGTGGGGGGCCACTTCGTGCGGCGGCGCTCAGTGCGGTCACGCAGGAGAAACACAACAGGAACGGCGGCAAGGGAAAGTCAAGGTGCGCAGGGGATGCTGTCAAGATCGGTTGCGCAAAGATTTGTGTAAAGAAAGGTTGCGCCCGGGAAAGCCGCCGGGGCGGAAATTCTTGCACAGGCAAGCGGAATCACGGGCGGCTGGGAGCCGCCCGTGAGGGGGTTACGGCAGAGAGGGGCGGGGCAAGGTGCCCCGTGTCAGTCGGGCAAGCCCCGCGGGGAAGTATGACGCAGAGAGGACAGGGGCGGGGCAAGGTGCCCCGTGTCAGTCGGGCAAGCCCTGCGGGGAAGCATGCCGCAGAGAGGACAGGGGCGGGGCAAGGTGCCCCGTGTCAGTCGGGCAAGCCCTGCGGGGAAGCATGCCGCAGAGAGGACAGGGGCGGGGCAAGGTGCCTCGTGTCAGTCGGGCAAGCCCTGCGGGGAAGTATGCCGCAGAGAGGACAGGGGCGGGGCAAGGTGCCCCGTGTCAGTCGGGCAAGCCCTGCGGGGAAGTATGCCGCAGAGAGGACAGGGGCGGGGCAAGGTGCCCCCCGTGTCAGTCGGGCAAGCCCCGCGGGGAAGTATGACGCCGGGAGAGGCGTTGGGGCAAGTGTCGGCGTGGGGCTTCTTACTTGGTTTTATCCTCGTAATCGGCATTGTAGAAGGTGTCGCCCGTAGATGAGTCGCCTGTCGGGCCCTCGCCGGCGGTGCCTGCCTCCTCTTGCTGGTACAGTTTGGTGGCTAAGGGGTAAAATGCTTTTTCAAGGTCGGCCGTGGCGGTCTTGATGGCGTCGGGGGTGCCGTCCTTCAGGGTTTGCCGCAGGTGCTCCATGGCTTGCTGAACGGAAGCCTTTTCATCCTCGGTAAACTTGTCGCCCGCGTCTGCCAGCGACTTTTCAATCTGAAAGATGGTGGTCTCGGCGTGGTTCTTGGTCTCCGCTTCTTCCTGGCGGCGCCGGTCTTCCTCGGCGTGACGCTCGGCGTCCTTGACGGCTTTTTCCACTTCCTCCTTGGACATGTTGGTGGAGGAGGTGATGGTGATGTTCTGGGCTTTGCCGGTACCCTGGTCCTTGGCGGTGACGTTGACAATGCCGTTGGCATCAATGTCAAAGGTCACCTCGATTTTCGGCACGCCGCGGGGAGCGGCGGGAATGCCGTCCAAAATGAAGCGGCCGAGCGTGGTATTGTCGGCGGCCATGCTGCGCTCGCCTTGCAGTACGTGGATTTCCACAGAGGACTGACCGTCGGCGGCGGTGGAGTAGACCTGGCTCTTTTTCACGGGGACGGTGGTGTTGCGGTCAATGATGCGGTTGAACACGCCGCCCAGGGTCTCGATACCAAGGGACAGCGGGGTGACATCAAGCAGCAGCAGGTCCTTCACATCACCGCCCAGCACGCCCGCCTGAATGGCGGCGCCCAGCGCGACACACTCGTCGGGGTTGATGCCCTTGAAGGGGTCCTTGCCGGTGAGCCGCTTCACCATCTCCTGCACGGCGGGAATACGGGTGGATCCTCCGACCAGCAGGACCTTGGAAAGCTGGGAGGAGTTCAGACCCGCATCGGACAGCGCCTGACGCAGGGGGGCGGCGGTCGCCTCGACCAGATCGGCCGTCAGCTCGTCAAACTTGGCACGGGTGAGGGTGGTCTCAAAGTGACGGGGGCCGCTGGCGTCCGCGGTGATAAAGGGCAGGGAAATGGTTGTGGACATCACGCCGGACAGCTCGATTTTGGCCTTTTCGGCGGCGTCCTTCAGGCGTTGCTGCGCCATCTTGTCCTTGCGCAGGTCAATACCGCCGTTTTCCTTGGCAAAGGTGTCCGCCATCCAGTTGACGAGGCGCTGGTCAAAGTCGTCGCCGCCAAGGCGGTTGTTGCCGGCGGTTGCCAGCACTTCAAACACGCCCTCCGAGATTTCCAGCACCGACACGTCAAAGGTACCGCCGCCCAGGTCAAAGACCATGATCTTCTGTTCGGTTTCCTTGTCCATGCCGTACGCCAATGCGGCGGCGGTGGGCTCGTTGATGATACGCAGCACCTCCAGCCCGGCAATCTTGCCCGCGTCCTTGGTCGCCTGACGCTGGGCGTCGGAGAAGTAGGCCGGGACGGTGATGACCGCCTGGGTGACGGTGGTGCCCAGGTATGCCTCGGCGTCCGATTTCATCTTCTGCAGAACCATCGCCGAGATTTCCTGCGGGGTGTATTTCTTGTTGTCGATGGTGACCTTCTCGTCCGTCCCCATCTTACGCTTGATACTGGCAATCGTGCGGTCGGGGTTGGTCACGGCCTGCCGTTTCGCCACCTGACCCACCATGCGCTCCCCGGTCTTGGAGAACGCAACGACGGAGGGAGTGGTGCGGGCACCCTCCGGATTCGGAATGACAATGGGCTCTCCGCCCTCAAAGACAGCCACGCAAGAGTTGGTGGTGCCTAAGTCTATCCCAATAATTTTTCCCATAAAAGCCTCCTGATTGTATGTTAACTTTAGTTTACTACTTTAACCATGGCGTGGCGGATCACACGATCCCCCCGCCGATACCCGCGCTGGTAGACTTCCGCAATCTCACTCTCGCGGGCGCTGTCGTCCTCCTCGTGCTGGACGGCATTGTGCAGGGCGGGGTCAAAGGGCTCGCCCACCTCGCCAAACGGATGCACATCCAGCCGGGAGAGCATGTCGGTCATATTGTTGAGGGTCATCGCCAGGCCGGCGGCGACCTGCTCGCCCTCCCCGCCGCAGAGGGAGGCGCGCTCCAGACTGTCGGCGATGGGCAAAAAGTCACGAATGACTTCGGTGACGGCGTCGGTGAAAATCTGTTCCCGCTCCTTGGCACTGCGGCGGCGGAAGTTGTCATACTCCGCGAAGAGGCGCAGGTACTTGTCGTTGAGCTCCGCCAAGGCAGCCTCCCCGGCGGCCAGATGCTCGGTTTTCTCGGCCAGCGCTTTTTTCAGCTCCTTCACGGTGAGCCGTTCCCCCTTGCCCGATTCGTCGGCGGGAGGGGTCTCGGGGTGAACAGTGGTAAAGGGGTCCTGTGCGGCGGGGTCTTGCTTCATGTTTTCAGTCATCTTGGTCGGTGGTCCTTTCTTGTCTGCGATTCGGCTCGTCGCCGCCGAGCAGCCGGTCAATGTCCTGTGCCAGATGGTTCACAGTGCCGATGACCTTGGCATAATCCATGCGGCGGGGGCCGATGATGCCGATGGCGCCAATCACATGGTCGCCACGCCTGACAGTTTTATACACCAGGGCGGAGTTGTTCATGACCTTCACCGTGTTCTCGCTGCCGATCAGCACATGAATGTCGTCGGAGGGGGGCTCGCCGGACAGAAGGTTCAGCAGGTCCTCCTTTTCCTCGAGCAGGCTTAACATGCTGCGAAGCTCGGCAGTGTCATTGTACTCCGGGTACTGGAGCAGACGGTTCACACCCTCCACGCGCAAATCGCCCTCGTCCAGCCCTTTCATGGTCTCGTAAATGAGCTTGACCAAGGGGTTGACCAAAGGCGCCGCCTCGCCCGCGCGGCTTTCCAGCTCCAAAATCAGGGGCAGGGTGATGAGGTGCACGCTTTTGTGGGTGAACAGGTCGTTCAGTGCGGCGAGCAGGCGTGTGAGGGTGGCCGGCGAGAGCGGGCGGGACAGGTGCAACGTGCGGGTCTTGACTGTGCCGCCCGTAAAGAGCATGACCAGCACAAACTGGTAGGCGTCCACATACACCCCGTCAAAACGGCTGATGAAAGCCGTCTCCGGCTTGGTCTTGGCCGCAATGGCCGGGTAGTTGGTCAGGTGGGACGCCAGCCGGGACGCCTCCGCCAACATCTGGTCCAGCTCGTTGAGCTTGCGGAGCAGGGCGGCGTTGATCTGGGCGACCTCCTGCGCCGCCATCTCATAACGGCTTAACAGGGCGTCCACATAAAACCGGTAGCCCAGCTCCGAGGGAACGCGGCCGGCAGAGGTATGGGGCTGCTCCAAATACCCCAGCGCTTCCAGCTCCGCCATTTCGTTGCGGATGGTGGCAGACGAGCAGCGCAACTGCTGGCTCTGCGCCAAAAACTTGGAGCCGACGGGCTCGCCATAGGCAATATGGGCATCAATAATGGCTTTCAAAACCTGTTGTTTTCGGTTGCTGAGGAACATCTCGTCCACTTTTTCTCACCTCCGTCAAACAAAATGGAAAGGCCGGTGGGCCGTTTAGCACTCTTGCCCGTTGAGTGCTAAACCACGAGACTACTTTACCACCGATTGGGGAAATTGTCAAGGGGGCGGGGATTGGTTTATATGAATGATTTGTTAATTTCAAAACTTTTGGCGCCGCGGGAGGGCCCTTTCGTCCGGCCGGCAGAGAAATAATCCTTGACAAGGGAGAGGCCATGCATTATAATCTTGTTGTATGATGAATGGTGCTTGTGCGCCCGTGCGAGGCGGACAATGTCTATATTCATTGCCAAAATACGAGTAACAAAAGTCACTATTTTATTGACGGGAAAGGAGGTGCATATGGAATTTTTCTACGGACTGTTGGCCGGGCTTGTCGCCGGTGTGTTGTGCGGCGGCGTGCTGGGATTTCTCTTTCGTCGGAAAGTGGCGGAATCCAAGGTGGGGTCTGCCGAGCAACAGGCAAAAATCATTTTAGAAGATGCGATCAAGACGGCCGAGACACGTAAAAAAGAGGCGCTGCTGGAGGCCAAAGAGGAAATCATCCGCGCCAGAAGCGAGGCGGAATCCGAGCTCAAGGAACGCCGGAAGGAAGTGTCCCGCCTGGAGCGGCGCATCCAGCAGAAGGAAGAAACGCTGGACCGGAAGCTGGAGGGCATGGAGCGGCGCGAGCTGGACATGCAAGCCAAGCAAAAAGAAGCAGAGGAGTTGCGGGCGCGCATCCAGGAGGCGCTGGACGAGCACATTGTCCGACTGGAAAAGGTCGCCGGCATGACCAGCGAGGAGGCCAAACAGGAAATTCTTGCACGGATTGACGACGAGATTGCCCATGAAACGGCACGCAAGTTGTCGGAATATGAAGCACAGTATAAGGAGGATGCCGACGCCAAGGCAAAAGATTTGCTCTCGCTTGCCATCCAGCGTTGCGCGGCAGACCATGTCAGCGAGGTGGCCATTTCGGTGGTACCGCTGCCCAACGAGGAAATGAAGGGGCGCATCATCGGCCGCGAGGGGCGGAATATCCGCACCATTGAGACGCTGACCGGCGTGGAGCTGATCATTGACGACACGCCCGAGGTCATCACCATCTCCGGCTTTGACCCTGTGCGGCGCGAGGTCGCACGGCTGGCACTGGAAAAACTCATTTCGGATGGCCGGATTCACCCTGCCCGTATTGAGGAAATGGTGGAGAAGGCACAGCGGGATGTGGAAAATGTCATGAAGCAGGCGGGGGAAAAGGCGATCTTTGAAGCCGGGGTACACGGACTGGCCCCGGAGCTGATCCGGACGCTGGGCCGCCTGAAATTCCGCACCAGCTACGGACAAAACGCGCTGCGGCATTCCATTGAAGTGTCGCTGCTCAGCGGTATCATCGCCGACGAGATGGGGGTGGACTCCATGCTCGCCAAACGCGCCGGCTTGCTGCATGACATCGGCAAGGCGCTGACCGCCGAGGCCGAGGGAACCCACGTACAGCTTGGGGTGGAACTGGTGCGCAAGCACCGCGAAAGCAAAGAGGTCATTCACGCCATTGAAGCACACCACGGCGATGTGGAAGCCAAAAGTTTTGTGGCACTGATTGTGCAGGCCGCCGACGCGATTTCCGCGGCAAGACCGGGGGCGCGTCGCGAAAACATGGAGAACTACATCAAGCGGCTGCAAAAGCTGGAGGAAATCACCACCGAATTCAAGGGGGTGGAGAAGTCCTATGCCATTCAGGCCGGACGCGAGGTCCGGGTGATGGTCAAGCCCGAGGAGATCAGCGACGACGCCATGACGCTGCTGGCGCGTGACATTGCCAAAAAGATTGAAAGCGAACTGGAATATCCCGGACAAATCAAGGTGCACATCATACGCGAAAGCCGTATCGTGGACTACGCCAAATAAAGGCGTACCGTCCCGCGAAAGCTGTATGTCGGACTGCGCCGACACATCTATCGAAAGAAAACCGTCTTTTACTTGCTATATAGGTTTACATAGAACTGACAAGCAATTCATCAGCGACAGCTTTCTATGATAAAAAGTCGAGATTCACTGCCGTGCCGAGGGGCGACTCCCGGCACGGTCTTTTATCAACAGTAGCGGATGAGCCGTCAGCCAAGCGTCAAGGGAGGATGTTCATGAGGATACTGGCCATCGGGGACATGCTGTGCCCGGAAGCGGTGGATTTTTTGGAGCGGGGGACCCTGTGGGACTTCCGCCGGCGCGAGAAGATTGACTGCGTGCTCGCCAATGCCGAAAACGCCTCTTTCCTCGGAGGGATTCGGGCCAAAGAGGCAGAAAGGCTGCTGCAGGCCGGTGTGGATGTGATCACGGGCGGCAATCATACCATGCAAACCAAGGACATCTACCCCCTGCTGGAGGAGGGGCGGCGCATCACCCGCCCCATCAACTACCCCGACCAGGTGCCGGGGAGCGGGTATGTGGTCGTGCCGGTCGGGGGCTGTCGCCTGCTGGTGCTCAACGCGCTGGGCGTGGTGGGCATGACCCCGCACACCGACAACCCGGTGCCCAAAATCCGGCGAGTGCTGGAGCGGGAGGCGGGGCGGTATGACCTGGCCGTGATGGACTTCCACGCGGAAGCCACGGGGGAGAAGCTGACGGTGGCGCATATTTTTGACGGGCAAATCGCCATGGTGTTCGGCACTCACACCCATGTGCCCACGGCGGACGAGCAAATCCTGCCGGGCGGCACGGGGTATATCTCGGACATCGGCATGAGCGGCCCGACCGGCGGGGTGCTCGGCGTGCTGCCCGCCACCATGATGCAGCGCTACCAAAGCGGATTGCCGGTCAAGTATGAAAAGGCCACCGGGCCGATCACGGCGCAGGGAATCGTCTTTGAGATAGACGAGAGCCGCCGCCGCACGACCGCCATTGACCGGGTGACCCTGACCTAACAGGAACGGCGAAAAGGGCGACATTTTGTAAATAAAACTTGTCTTCTGGAGAGACGGCACAAAAAAGCGGTTGCCAAACGATGGCTTGGCAACCGGCAGGTGCAAGGGAAAATCCGCCGCCCGCAGGCGGCAGGGGTCAGGCTTTTCGCGGGACGGGCAACAGACACAGGCAGCTCCTGCGGCCCGCGCCGCGGATCAGGCTTGCTTGACGATCAGGCTGCCGTCTCCTTTCAGGATGCAGTTTTCGGGGATGACCCCCCGCACACAGGAGAGCGGGTAGACCGAGGAGTGTCTGCCGATGACCGTACCGGGGCAGAGCACGCTATTGCAGCCCACCTCTACCCCGTCCCCCAAAAAGGCACCGACCTTCCGAAGGCCGGTTTGCAGGCTGAGCTCGCTGGTGCGGATCGAGACATTGGAGTGATCGCTTTTCACATTGGAGCAGATGGCCCCGGCGCCCAGATGGGCGCGGTGCCCCAAAATGGAGTCCCCCACATAGTTGAAGTGGGGCACCTGGACGCCGTCGAACAATACGGCGTTTTTCAGCTCGGTGGAGTTGCCCACCACCGCAAAGCGTCCCACCAGCACCGAACCGCGCAGGTAGGCAGAGTGACGCAGCTCGGCGCCCTCACAGATGATGGCAGGGCCCTCGAGGAGGGCGCTGGGGGCAATCCGCGCGGTGTTGTGTACCCAGACCTCGCGGGACAGCTCGGTATACGAGTCCCGGGGCAGCTCCTTTCCCAAAGAGCGGATGAAATCCGCCAGCTTGGGCAGGGCTTCCCACGGGTACAGGCAATGCCCCAGCAGGGGCGCCGCCAAGGTTTGGTCCAGGTCGTACAGGTCGGCAATTTTGGGCAAGCTCAGCATATGAAGCCTCCGAATCATATTGATACTATCAGTATAGGCGAAACGAGCGGGAAAGTCAATGAAAGCCAAGGAAAATTTGCGCCGGTGGTACGCCGGACAGGGGGCGTGGCGTGACAGGCGACCCGGCAAGGGGTCGGCTCCGACCACGGACGGGCACGAGGCAAGCGGGCGCGGCGACAACCGTCGGGCGCCGGAAAACAAGAAAAACTCTCGGAGGGGAGGGGAACACACATGAAACGGCACACACAGATGGTGGTAGTCGGCGCGGGGCACGCGGGCATTGAGGCCGCCCTTGCCACGGCGCGCATGGGGTTTGAGACCGTGCTGTTTACCATGAATCTGGACGCGGTCGCCAACCTGCCCTGCAACCCCTCTATCGGGGGGACGGGCAAGGGGCACCTGGTCTATGAAATTGACGCGCTGGGGGGCGAGATGGGGCGGGCTGCCGACGCCGTCACCCTGCAGTCGCGCACGCTGAACCTGGGCAAAGGCGCGGCGGTGCACTCCAAGCGGGTGCAGGCCGACCGCGCCGGGTACCGTCTGGTGATGAAGGGGTGCCTGGAGCGGCAACCGAGGCTGCGCCTGTTGCAGGCCGAGATCACCGATCTGCTCATACGGGAGGAAGCCGGCGAGCGACGGGTGTGCGGGGTGCGCACCAGGCTGGGAGACGAGTGGGAGGCGAACCGGGTTATCATTTGCACCGGCACCTACCTGTCGTCTGAAATTTTTGTGGGACACCACAGCTATGCGGGCGGCCCGGACGGCATGTTGCCGGCGGAGGGCCTGTCGGCTGCCCTGCGGCGGGAGGGGATCTCCCTGATGCGCTTCAAGACAGGGACGCCCGCCCGGCTCAACCGCCGCAGTATTGACTTTTCGGTGCTGGAGGAGCAGCCGGGGGAGGCGGCCCCCGTCCCTTTTTCCGCCGACACCGACCCTGCCGCGCCGGCGCGGGCGCAGGTGAGCTGCTACTTGGCATATACTAATGAAGCAACCCACCGCCTCATCCGGGAGAACCTGCAGAAAAGCGCGCTGTACTCGGGGAAGATTACGGGGACGGGCCCCCGCTATTGCCCCTCTATTGAAGATAAAATCGTGCGCTTTGCCGACAAGGAACGCCACCAGCTCTTTTTGGAGCCCTGCGGAGAGGACACCGAGGAGGTGTACCTGCAGGGGATGAGCACATCTCTGCCCACCGACGTGCAGGAGGCCATGATTCACACGATACGGGGGCTGGAGCGGGCGGAGATCATGCGGTATGCCTATGCCATTGAGTATGACTGTGCCGACCCGACACAGCTATTACCTACCCTTGAGTTCAAAAAAATCAGGGGGTTATACGGCGCCGGACAGTTTAACGGTACCTCAGGCTATGAGGAAGCGGCGGCACAGGGGCTGGTGGCGGGCATCAACGCGGCGCTGGCCGAGCAAGGGAAAGCGCCGCTGGTGCTGTTGCGTTCCTCCTCCTATATCGGCACCCTGATTGATGACCTGGTAACCAAGGGGACACGGGAGCCCTACCGCATCATGACCTCCCGCTCGGAGTACCGCCTGCTGCTGCGGCAGGACAACGCCGAGCTGCGGCTGACCGAGGAGGGGTACCGGGTGGGACTGGTGCCCGAGGCGCGCTACCGCTGCTTTTGCGAACGGCGGCAGAGCATGGAGGACGAGCTGCGGCGTGTCGCCAAAACGGTGGTGACACCCCATGTGTCACACAACGACTACCTGCGCGCGCTGGGGTCCGCTCCGCTGCTCACGGGGGTGAAGCTGGCGGAGCTGCTCCGCCGGCCCGAGCTCAGCTATGAGAATACCGCTCCGCTCGACCCGCACCGCCCCGCGCTGCCTGCGCATGTGCGCACCGCGGTGGAGATGCAGCTCAAATATGAGGGGTATATCAAGCGGCAACTGCAGGAGGCGGCGCGCTTTGAAAAGCTGGAACGGCGACTCATTCCCCCCGACATTGACTACCGGGCCATTCGCGGGCTGCGGACAGAGGCGGCGCAAAAGCTCGCCGAGATTTGCCCGCGGAGCATTGGGCAGGCCGCCCGGATCAGCGGCGTCAACCCCGCCGATGTGAGCGTGCTGCTGATTTATCTGGCGGGACGGGACACGCAGGACTGACGAACCGGCGCACCTTGACGAACCGGCGTCCCTTGACGCCCGGCGGCGCAAATCGGCGCCGCAAGGCAGAACCCCCGACAGAGGGCTGATACAGACAAATTGACGAAAACCCCCTATGTCCACATGGAACATAGGGGGTTTTGGCGGCTTGGGTGATGTACGGGGCGGGCGGATCATTTTTTGATCTTGAATATTCTTCGGAGTAACGGCCGCAACACTTTGGGCGACCGCAAAATGACAACTTTCATATCTCACAACCTTCATGCCCTGTCGGACAGTATTTGTTCGGTTGGCGTGGCGCGCCTTCGTTGGCAGTATATGCAGACGATTTTCTTTTGTGAAAAGATGGCGGGCGCCGAAGGTGCGGGGCACCGAAGAAGCGGGCGCCCGCAGGCAGGGGGCTCCGAAGGTGCGGGCCGCCCGCAGGCGCGGTGGCGCTTTATGTGTTGTGGGCACAACCGGTGCGGGACACGGGCGCTGAAAGCGCGGGCACCGAAGGCAGGGGGCACCGAAGGTGCGGGGCACCGAAGAAACGGGCGCCGAAGGAACGGGCGCCGAAGGAACGGCGGTGTGTGCGACCTCCGCAGGAGGGGGAATCAATCTTCCTCGGTCGGTTGCCATGCCAGCAGGTCGGCAAAGAGTTGTTCGTAGCGGGCATGGTTTTCCTCCGCCTTTTTCTGACGGAAAAGGGTACCAAGGGACACGGGGGTGCGCAGGCAGAGCAGGGTGTCGTCGGGCAGCTCGGACAGTCCCGGCAGTGTGCCGAAAGAGGTGCCGGACAGGTACACGGCGTAGGGGTTGTCCTCCTCGTAAAAGCGCACCGTCACGTCGCCTGAGGGCAGGTAGAGCGAGACCGGCATCAGCGCACCGCTGCCCGCCTGTATCCGCTCGAACAGGGCGGGGGCAAGCAGGAGAATGAGGGCGTCGCCCACCTTGATTTCATTGTCAAACAGGGACAGTTGGTCCTGCAGGTAGGAGGCGGAATAGCCGCCCTGCTGCGCTTGTTCGTTTGTGAGGATATGGCAGACCCGCAGCTCTACCGAGGGGGCGGTGTCTCCTCCCCCCCTTGCCATCTCGGCAAAGGAGGCGGCCACCGTGTTTTTTGCCTCAAAGCCCAGGTACTGAGGGCCGGCGTACAGCACGGTGTAGTCATAGCTGACCCGTGAGCAAAGCTGCAGGGTGCTGAGGACCAGCACCGCCACCAAGGACAGGGCCAGCAGGGCGTACCACTTATAGTACTCCCAAAACCACGAGAACCGCTCCCGCAGGCGGACTTTGGGGCGGAGGGGCAGGGGGGACTCGGGGGTCAGCGACTGATCCGACATGGGAACCTCCTTTCCGAGGCGCGCGATTCGCGCTTTGTCAACAAATAGTTACAAAATGCACCGCACCATCGGTGCGGTGCAGGGGAGAAACGGAGGGGAGAGGACGGCCGCCGGTGCGCCGGGTGCGGTGCGTCCGGTGCGGTGCGCAGGGCGTCAGGACAGGGGCTTCATGGTGGGGAACAGCAGCACGTCCCGGATGGTGGCGGTGTCGGTGAGCAGCATGACCAGGCGGTCAATGCCGATCCCCAGTCCCCCGGTGGGGGGCATCCCGTAGGAAAGGGCGGTGAGGAAGTCCTCGTCAATGTCGCAGGCTTCCTCGTCTCCCTGCGCCTTGAGGGCGGCCTGCGCTTCAAAGCGGGCCCGCTGATCAAGGGGGTCGTTGAGTTCGGAAAAGGCGTTGGCGTGCTCTCTGCCCACAATGAACAGCTCGAAACGCTCGGTGAAGGCCGGGTTTTCGGGCATTCTTTTGGCCAGCGGCGAGATTTCCACGGGGTACTCGGTGATGAAGGTGGGCTGCATGAGGTGCTCCTCGGCATACCGCTCAAAAAACAGGCTGAGGATGTCGCCCTTGGTGTGGCGGGCCTCGTAAGGGATCCCATGCGCGCGCGCCAGTTCCTTGGCCGCCTCGGTGGTGGGGACGGCGTCGAAGTCCACGCCGGCGTACTGCCGGACCGCCTCGGTCATGGACAGCCGGGCAAAGGGACGGGACAGGTCCAGCGACACCCCGTCATAGGTGACAAGGGTGGTGTCCAGTACCCGGGCGGCGACGGTGCGGATCAGGTCCTCGGTCAGGTCCATCATGCCCCGGTAGTCGGTGTACGCCCGGTAAAGCTCGAGCAGGGTGAACTCGGGGTTGTGGCGGTTGTCCATGCCCTCGTTGCGGAACACCCGGCCGATCTCATACACGGCGGCAAAGCCGCCCACAATCAGCCGCTTGAGGTGCAGCTCCAGCGCAATGCGCAGGTGCATATCGAGGTCGAGCGTGTTGTGGTGGGTAAGGAAGGGACGGGCGGACGCCCCGCCCGCGGTGTTGTGCAGCACGGGGGTTTCCACCTCAAGGAAGCCCTTTTCATCTAAATACCGGCGGATTTCCCGGATGATCTTGGAGCGTTTGACAAAAGTGTCCCGCACATCGGGGTTGACAATTAGGTCTACATACCGCTGCCGGTACCGCAGGTCGGTGTTGGTGAGCCCGTGGAACTTCTCGGGCAGGGGGAGCAATGATTTGGCCAGCAGGGTCAGCGACGTGACATGCAGCGACACCTCGCCCGACTGGGTGCGAAAGACAAAGCCCCCGACCCCGATGATGTCCCCGAGGTCCCATTTCTTAAAGGCGGCATAGGCGTCCTCGCCCACCTCGTCCCGCTTGACATAGAGCTGGATCTTGCCGGCGTGGTCCAGCAGGTGCACAAAAGCGGCCTTGCCCATGATGCGGCGGCTGACCATTCTGCCCGCCAGGGTGACGGTGGCCGGCGCGTCCGGGGAGATGCCCGCCTGTTCGGCGGACTCAAAGGCGGCCTTGGCGGACAGGCTGTCGGAGCTCACATCGAAACGGGTGACCCAAAAGGGGCTTTGACCCGCCTCGCAGAGAGCGGCGAGCTTGTCGCGGCGCACGGCGATTTCGTTGGTTTGATTCTGAGGGGTACTCTGTTCGGACATGTTACGCTCTACTTTCTTTATCTGGTGACGTTTCGAACCTGCAGGTGCATGGTTTTGCCGTTTGGCAGCTCGACGACGGAAGCGTCCCCTGCCCGCTTGCCGAGCAGTGCCTTGCCGATGGGGGACAGGTCGGAAATTTTGCCGGTGAAGGGGTCGGCTTCATAGGAACCGACGATATGGTACTGCTTTTCGGACTCGCTTTCCTTCATGTAAACGGTGACCATCGAGCCGATGCTGACCACGGAGGCGTCCATGGCCTGCTCGTCAACCACCTTGGCGTGGGCGATCATGTCCTCGAGCTCGGCAATGCGGGTCTCGATTTTCGCCTGCTCGTTTTTGGCCTCGTCGTACTCGCTGTTTTCAGACAGGTCGCCGTAGCTGCGGGCGGTGGAAATTTCCTTCTTATTCTCCTCTCGTCTGACGTTTTTCAGATAGTCCAGCTCGTTTTTCAGGGCCTGAAAGCCTGCCTCGGTGTAATGTTGGTACTTTTGTGCCATGATGAAATCTCCCTTGTATGATTGCTTGCAAATTATCGTGTCAAATGGTGGTGGCTGTGCGGGGGTCCGTCACTCGGTGAGCAGGGACAGGGCGGCCTGCAGCTGGGTGTCCAGCTCAAAGGGGAGCTTGAACACATGGATGCCCTCCGCCTCCGGCGGCAGGTCAACTTCGAGATCGGGGGTGACGCCCACCCCGTCATAGTTGACATTGCAGGGGGGGTTATAGTGCGCCACGGTCAGTTTCAGCCCGGTGTTGCCCTGCAGGGGGATGGTGGACTGCATCGTGCCCTTTCCATAGGTCAGAGTGCCGACCAGGGTGGCGTTGATTTTGTCGGGGTAGCCCTCCTGTGCCCAGTCGCGCAGGGCGGAGGCGAACAGCTCGGCGGCGCTGGCGGTGTACCGGTTGCAGAGCACGGCCATGGGCACTTCTATGTGGTGGCCCTCCTCGCTGTACGGGTACTTGGTGGTGCCGTAAAGCAGGCTGCCGCGGTTGGCGTAAATGCTGTAATCGGGCACCGCGTCGGTGGGATAGTCGACATAGGCAATCGGGCCGTCGGGCAGGACATACGCCAGCACCAGTGCCACCGACAGCAGCGAGCCGCCGCCGTTGTTGCGCAAATCAAAGATCATGCCCTGTGCGCCCGCCGCCTCCAGGCTGTCCACCGCCTCGACAAACTGGTCGTAGGTGCCCTCGTCAAAGCCGGTGATGCGGATATAGCCGACGGGGTGGGTGTCGGGCTCCAGCATGGACCAGAGCACGGTTTCGGAGGCCACCTCGGCGCGGAGGCAGGTGAGGTCGGTCGGGGGGGCACTGCCGCGCTGCACCGTGAAGGTGACCTCGGTGTCCACCTCGCCCCGAAGGAGGTCGGTCGCGTCATTCAGCCCCAGCTCGGCAATCGACTCGCCCTCCACGGCAATGATATAGTCGCCCGGCTCCACGCCGGCGGCGGCGGCGGGGGAGTCGCGATAAACCTGCAACACCTCCAGTCCGACGCCCGGCGCCGCGGTGACCACCACGCCGATGCCCCGGAAACGGCCGCTCATGCTTTGGCGCCATGCCTCATACGCCGTCTCGTTGTAGTAGGCGGCATAGCGGTCGCCCATGCCGGCGATGAAGCCCTGAATGAGCTGCTCGGTCAGCTCGTCTTTGCCCGGCATGTCATGGACGGACAGCCGGTCGAAGAAGGACACCACTTCCGCCAGCTTGTGGATGTCGATGGCGGAAAAGGTTCCCTCATAAGTCTCCAGCTGCTTGCGGTAAGCCAGGCAGGAGAGGGTGGTGAACAGCAGGGCGAGTGCCAGCAGTAACACCACGCCGGACAAAATCCAATGAGAGGGTCTGATGGAGAACGAACGCTCTTTTTTCACGGTATAGCCTCCGGGTGCTTAATGGGTGGCGCCGCCTGTCGGTGCCGAGGTGAAGACCGCTACCGCCGCCTGCAGTTGCAGGTCCTCCTCATAGCTCAGGCGGTGGATGCCCACACCGGCCAGCTCCTCGGGCAGAGAGACGCTTTGGTCGGGCGCCACACCCACCCCCTCATAGTTGTCGGAAAAGGGCGGGTTATAGTAGCCGATGGAAATGGTCAGGGCGGTGCCGTCAATAAACTCGAACAGGCCCTGCATGGTGCCCTTGCCGTAGGTGGTGATCCCCACCACCACGGCCTCGGTCAGGCCCTCTGCGGCATAGTCCTGCAGCGCGGAGGTGAACAGCTCGCCCGCGCTGGCGGTGTACTGGTTGCACAGCACCACCATGGGCAGCGTCAGCACATGACCGTCGTCGCCGGTGTCGGTATTGATCTGGCCGTCATAGTACAGATAGCGCGCCAGCGGATAGCCGTCGGGCAGCAGGTAATCCAGCACATCCAAAATGGAGGAGAGCAGCCCGCCGGGGTTGCCGCGCACGTCAAAGATGAAC
>Ga0265293_10003325_pt1 | contig 30006 bp, 27 predicted proteins | sample Munlanlewell138R_FD_192505 | JGI IMG/M metagenome (GOLD analysis project Ga0265293, IMG submission 192505) | Leachate microbial communities from a municipal landfill in Southern Ontario, Canada - Leachate well 138R | ecosystem: Engineered > Solid waste > Landfill > Unclassified | place: Canada... | reverse complement strand
AATCTAAAAAACTAATTTAACTTGATTTTAGCAGTTGGAAACAAAATTTTACACAAAAATATTGAAGAGCCTGTGGAAAACATCAATTTTTTTGTCGATAAAAACATAGATGATAATTCCTTAACAAAACAAAAACAGGAGATTTAATCTCCTGTTTTTTATATATCCGTTTACACTATTAAGCAGCTTTCTTATATTTATTTTCAGCTGACTTCAAATCTGAATATTTAGAATCTATATTATCAAAATTAACAACAAACTCTGCTTCTTTTATTATAGAGCCAGTTGTCCCAGCACTTCCTGAATAAGTTCTTCCATCGTCAATAGCTCTCTTTGTACTCTTAGAATAATTATTTTCATTATATTTTTCTCCAGACCTGACTGCTTGATTTACTTCCTGAACAAAATTACTGTCAACACCAATTGTTTTAGCTAAATCTGCAATCATTTGCTCGTAAATATTATCAAGATTTTTTTTATTACCAACAAGTTTGCTCCAAAAATTAGTTTCTTTATAGCCAGTTGCTTTTGATATCCTGTTTGATATACCATCAAGATGGTTTGTGCTACCAAAAACATTAGCATTTTTAACAAGCATCCTTAAGCTTAAAATTCTATTATCCATTTTTTCCTCCTCTAAAAAGCTTTTAATTTTTAGATTAATAGAGTTTTTAAACAGCTTATGGTCTTTAGACGAAGGATTTTGCGATTCTATAGATTTGCCCAATTTTTCAGCTAGTAATAAAACCATGCTATTATAAGATTTAATGGCAGTAGAGTCTTCTAATCCTTCGTTTAATTTTTTGATATCCTCTACTGAAATATTCAATTTTTGTAAACCTTCTGGAATTTTTATTCGTTCTGCCTGATTACCATCAACCTCAACAGTAACACCCACGGAGCCTTCTTTAAATTTATAAATCTTTTTTTGTGCTGCTCCAACACCCTCTTCGGCTTTAGATTCCTCCACTTTTTTAGAAGAAGCTAAATCAGCTTGAGCCTTTTCAAAAGCTTCGGCTTTACTAATAGTGTCTTGCACTTCGCTAGTACTCTCAACTTTACCTTCTTCTTTTGTCTCTTTAATGTTAGTGTTTTCAAAATTCATATTGTTTTTATAAATAATTAATAAAACTTAGTTTTAATTAATTATTAGATTAATTATAGGCCTTAAATTAAAGTAATTTTATTTACTTCAATATTACTATGACTAAATTATATCATAAAATAGAAATTTAGTCAAGACCTATATTATAAATTATCCTCTATGCTTAATATAGCAAATAAAAACAAAAGTGTAAACCCTATTATTAATATATAAAAAATAAAAACGCTCCTGATTTTTTCAGAAGCGTCAATTGTTGAAGAATAGGTTCATGGTCACATGAACTTCTTCCTCAGAAGCATTTTTCCTTTTTTGGGCTTTGTCTAACCTTATAAAAAAGTTAGCATATTCCTCTGCCACTATAGAAGAATAAGTTAATATTTTTCCGGGTGGATACAGCTCTTCGTCTGTAATTCCATCCTGATAAATCTCCTTTAAGCTCTGCATAGCTTCATACAGATATTTTTTATCTATAAGAAACATGATGTGGTTGCTCAAAGAAAATTTTTCCCTGGCTTTCATTGTATATATATTTTTAGTTTTTTAATGTTCTAAGTATATTAAATTATTAACATAAAAATATAAAAAAGTCAACCCCTGTAAAATGTGGCTAAAACAAACAAAAAAACAGAAAACTATTTTTCTGTTTTTTAAAGAAATATTTGGTTTTAATTCTTTTAAACTTTTATTACTACTGGCAAAACCATCGGCCTTCTCTTAGTGGAAGTAAATAAAAATTGTCCAACTTCATTTCTAATTTTGTTTTTAATATAATCATCATCAGCCGGAGTGTTAGGATTCTTGTCCTTAACAATCATTTTAACTTTAGTTCTAGTTTTTTCAATTAAATCTCGATTTTCTTTCATATAAATAAAGCCACGAGAAATTAAATCGGGACTACCAATCAATTCTCCAGTTTTAGAATCAATAGTAACAATTGCGACTATCATTCCATCTTCGGCCATAACACGACGATCACGTAAGACTATACTAGAAACATCTCCCACTCCCAAACCATCAACCATAACATAATCAGTCGGAACCTTTTCTTTGGTTAGCTCCCCTAAAACTTCATATTTTTTATTAACAATCATTTTAGTTCCTTTTTTAAATTGAACCACCTGACCATTATCAGCTACAAAAATATTCTCTCGGGGGATTCCAATCTGCTCAGCTAATTCCGCATGGGCCTGAAGCATATAATGATTAGCCTCAATAGGCATAAAATATTGGGGCTTTACTAGACGCATCATCAATTTTAAATCTTCGGCTTTGGCATGGCCTCCAGCATGAATGTCCATCATTTTATAATGAATAATTTTAGCTCCCTGTCTCACCACCATATCCATTAAATTCTGGATACTTCTTTCGTTTCCAGGAATAACTGAAGATGAAAAAATTACAGTATCACCTGGTTTTAATCTAACAGTGCGATGTTCATTGTTAACAACTCTAGATAAAAAAGCATTGCTTTCTCCTTGAGCTCCCGTTCCAATGACAATAATTTTATCATCACGCAATCTATTAAGATCTTTATCTTCAACAACAATTTTAGGGTCAAATTTTAAATAGCCAATTTTATGAGCTACGTCAACATTATCATTCATGCTCCTGCCCTGAAGCGAAACTCGACGACCATATTTTTTAGCTAAATCAAATATTTTTTGAACACGACTCAATTGAGAAGCAAAAGTTCCAATAATAATACGTCCAGTTATTTTTTCAAATAATTTTCCCATTTCGTCTCCAATGGCTGACTCTGAAACTTGATAACCAGGATGAGTGGCATCAGTTGAATCTGACATTAAAAGCAAAATATTCTCGGCTCCCAATTGAGCAATCCGATTTAAATCAGCTGGCTTATCGTTAACTGGAGAAAAGTCAATTTTAAAATCACCAGTATGAATAACCTTCCCCAAGGGAGTGCTTATAATAATAGCGAAACAATCAGGGATAGAATGATTAACCCTTAAAAACTCAACTTGCAATTTATCAGAAATTTTGACTCGATCGTTTTCAGTAATTTCTTTAATTTTTAAAGTTGGGGCTTTCTTATATTCAGTCATTCTTTTTTGAACAAGACCAGCAGTCATCTTTCCCATAAACATTGGAGGATTGCCAATCTTCCCCATAATATGGGGTATTCCACCAATATGATCATAGTGACCATGAGTGATAAAAACAGCTTTAATTCGATCTATTTTATCCTCTAAATAAGTTGAATTAGGAATAATATAATCAATTCCAGGCATATCCTCTTCTGGAAATTGCAAACCCATATCAATAATAATAATTTCTTTTTCGTATTCAACAACTGTCATATTTCGACCCACTTCCTCCAGGCCACCTAAAACCATAATTCGAAGCTTACCGGTATTGTCTTGATTTTTAATTTCAACAACACCCTTAGCTGGTGAACTTTTTATTAATCTTGATCTATTACTAAAATTATTTTTTCCTTTATAAGTACTAATTCTATTTGTCCTAGAGCTATTTGTCCTAGAGCTATTTATTCTGGCATTATTACCAGAAACCAAAGAGCCTCCACTAGTACTATTACTGGATTTTTCTTTTGGTGCATTTAAAGACCGAACATTTTTAGAACGATCAGAAGAATAACTTCTATATTTATTTATCATAACAATAATTTGTTTTAATTATTTTAAAAATGAATTAAAACAAATAAATTAAATTTTATATTTGAGATTTAGAGTTTAATTTTTCTATCAACTTTTATATACCAACGAGAAACGTTATTAAAACGATCAGCTGGATTTAAAATGTTTTCGAAATCAAAACCCTTAATTTTTTTATTTTGTGTGTATGTGTAAGTTGGAAAATATAAGAAAATAACGGGAAAATCATCATTTAAAGTTTCTTGAAATTTTTTATATTTTTCTATCTTTTCTTCTTGGCTCAAAGAAACCCTAGCCTCTTCTAATAATTTATCAACCTCCTTATTTTTGTATTCAGAAATATTTAAACCATTTTCACCGATCTGAGAAGAATGCCAAAAAGCATAATTATCTTGATCTCCCCCTACCACCTGACTTAAAAGCAAGGCCTCAAAATTTTTCTGCTTAATAATATCAGTTTGAACTTGATTAGGATTTATTATTTTTACAAAAGTCTTAATTCCAACCTTTTCCCAAGAATCTTTTATAAATTCGGCTACCATAACATTATCAACTAAATCTACTGTTGTTAAGTTGATAGTCAAAAAATCATAAACCTTATCTTTATCGCTAGACTTTTTAAATCTCCAAGATCCTAAAATTTCTTCATCAGATAAAGATAACTTTCCAATAATATGTTTTTTAACTTCCCATTCGTTAATCAAGCTTAATTCCTCATTTTTTTTATTCAGATCATCAAGAAAATTATTACTAGCATCTTCAACTATAACATTTTCTTCATTTTCAGGGTCTATATCAGCTTGGTCATTTACTTCCTGATCTTGATTATCATCAATTTCTTTCTTTTGTTTTTCTAGATCAATTATATTTTTTATCAAAGATAATTCATCTTCGTTAATAGTTAAAAACCTCCAACCAAGCTCATTTAAAGAATTATTGGCTTCTTCGTAATTATAATCATATTTTTCAATAGAATTATTATATGAAGGACTGCTTGGTAAGATAGGGCTATGGGCTATTCCAGCATTTCCTGAAAAAATTTCATCACAAATTTTATTCTTATCAATTAACTTAGACAAAGTTTGACGAATTGTTTTATTATCCAAAGCTGAATTATTTTTTTTATTCAAAAAAATTGAAGTTATTTGTGGCAAACTTAATCTATTAAAATTTAATGAATTTTGTGAAACTAAATCAGTTTTTAAACTATGAGGCAAATAACTTATACCATCAACTTGATTATTATTTAAAGCCGCAATTAATTCACTATAATTATTAAAAAATTTTAAAATAATTTTACTAATATAAGGAACTTGATCAAAATATTCTTCATTAGCTATTAAAACGAATTCCTTTAAATCACCTGATTTATTTTTAACCAAGGATTTAAATTCATAAGGCCCTGAACCAATCGGCTTAATATTTAATTCATGCAAATAAGCGTTTTGCGGAGAAATACTAATCCATAAATTCTGCGGTAAAATACCAAAAGTTAATAGATCTAAAAAAGAAGAATAGGACTCAGTTAAAACAAATTTAATAGAATATTCATCTATTTTAGAAATACTAACTCCGGAGAAGGTGCTTCTCAAAGGAGATCCATAATCAGGATTCTTAATAGCCTCAAAGGTAAAAATAATGTCATCTGAATTTAAGCCTTCTCCATGATGCCATTTAACATTTTCTTTAACTTTAATTATATACTCTAAACCATTTTCACTAACAGAATAACTTTCCACCAAATCATTAACTAAAGCTCCTGAGCCATCTCTTTTAAATAAAGAAGAATAAATTAAGCGACTAATATCACTATCAACGTCTCTAGCCGAATTATATAAAGGATTAATATTTTTAGGAGAGCCAATTAAACCTTCAACATATTCACCACCAAAATCTGGACTAATAACTAGATGTTTTTGATAAAATCTAATTCCTAAAAAAATTAATGATCCAATAATTAAAAAAATTAAAATATTTAATATTTTTTTTTCTTTAGGTCCTAAAACTTTTTTAGTATACTTTAATTGTTTAAAATTAGGAATTTTTTTAGGAGACAAAGAATAAACTAATTTACGATCTAAATTTTCGAAAGAATTATTAATTTTTTCTCTTTTTTTTCTTTTAAAAAAAGAAAAAAGAATCGAAAAAATCTTTTTCTTTTCTTTTTTGTCTTTAGAAATATTCTTTTGTTCTTCTGACAAATTAGTAAAATTCACAATATAAAATTAAAAATAATTTTATTTATACAATAAAATTGATCCGAGAGAGATAGCAAAAAATAAAACTGCCAAAACAATAGTTAGAGCAAAGAGTTTTTTTTCAATGCCTCTTTTAGTTAAAAAAACCGCATTATTGCCTCCAAAAACTCCACCTAAAGCAGCTCCTTTATTTTGTAATAAAATAACAACAATGAGAAGTATTGATATTATAATTTGAGCTATTTTTATTTCTTTCATAATTTTAATTATTTAGAATTAACCTTTTCCACAATATTAGCTAAAATTTTCTTGTTATTAACAGCTAAATCAGCTAAAATTTTTCTATCTATTTCAATATTGTTTTTCTTTAAAGCGTCAATAAATCTAGAGTAAGACATTCCATGCTCTCTAACAAAAGCATTTATTTTTATTTGCCACAAACCTCGATTAGTTCTTTTCTTTTTTCGACGATCTGTAAAAGCATGAGCTCCGGCTTTGGTTTGAGCAGTTTTAGCTAGTTTAATTAACTTTTTTCTACCCCATTTAAAACCTTTAACTTGTTTTAAAAGTTTTCTTCTTCTTTTAACGTGAGTTGTCCCTCTTTTAACTCTTGGCATATAGAATATATAATCAAAAAATCAAAAACTAAAATTAAGTTGTTGGTTTTTTGTTCTTAATAAATTATTATTTATAAGGAGTTAATTTCTTAACTGTCTTTACTAAAGTGGCTGTCAACTCTAAATCTCTTCTTTTTTTTCTGGTAGTATTACCAGACTCCCTAGAATTAAAATGTCCTTGCCCACCTTTTCGATGCTTAACTTTATCTTTAGCTGTCTTAGTAAATCTTTTACTAGTAGCCTTGTGTGTCTTTATTTTTGGCATATTAATATAAAAAGCTAAAAAAACAGGCTACCTAAAACCTGAATTTAGCCAATCTTATTTTTTATTAACTAATATAATACTAAAGCCTCCTGGCTGTTTTGTCAAGGGCTGCTCTTCTTCTACCTTTATTTCTGGCTTATTTTTTAAATTATCAACAAACTCTGACATTACTTCCCGCGCTTTTTCAAAATGCTGTTTTTCTCTTCCCCTTAAAACCATATTAATCTTAATTTTGTTGTTTTTTAATAAAAACTTAAAAGCTTGCTCAACTCGAACATCAAGATCGTGTTTACTTATTCTTAAAGAAAGCTTAATATTTTTAGTTTCAACTTTTTTCTGCAGAACTTTTTGTTTGTGAACTTTTTTATCTTGCTCATATTTAAATTGGCCTAAGTCCAAAATTTTAACAACCGGAGGATAAATTTTAGGATTAACTTCAACCAAATCAAGACCAGTTTCCTGGGCCCGACTTAGGGCTTCAGCAAGTTTTAAAACACCAACACTTTCTCCGTTTTCATCAATTAAAAAAACTTCCTCAGCTTTTATTTTTTGATTAGCCCTGAAGTCTTTACTGAAATCTTTTTTAACATTTTTAGGAAATTTAAATTTTCTTCTCATTTTAGTTTTTTATTTATAAGATTAAGTTGAGCGGGTAACGGGAATCGAACCCGTCTCTCGACCTTGGCAAGGTCGCATAATAGCCACTATACGATACCCGCAAGAATATTAAAGTGCCGCGGGGGAGAATCGAACTCCCACGATATCGCTATCACTGGATTTTAAGTCCAGCGCGTCTACCAGTTCCGCCACCGCGGCATAAAAACACTTTTGTGGAGATGACGGGAATTGAACCCGTGTCTAACAAGTTTTTTTAAATAATTTTACAAAAATAGCTTAATTGATTTTTAATTATTATCTTAAAAATTAAGCAAAATAAGATAATAACGAGCTATCTAATCTTTCAATTTTAAAGGGATAGCACCAAAAAAATCTATCCTTATAAATTGCACCGGCGATTAGCTATAAGGAGTCACTAGACCGATGGCTATTGCTATTTATTAAGCAACAACAGGAGCGAAAGCTGGAACTTTCCATGAGAAAGCCGCTTTCTTGATTGTGTTTTTTACACTTATCTTTTTGAATACTTTTATTGTGGACATTCAACACATTTTGAATATTTAAAAAAATTCTCATTATCGAACCCAAAATCATCCCCTACATTCTTTTTATTTTTTGTTTTGTCAAAGTCCTGATATGTTTTTCAATATCCTTTTTCTTAGAATCCTCTCTTTTATCAAAAGCCTTTTTTCCTCGAACCACGGCTATCTCTAACTTGATAAAACTGCTCTTAGTATATAACTTAATAGGAATAACTGTCAAGCCCTTTTCTTGTTTTTTTCCAATTAAACGGTCCAATTCTTTCTTTTTTAATAAAATTTTACGAGGTCTTTCGGGATTATAATCCTCTCTTTTGCCGGCTGGTTTATAGAGAGGAATATAAGCATTAACTAAAAAAGCCTCCATTCTATTTTTATTATCTTCTCTGAAACTAATATATGCTCCTTTCAAATTAGCCTGCCCACTTCTTAAGGATTTTACTTCATAGCCAAACAAAACAATTCCAGCTTCATAGGTTTCTAGAATTTGATAATCAAAGCTTGCCTTTTTGTTTAGAGCTAATATCTTCATAAAATTTATAATTCAGAAATATCCTTACCATTTCGATCATAACCATCTTTATTATAACCATATTTATTGTACCCCTCCCGATTAAAGCCATCCTTATTGTATCCAGCTCGATTAAAGCCAGCTTGATCATATCCATCTTTATTATATCCCTCTCGATCTAAGCCTTGACGACTAAAGCCTTCATCATTAAAACCAAAACGATTATAGCCAAAGACATCATAACCTTCTGGATCGTAACCATTATCATAATCTTTAGCGACATAACCCCTTTTGGAAAAACCATTTTCATTAAAACCTTCTCGACTAAAACCTTCCTTATTAAAACCAAAGCGATCATATCCATCCTTGTCATAGCCGCCTTCACCCAAATCTTTTTGAAAATCTTTTCTAATTATTGCTGGATTTCGATAATATAAAAAATAAAATAAAATTCCAATTAAAGCAAAAATAATTACATAAACTGGAACATCTCCAAAAATCTCTGTTTTAAGAAAATCAAAGCTCATATGTTAATATTATACAATATTTTTAAGCTATATTCCACTCTTTTAATTTGTCAACTATTTTTTGATTTAATAAAAAATTAGATAAATAAGAGCGATAGGCTGGACTAGTAATATTTTTTACAGCCTCAGGACTATTGCCATATTTTGATTTTAGTCTATTTAATTCATTATCAATTTCTTTATCATCTAATTTAATTTTTTCTAATTTGGCAATCTCTTTTAACATTAAAGCACCTTTAACCCTCTTCACAGCGTTAGGCATCATCTCTATCATTAATTGCTCGTAATTCTTTCCAACACTTTTTAAATAATCTTCAAATTTACCGCCCTGAGAAACAATGTTTTGTTCAACTTCTTTCATCATTATCTCTGATTCATTTTTTATCAAATCTTCAGCAATGTCTCCAAATTTAGAGTTATCTAATATTTTATCCATAATTTTTATTTCTATCTTCTGATCATTTTCTCTCTTTTTTTGCTCTTCAATTGTAGTAGATAAATTTTTCTTTAATTCTTCAACACTCTTAAATTGAAACATTTTAGCTAAATCATCATTAATTTCTGGTATTTCTCGATTATAAATTTCTTTAATTTCAACTTTAAATTCAACCTTTTTCCCCGCTAAATTTTTTTGCCAATGCTTATCAGGATAAACTAAACTAAATTCCTTAGAATCTCCTTTTTTTAATCCAATTAAGTTTTTGTCAAAACCCTCTACAAAATAATTTTTACCAATCATAACTGTCACTTCAGGATTTTGTCCATCTTCTACCGGAACCTTATTTAAAAATAAATTAACCGAAGCAATAACTTTATCTCCCTCCTTTATAGGTTCTTCAGATATTTTTTCAATAGCTCGCATCTCTAATAAATCATTCATAACCTTATCAATTTCTTCTTGACTAGCCTTGACCTCCTCTTTTTTAAAAGCAAAATTTTTATAATCACCTAATTTAATCTCTGGCAAAGTAATAACTTTAATCTTGTATTCCAAAGGATTGCCCGGAGCTAATTTAGTAATATTTACCTCGGGTTGACCAACTACCTGTTTATCTTTAATATTTTCATCAATAACCTCGTAAATCTGTTTATTAATAACTAATTTAGCAGATTCTTCTAAAATAGCCATTTCACCAATTTTTTGTTTTAAAATCTCTACCGGAACTTTTCCGGGACGAAATCCCTCTATTTTAACTTCCTTTGACAATGATTCAGCCCCCTTAGAAATATAGGGAGTAAAATCTTCTACACTAACCTCAACGGTTAGCTCAATTTGTGATTTGTCTAAATCTTTTCGCAAAACTTTCATAATTTAAAAATTAATAATAATTTAGTTTTTTCATTATAACAGAAAAAAATAAAATTAAAAATAGGGGCATAAATCCCCCATTTTTAATATACTCTTAATTTGATTAAAAGAATAAAGGAACAAATACTAAAGAAATAATACTCATTAATTTAATTAAAATATTAAGCGCTGGACCAGAAGTGTCTTTAAAGGGATCTCCCACGGTATCACCAACCACAGCAGCCTTATGCGGATCGCTACCTTTTCCTCCTAGATTTCCAGCTTCAATATATTTTTTAGCATTATCCCAAGCACCCCCAGCATTAGCCATATAAATAGCTTGCAAAACTCCAACAATTAAAGCGCCGGCCAAAAGACCTCCTAGGGCTTCCTTTCCTAAAAAAGGAGTTAATCCCACCACCAAAGGAGCGGCAACTGCTAATAACCCAGGGACTATCATCTCCTTTAAAGCTGCTTTGGTACTAATATCCACACAACGTGCATATTCCGGCTTAGCTGTTCCCTCCATCAAACCAGCAATTTCTCTAAATTGACGACGTATTTCAGTTATTAAAGAAGCGGCTGCCTTACCAACAGCTTCCATAGTATGAGAAGTAAAAAAATAAGTTAACATACCACCAATAAATAGACCTGAAACAACCTTGGCATTAGTAATATCAATAACACTTAACCCCGCTACTTGAGTATAGGCTGTAAACAAGGCCAAAGATGTTAAGGCAGCACTACCAATAGCAAACCCTTTGCCAATAGCAGCGGTAGTATTACCCATAGAATCTAATTGATCGGTTACTTTACGAACTTCTGGCTCTAAATGAGCCATTTCAGCAATACCACCAGCATTATCAGCCACTGGACCATAAGCATCAACTGCTACGGTCATTCCGACAGTTGACAACATTCCAACAGCCGCAATAGCGATTCCATAAATACCAGCAAAATGATAAGAAACTAAAATCGTGGCCACAATCACAATAATTGGAAAAACTGTGCTCTTCATTCCAACTGACAACCCACTAATAATATTTGTGGCTGGGCCAGTCATGGAAGCTTTAGCAATTTCCCTAACTGGTTTAAAATGATCAGAAGTATAATATTCAGTGATTTTACCAATTAATACTCCGGCTACTAATCCGGCTACGATAGAATAGAAAGGACCAAAATTTTCAAAAATTCCTTGTCCAATAAAATATCTAACCAAGAAAAAGGCAGCTATCAAAACGACTAAAGCGCTAATCCAAATACCCCTTTCTAAAACAGCTCCTAAATTAGAATTTTCCTTTGCTCTAACAAAGAAAAAAGAAAAAATGGAAGCTAAAATACCAATTGACGCTATTAGAAGTGGTAACATAGCGCTACCAATTCCAAAAATAACAACCCCCAAAGTCATAGCAGCAATCATTGAACCAACATAAGACTCAAACAAATCTGCTCCCATTCCAGCTACATCACCAACATTGTCACCAACGTTGTCAGCTATAACTCCAGCGTTACGAGGATCATCTTCTGGAATTCCAGCCTCAATTTTTCCTACTAAATCTGAACCCACATCAGCTGCCTTAGTATAAATACCACCACCAACACGGGCAAATAAAGCGATTAAACTAGCTCCCAGGGCATAACCATTAACTACTGCTGGATCTTTTATAATTAAATATAAAACACTTAAACCTAGCAAACCAAAACCGGCCACCATCATACCCATAATAGTACCACTAGAGAAAGCTACTTTTAAAGCTGGATTAATCCCAGAACGAGCGGCTTGAGCTGTGCGAACATTAGCTGTAGTGGCCACCATCATACCAATATAACCAGCCAAAGCTGATAAAATTGCTCCAATAACAAAACTAAGAGCTGTTAAAGGATTAATGAAGATAAATAAAATTACTGCTAAAATAATAGCAAATACTGCTAAATATAAATATTCTCTCTTCAAAAAGGTTTTAGCGCCTTCTTGAATAGCCTTGGCAATTTCTTGCATTTTATCACTACCCTTATCTTTCTTAGAAACCACTTTAATTAATATGGCTCCAAAAATTATAGCCAACAAAGAGCTAGCTACAACAAAAATCTCCATCATAACTTTTCTTTCTAAAAATAAATTTAAGTTTTTTAAAATTAAAATTTATTTTAGAAAATTAATTATTTATATGTTTAATTTAAAATTTTATTTTTTAGCAACCTTTTTCTTCTCTGTTTTTTCTTTTTTAACTTCCTTTTTTTCTTTAGCGTCCTTATCTACTTTTTCCTTTTTTTCTACCTTTTTTTAACCTTCTTTTCTTTGATCTCTTTTACTTTTGACTGTTCAGAATTATCTTCATCTTTGATTTTTTCAATTTTTATATCTTCCTCCGGCTTATTATTTTCTTCCGCTAGATCTTCTGACTCTATAACGGGAACATCTTCTCCTTGGGCAAAAATATCTATTTTCCAACCAGTAAGACGAGCAGCTAATCTAACATTTTGCCCATTCTTACCGATAGCTAAAGATAATTTATCTTCGGCTACTTTAACAATAGCCTTTTTATTTTTTTCATCAATATCAATACTGGTAATTTTAGCTGGAGCTAAGGCATTGCTAATAAATTTAGCAGGATCATCACTATACTCAATAATGTCAACTTTTTCTCCCCCTAATTCACTGATAATAGTTTGAATACGAACACCTCTTTGACCAACGCAAGATCCAACTGGATCAATATTTTCTGAATCTGTATAAATAGCTACTTTAGATCTAGAACCAGCTTCTCTAGCTAGCCCCTTAATCTCAACTAGACCATTAGCAATTTCTGGAATTTCCATGGAGAATATTTGCCTAACTATTTCTTCTGATTTTCTAGAAAGAATTATTTCAGCACCTCTAACTCCAGATCGAACTTCTTTAATATAAACTTTTATTCTATTACCAATATTATATCTTTCTCCCATAATTTGCTCATCCATTGGTAAAATACCAATAGCTTTTTCTAGGTCTATAAAAACTAAACGACCCTCAACTCTTTGAATGACGCCATTGACAACCTCTCCTTCCTGGTCTTTAAATTCATTAAAAACTGCTTCCTTCTCAATTTCTCTTAATTTTTGAATAATAACCTGTTTAGCGGTTTGAGCAGCCATACGACCATACCCCTCAGGTTGTTCTAACTCGAAAACAATTTCTTCGTCTATTTTAGCATCCTTTTTTATCAATAAAGCATCCTTTAGCTGAATTTCAGTTTTAGGATTAAATTTTTTTTCAGGCTCTTCCCCCTCCATTACTTCAACGGGATTATCCCTCCTATCAACTTTCTCTCCTCGATCTCTCTTTTCTAAGCTTTCTAATCTTCTTTGCTCCATTTCCTCTAATTCTTTTTGCTCTTCTTCGGTTAAATCTTCGACCACTGTTTTAATATCATAAATTTTAGTTCCACCAGTTTCGGGGTTAAAATTTACTTTTATATTCTGTAATTTATTACCATAATCTTTACGATAGGCAGCTGCTAAAGAAGCTTCGATGGCTGAAATAACCAAGTCATATTCTATTTTTTTCTCTTCGCAAACTTGTTTTATGGCACTTATTAATTCTGACATAATTTAAAAATTATTTATTAAATTAAAAGCTAATTGTATTATCAATTAGCTTTATATTATTATTATAGCAAGTTTTTTAAAAAATACAATATCTACATATCAATATCGACATAATAGCTATCATGAGGAGTTATATAGTTAGGACTTCCCGAAGAAATGGCCGCCAACCGTCTCATTATAAATAGAGTTACTGACCAGGCTAATATTATAATTACTAAGCCAATAATGGCATTTTTTAATATTTTTTGAGCACTTTTAACAGCTTCTTCGTTGCCGGCAGCAGTCATCCATTTAAAGCCAGCAAAAATAATTAAAACAACCAAAATTAAACCCATAATTGTTAAAGCAATATTAATAATTTTAACAATTCTAAGACGAACATCTTGGACATTAGAAGCATCTTCTCCAAAGGAAACACCTACCTCCCCCATTCCAACCTGAGAGTCCCAATAGCTATCCTGAGCTAAAACTGGTTTAAAATTACAAGAAAAAATAAACCCTAAAGAAAGAACTAATATTAAAAAAATATTTTTAGCTTTTTTCATAAAATTATGATAAGATTTTAATAATAATATTTTAATATCTTAATTATATATTATTTTTATAAAAAAAACAAATGGAGCTTAAGAAAAAAATAGCCCAAAACACTGTTGTTCAAATTATTGGGAAAGCCCTATCAACACTATTAGGAGTGATAGCCTTGGCTATCATGACCAGATATCTAGGAACCACTGGCTTTGGAGAATATTCAACTATCATTACTTTTGTTTCCTTTTTTGCTATGTCAGCTGATTTAGGGCTAACTTTAATTAGCGCCCAAATGATTAGTGATCCACAGGAAAATCAAAATAAAATTTTAAGTAATTTATTTTCGATTAGATTAATTTCGGCTCTAATATTACTAGGATTAGCTCCAATTATAGTTATATTCTTTCCTTATAATCATGTTATAAAAATTGGGGTTTTAATTGCCACCATTTCCTATATATTTCCAGCTTTAAACCAAATACTCATCGCTCTATTTCAAAAAACTTTAAAAATGGGCCAAGCTATGATTGCCGAAGTTATTGGTAAGGTTTTTTTAGTTATTACTATTTTTTTAGTTATTAAATTTAATCAAGGATTAAATGGAATTTTATGGGCCTCAGTTTTAAGTGCTGGAATTGGATTTTTATTAAATTGGATAATGGGCAAAAAAGAAGCTAAGATTATTTTAGCTTTTGATTTTGATATTTGGAAAAAAATTTGGAAGAAATCTTGGCCCCTGGCCACCACTATTATATTAAATTTATTATATCAAAAAGGTGATATAATTATTTTATCTTTGTTTAGAAAAATCGAAGATGTTGGAATTTATAGTGCCGCCTATCGAACTATTGAAGTTATTGGAACTATTCCTTATATGTTTGCCGGCATCATGCTGCCTCTTTTTACCTATAATTGGTTAAGCAAAAAAATTGATTTTTTCAAAAAAATATCTCAAAAATCTTTTGATTTTATGGTTATTTTAGCAATTCCCTTGGCTGTAGGCGCTCAATTTGTCTCCAGGGAAATTATAACCTTAATCGCTGGAACAGATTTTTCCGAAAGCGGACTAGCTTTACAATTTTTAATTATTTCAACTGCTCTTTTATTTATTAGTTGTATTTTTTCTCATTTAATAATTGCCGTTGATAAACAAAAAAAAATTATTGGCCTATATATTTTTACAGCTATTAGTTCTATAATATTATATTTAATATTAATTCCTAAGTTTTCTTATTTGGGCGCCTCCGTAGTAACTATTTATAGTAATTTAATAATTTTATTAGGCAGTTATTATTATGTAAAAAAATATACTAACTTTTCTCCAAAAATAAAAATAGTTTTTCGGTCTTTATTAGCTGCCCTAGGAATGTCTATTTTTATGTTTGTATTACCTAGGTCACTTTACCAAAACAATTTTTATTTGCTATTGATAATTTGCCTGGCTATGTTAATATACTTTTTCTTGCTATATTTATTAAAAGGAATAAATAAAGATGACCTGAAAACACTTTTACCAAATCTAGCAAAAAAATAATTTATAAATATAATTCTTTATGATGACAAAAAATGAAATACAAATTATCGAAGATAACAAGGATTATCTAATAATAAATAAGCCGGCCGGTTTAATTGTTCATGGCGGAGCCTCCATTAAAGAGCCCACCCTAGTTGATTGGTTACTAGAAGAATATCCCGAATTAAAAAATGTTGGCGAAGATCCTATTAGACCAGCTATTGTTCATCGACTCGACAAAGAAGCCAGTGGATTAATGATAATTACTAAAAATAATTCGGCCTTTGAATATTATAAAGAACAATTTAAGTCTAGAAAAATTGAAAAAGAATATTTAGCCTTAGTTTTTGGTAATTTAGATAAAAATGAAGATATTATTGATTTCCCTATTAAAAGGTCTAGTCAAGGACACAAAATGGCTTGTATACCAAAAACCAATAAAAACATAGATGGACAAGAAGATTTAGATGAAGAAAAAATTTGCAACAGAGCCCTGGGAAATATTCGAGCTCTGGAGAAATCTCGTCAAGCTATCACTGAATATTCAGTTATAAAAAGATTAATTAATTATACTTTAATAAAAGTAAGAATAAAGACCGGAAGAACCCATCAGATTAGAGTTCATTTTTCAGCCTATGGACACCCCTTAGTAGGAGATAATCTTTACGGCACCAAAAAAACAAAAATAAAAAACAATAAAATAAACTTAAATAGAATTTTTTTAATGTCTAGTCACCTAGGCTTTATTGACCAATTAGGAGAAAAAAAAGAATTTTCTATTGATCTTGGCCCTGATTTACAAGAAGCTTTATTAAAATTAAAATAATTTATTTTATTTTGAAAAAAAATTATCTCCAAATTTATCAATAAATCTATAAAATAAAACTAATCTTATTTTTAATCTAAAAATATGAAAAGAATAGTTTTATTTTTTTTTATTTTTTTAATATTCCCCCTAATAGTTTTAGCTCAAGAAAAAAATCAACCAATTTTAATAAATCAAATCATGTTAGAGCAAAGCTCTGGAGCAAAATTTGAATTTATTGAGCTTTATAATCCTAATAATCATCAAATTAATTTATCTAGTTTTAGTCTCAAAAAGAAAACAGCTAGCGGCAACGAAAGCAACTTAATATCAGCTAAAAACTTCCAAGGAATTATTTTCGCTAAATCTTATTTTTTAATTTCTAGCCCAGAATTTTGCCAGCAAATTGCTTGTGATCTAGAATATTCAACTAGTGCTTCCTTGGCTAAAAATAATACCGTTCTATTATATAACTCAGAAAAAAATATCTCCGACAAATTAGGCTGGGGGCAAAGTCAAGACTTCTATAAATCTCCAGCCGATAACCCAGAAAAAAATCAAATTTTAAAAAGAATAAAGATTGACATTGACTCACCAAATAATTCCGTTGATTTTTCTTTGCAAAAAGATTATTCAGAAATAAGAAACTCTCAAGGAAATATTATTAAAATAAATTTACCGAAAGACTCAGGAGACAAAAAAAATAATTCCAAAAATAATAAAAAAATAATTAGCCAAACCAATTTAAAAAATATTAAAAATTATAAAAATGGTGATACTATTATTATTAATGGGATTGTAACAGCCTTGCCAAATGTTTTAGGTTCCCAATATTTTTATATTCACGATCAATATAAAAACGATTCCGCTATTTATGGGCTACAAATATATAATTACAACAAATTATTTCCTGATCTTAAAACAGGCGATAAAATAGAAATAATTGGAGAGCTTTCAATAACTGGAGTAGAGCCATTTTTAAACTACAAAATAAAAACCAAAAAAGAAACTGATATAAAAATTTTATCCCCAAATAACTCCATTCCTAAACCACGGTTAGAAAAAATTTCTCAACTTCAAAATAATCAACTTGGTCAATTAAAAAAAATAAAAGGTGAAATTACTCAAAATAAAACTAATCAAATCTATCTAGATGACGGAGAACAAGAAATCTTAATAGAAATTAAAAAAAATAGTGGAATATCTAGCAAAATTTTATCAGAAGGAAAAACTTTTACTATAACTGGGATATTAGGAAATAAAAACAAAGAACTTAAAATAACGCCTCTAAGCCTATTAGACATTGAGGGCGAGACTATAACAGAAACGATTCCGGGAGAAATACTCAATAATAAAAATTGGGAAATAAAACCAGAAAATCAAAGGGGAAACTTTTTTAAATACCTAATAATTATTCTATCTTTTTTCGTCTTGTTATTTTTCTTTAAAATTGTTAAAATATAGTAGTTAATAATTAAAAATTAATATTACAAAAAAAGTATGAAAAAAGAAAAATTAGAAAAAAATGAAATTATTTTAGAAGAAGATTCTAAAAAAATAGAAAAAAATAATAAAAAAATTGTTTTTATATCAATTTCTGCTATAGTTTTAGCTTTAATTGGTTTAATGATTTTTAAATTTGCTCCAATCAATAATAAAAACTTAAAACCAGATGTAGCCAAGGTTAAGGCTGAAGAATTTATTAATAATAATTTAATGCTTCCCGGCACTAAAGCTACTATAACTGAAATTGTTGGAGAATACGGGCTATATAAAATAATGGTTGATGTTGGCTCTGGGGAAATAATTGAATCATATATTAGCCAAGATGGATTATTATTTTTCCCTCAAGCTATTAGCATGGAAGAATATGTTTCTGAGACAGGATCAATCGAGGCTAGCGAAGTTTCTAATAAACAAGAAAAATTGGACATTGAATTGTTTGTAATGAGTCATTGTCCTTATGGAACTCAGATGGAGAAAGCTTTATTGCCAGTAATCGAAGCCCTGGGGTCAAATGCTAATTTTGAATTAAAATTTAATACCTATGCCATGCATGATAAAGTTGAGCTAGACGAACAATTAACTCAATACTGCATTCAAAAAGAAGATAATACTAAATTAATTTCCTATCTAAATTGCTTTAATAAGGCTGGGGAATCAGATGTCTGTTTAACCGAAAACAATATTGATAAAAATAAAATTTCTACCTGCGTAAAAACTACTGACGAAGAATATAAAGTATCTGAAAATTATGCTGATCAAACCACTTGGCTGTCAGGAGATTATCCAATATTCCCTATTCATCAAGAAGACAATGAAAAATATGGAGTTCAAGGATCACCAACTTTAATTATTAATGGGGAAATGGTATCAGCTAGCCGCGATGCTAATAGTTTATTACAATTAGCTTGCTCCGGTTTTACAAATCAACCAATTGAATGTCAAACTGAGCTTTCTAGTACAATTCCTGATTATGGCTTTGGAGAATAAAAAACAAAAATCTATATAAAAAAATCGTGGTTATTAAGCCACGATTTTTTATTTAACAATATCAAATATTAAATTAACATTTACGATTTTTTTGTAGATGCGAAAAAATACTATAACTAGCCACGGCCCCTTCACTACAAGAGGTGATTACCTGACGAAAAGAAGCTGAATTAGTGGTAATATCTCCAGCCGCCCAAACTCCAGAAATATTAGTTTTTTGTTCTCTGTCGACAACCACATATCCTCTATCCAACTCCAAGGACAATTGATCTAATAAGACCACATCTGGTTCGGTCCCAATTTCTATAAACAAACCAGCTAAATCTAAATTTGAAATTTTATTTTCATCTTTAGTATTTTTTAACTCTATTGATTCAAGTTTCTCTTCTCCCTGAAGCTTAGAGACAGCCGAATTATAAATAATTTCAATTTTAGGATTATTCTTAACTTGATCAATCCAAACAACCTCGCCATTAAAACTGTCTCCTCTGGCTATTAAATAAACCTTTTGAGCAACCTCGGCTAAATATAAAGCAGCTGTTAAAGCACTATTACCACCACCAACCACTCCCACTATTTTTTCCTTAAAAAACATGGCGTCACAAGTAGCACAATAAGCCACGCCCTTGCCCAAATATTTAATTTCTTCTTCTAGTCCTAGTTTTCGATGTTTTGTTCCGGTAGCAATTAAAATATTTTTAGCAGAAAATGTTTTCTGAGATTGAGTCATCAATTGAAAAATTTCATTATCCTTTTCTATTTTAATAATTTTTTCCATAGACAAAATTTCTCCACCCAAATCTTTGGCATGTTTTTGAAATTTCTCCATTAATTCAAAACCACTAATTTCATTTTCTCCTGGAAAATTACAAACATTATGAGCTTCAGTAATCAAACCACCGGGAATCTCTCCTATCACTAAATGGTTCATCTTGTAACGAGAAGCGTAAATTGAAGCAGTAAGTCCCGCTGGACCAGCCCCAATAATAATTAGATCATAAATCATAAAAAATAAAATTAAATATTACCTCGTAACTTTTCGGCTCTAACAATTCTCTCTACTGCCAGAATATAAGCCGAAGTTCTAAGTTCAATTTTTTTATCAAACTCTAAATGCTTATTATAAACATTATTCCAAGCCCTAACCATCTTTTCTTGTAGCAAATTAGATAAATACTTTTCATCTAAAATATTACCAGTCCTGTTTTGACTCCACTCAAAATAGCTCACTAATACTCCTCCAGAATTAGCTAAAATATCTGGCACTACAATAGTCCCTTTTTCAAAAAGAATTTTATCAGCTTGATAATCAACCGGGCCATTAGCTATTTCAATAATATATTTAGCTTTAATTTTATTGGCATTTTTTTCAGTGATTTGATTTTCTAAAGCACTTAAAATTAAAATATCAACCTCTGATTCTAATAGCTCATCATTAGAAATAGCTTTATTCTCAGAGAAAGTTGAAACAATTCCATATTCTTCCTTAAACTTAACTAATTCGGTAATATTAATTCCATCATTATTGGAAGTGCCTCCTTGACTATCATTAACAGCTGTAATTTTAAAATCATCAGCAAATAACATTTTAGCTACATTTAAACCGGCATTACCAAATCCTTGAATAGCAATAGATAAATCTTTTTTATTTAAATCTAAAGTTTTTACTAATTGGGAGATGATAATATAAGCTCCTTTGGCAGTAGAATCACTTCTTAAGGCTATCCCGCCCAATTCTACCGGCTTGCCAGTTATCATAGCTGGCTGATGCTGACCAATATTTTTTTCGTATTGATCCAACATCCAAGACATAGTTTGAGGATTGGTATAAACATCAGGAGCAGAAATGTCCTTATCTTGACCCAAGACTTTATAGAAGGCATCAATATAAGCCCGGCTAACTTTTTCTAAAAAAATATTATCATATTCTTTAGGATTTATCTTAACTCCACCCTTAGCCCCACCATAAGGTAGTTCTAATAATGAATTTTTTAAACTCATCCAAAAAGATAAAGAACGAACCTCATCTTCGCTAACCTCAGGATGAAATCTAATTCCGCCCTTACCAGGACCCAAAGCTCGATTAGAAAGAATTCTCCAAGCAGGAAACTTTTTTCCATCAACTTCTATTTCTGAGTGAGAAATTTGTTTAGGGGTTAATAAATATTCAACCTCTTGATCATTTAAATCAATAAGACTTTTTAAATCATCAAAACGTTTGATGATATTATCAAAAACTGACATATTTTAAAATATTAATTTATTAAATCTTCTCACTAATCTCTTGTTCCAAAACTTCTTTAGACCTCATACCAATAAACTCTCCGATAATTTGGCCTCCTTTAAATAATTTCATATTAGGAATGCTTTGAATTTGGTATTGAACAGCCAAATCTTGATTTTGAGCATCTTCAGTATTAACCTTTACTACTTTTATTTTCCCCTCCATGGAAGAGGACAACTCGTCTAAAACTGGAGACATCATTTTGCAAGGCATACACCAAGGAGCCCAGAAATCTACTAAAACAGGCACATCTGATTCTAAGACTTCTTTGGAGAAATCATTTTTGTTAACATCTAATGCTTTACTCATACTTTTTTTAATTCATTAAAAAAATTTTAATAATAATTTTTAATAAATTTATTAAATTAATAATATTTATTTTTTTAAAATCTCTGAAACAATTTTTTTAATTTTTTCTTTGTTGCTAGGACATTGTTTAGAAAAACAAATATCAAATTCTTCTTCTAAAATTTTATCCATTAAAGAAGACAGACTTGATTTAACAGCCTTTAATTGAATAACGGAATCAAAGCAGCTAGTGTCTTTATTGGATAACATCTTTTTAACTCCTTCCAATTGTCCAATTATTATGTTTATTCTTTGTTCAGTGTTTCTCATATTTTTTTATTTGATAATATAATTTTATTATCTTTTTTAATAATAGCATATACCCCTATGGGGTGTCAAGGGATAATAAAAACGAGTGATTTTTCACTCGTTTTTGATATTTATATTTTATTTAAGAGAAAAAGAGATCTCAAAATTAGCTTAGCTAATTTTGAGCAAGGATTACTTATTTATTATTCAGTTCTCAAGCAACGAACCGAATAACCATTAGCCTGAAGGACATCATAGCGATTGACTCCAGCAATGCCAGATCCCAAGTAACGGCTCCAAGAGTTACCAGGATTATCCTCAGATGACGACCAGAAGCACGCGTCGCCTCCGAGACTATTGAAATCACCATTGCCATTGCGGTCACCGGCTGGCAAAGCATTAAATCCACTAGTTCCAAAATCAGTGCTTTGTCTCAATGCTCCGTTATTCCACAAATCATAACTTCCAGCTAATTTAGAGCCAGCATTAGTTCCTAAATGATTAGTTAAAGCAGTCCATTCAGCATCAGTTGGTACATGCCATCCCGTTGGACAAATGTTTACTTGATCAACAGCATACCAATTATATAATACTCCATAGGTAGAATAATTAGGTTGAGATTTAGCAGTAGCTAAATCACTTCCATAATAACCATAGACACCATAACCAGGCAATCCTGCTGTACTTGAAGCGACATAATCAGAATTATTATGAACCATTGGTAAATAGGCTAAGTTTTCTTTAAACCAACATTGACTTCCAATAGCCACGGTCTCATAGATCTTGCCATCTCTGGCATCGGTAATAGTAGATTCAGGGCAAACAAGCTCAGCAAACTCAGCCTCTACAGTTATATTACCACTAATATTAATATCAGTTCTAGGATTATCAGTTAAGTCGTCAGACCATTTAACAAAATGATAACCAGAATCAGCTACAGCGGTAACCTCTGTTCCATCACTATTATAATTAACTGATTGGGTAGTTGATCCAGTTAGACTTCCACCAGCTCCAGCAATATAGGTTAAAGTATAGGAGTTAATAGTATATTGAGCAGTTACTGTTAAATCGGAAGTAATATTATCAAAAGCTACATCCCAATCATTAAAAGTATATCCAGTTCTAGTTGGATCAGCTGGAGCTGTAGCAGAATTTCCATAAATAACAGAAGAAGAAGAAATAACCGAATTATCATAGTCCTTAAAGGTAACTGTATATATGTTAATAGCAAAATTAGCAATTACTGATAAATCAGAGGTAATATTAGTATCGGTTCTAGGATTAGCAGTTGATCCATCGGACCAATTAACAAAATGATAACCAGTATTAGGTACAGCGGTAACATCTGTTCCATCACTATCATAATTAACTGATTGGGTAGTTAATCCAGTTAAACTTCCACCAGTTCCGGCAGTGTAGGTTAAAGTATAGGAGTTAATAGTATATTGAGCAGTTACTGTTAAATCGGAAGTAACATTATTAAAGGCTACATTCCACCCAGTAAAGGTATAACCAACTATAGTTGGAGGAGCTGGAGCAGTAGCGCCACTTCCATAATTAACAGAGGAAGAAGAGATAAATGATCCATCATGGTCTTCAAAAGTAACTGTATAGGTATTGATAGCAAAATTAGCAGTCACTGATAAATTAGAAGTAATACTAGTATCAATTCTAGGATTATCAGTTAAGTCGTCAGACCAATTAACAAAATGATAACCAGTATTAGGCACAGCTTCAACAGCTGTTCCATTACTATTTTTAGAAATATTTTGAGTAGCTGAACCTAATAATGTTCCATTAGCTCCGGCGGTATAGGTTAGAGTATATACTGGAAGTGGAGAAGAAATTAAGGATGATGGTAAACTATTAGAACCTAATCCTGTAATATTGATAGTATTTCCATAAATAATCTGATTATCTCCAGTTATAGCATATGATCTAATAAATGGATATGATCCGGGGATTAGATTAGATATATTTATAGTGTAGGTATTATTTGGAGAGCTAGTCTCTGAGATTAATTTCTGATTATATTTATCTAATGTTGGTGTTAAATTAGTATTAGGGAAAATGGTGAAATCATAAAGTAGTCCCCTTTCTTTGATAGAGATATTATCTGGATTAGTTATAGTAGCTGAGACAGAGACAATGTGAGAGAAATTAGTCATAGGAGCTACTTCTTGAGTAACTAGAGAGATGTTTGTTTCTGTATTTTTTTGTTCTTCTGTTTTGGTGATATTACATTTCTTTAACATCTCAGTATTGTCTAATACTGGAATAGTATTTAGATTAGTATTAGTGATACCTAATGATAATTCTCTCATTAGCTTTAGAGCATCTATTGGTCTTCCTAGATAATATCCTTTTAGGTTGTCAGGATTAATATAGTAGGCTTCTCCGTTTTTTTCTACAGCTAGAAGTATTTTACCAGACAATCTAGCTGGGAATTTATTATTATTAGTATTTAGATATCTATTTAGATCATTATTAGATATACCTAGTCCTAATGTCTTCATTAGACAATGGGCTTCCTCTGGAGATCCTAGATAGATTCTTTGATTATCGTTATCGGCAGATACATACCAGGCTTTACCACTGTCTTCTACTTGCAGTAGTATTTTACCTGATAGTCTAGTTCCTAGGGGAGAGCTAGCCTTAGAGGAGGTGGTAGTTATTATTATTATGATAGCTAGAAGAGAGATGGCTATGATTGAGAGAGCCAAGGATCTCGGAGAGAAAGATTTTTTCATATTATTTTTATATATATTATATATGTTTATATATATTATATATATAATCTAATTATTTATATTATTATTTATTGTATTTAATTAATTATTTATTTATATCTATATTATATATTATTTAATCGTTTATATCAATTAAATATATAATTTATATTATAATTATATCACCCCCCCCCGGAGGGTCAAGGGTTAATCAATTAATTTTTTAATTTGAGGAATAATCTTTTTCATTTCTTTGTCGGTTTCCTTCATAATATCCATAGACACTTTCTTGTCTAAATAAGTCTTCAATCGAGACATCTCTGAATATTTAGAAGTATCAGGATTAATTACAATATCAGAGCTCTTCATATTAGAAATAGCCGAATTTTGTAAAGCTATTTCTATGGTTCTCATTATTATTTTAGAAACACTAGGCTTGTTATAGTTTGCTTTATATTTATTATACAAATTAACCGAAATAACAATATCGGCCCCCATTTTTTTAACAATATCATCAGGGACAGCTCTGGATATTCCCCCATCAATCAAAATTTTGTCTTCATGTTTTAAGGGTTTAAAGGTTAGTGGAATAGAGATGCTAGCTCTAACGGCCCTAGCAATATCACCATTCTTAAAAACAAAAGGTTCTCCTGATATTAAATCAGTGGCTACCACCCTTAGAGGAATTTGAGTATTTTTAAACTCAGCCCCTTTAAAAATTTTGAGAAAAGCTTTTTCGAAAGCTTTACCACTCAAAATTCCATCACTCAAAGAAATATCTTTTAAATATTGATATTTTTTATCTTGCTGATTAAAAATATCAGGCCCAATCTTTTCAACATCTTTAAATATGGCATAATGAGCCCCAACCAAAGCCCCAATACTACTACCAGCGATAAAGTCTATAGGAATATCATTTTCTACTAAAGCCTTAATCACTGAAATATGGGCCGCTCCACGAAAACCTCCACTACCCAAAGCTAAACCAATTTTTTTTCTTTTTTTGTTTTTAGAAAGACCAAACATATTTTTTAAATTATTTTTTTTAAATATTTTCCAGTATGACTATTTTTTGATTTCATAATTTCTTTAGGGTTTCCAATCGCCACAACTTCGCCCCCCTTGTCTCCCCCATCAGGCCCTAAATCAATTACCCAATCAGCTGATTTTATTATATCTAAATTATGTTCAATCACCAAGACGGTATTACCTTTATCAACCAAGCCATGTAATACTTTTAATAGATTTTTAACATCTTCGAAATGAAGTCCGGTAGTTGGCTCATCTAAAATGTATAATGTCTTACCAGTGGATGGTCGAGAAAGCTCATAAGCTAATTTTATTCTTTGAGATTCGCCGCCCGATAAAGTGGTGGCACTTTGACCTAGCTTTATATATCCCAAACCAATGCTATTTAATATATCTAATTTGTTTTTAATATTTTTTTCTGAAGAAAAAAACTTTAAAGAGTCTTCAATAGTCATTTCTAAAACCTCAAAAATATTTTTATTATTATATTTAACCTTTAAAACTTCGTCATTATATCTTTGACCATTACATTCATCACATTTAACATAGATATCTGGTAAAAATTGCATCTCTACTTTTAAAACTCCATCACCCTGGCATTTCTCGCAACGCCCACCTTTTAAATTAAAGGAGAAATGACGAGCCTTTAATCCGGCTTTTTTAGATTCTGGCAAAGAAGCAAAAAGATCTCTAATATATGAAAACATACCAGTATAGGTGGCCGGATTAGATCTTGGTGTTCTGCCAATGGGAGACTGGTCAATATCAATTATTTTATCAATAAATTCAGCGCCTAAGATGGCCTTGTGTTTTCCTGGCTCTTCCTTGGCTCGATAGAATTTTTTATTCAAAGCCTTGGCTAAAATATCAATCATCAAAGTTGATTTGCCAGAGCCAGAAACGCCACTAATAACTACTAAATTTTCTAAAGGTATTTCTACGTCAATATCCTTTAAATTATTTTCACTAGCTCCGATAATCTTTAAAAACTTGTCTTCATTCTGTCGATAATATTTAGGAACAGGAATTTTTTTATCACCAAATAAATATTGAGCTGTCAGGGAGGTGGTGTTTTTTTTAAATTTATCTAAATCTCCAGCAAAAACAACATTTCCTCCATGCTCCCCAGCCATTGGGCCAATATCTAAAATATAATCGGAAGACAACATCATGCTAGAATCATGTTCAATTACTATAACAGTATTACCTTTAACATTTAAATTTTTTAAAGTTTTGATTAAATTTTCATTATCTTTAGGATGCAGACCAACAGATGGCTCATCTAAAACATACAATAATCCCACTAAATTAGAACTAATTTGATGAGCCAATCTTAGTCTTTGAGACTCTCCACCTGACAAAGTAGTAGCAGAACGACTAATCGATAAATAGGATAAACCGACACGCAAAATATTTTCCAATCTAACTATTATTTCTTTAGAAATAGAATCAAAAATTAGTTTTTGAGAATTTGTTAATTTAAAACCCTTCGAATCCTTTTTAAAAAAATCTCTTAATTCTTCAATATTTTTTGAAGATAAATCATATATATTTATATCCTGAAACTTTACCAATAAAATTTCATCTTTTAATCGACGACCGCCACAACTAGGGCATTTAATTTCTTTCATATATTGACCAATTTTTTGACGAATATAATTTGATTCTGTTTCTTGATATTTATCACGAAGGCCCTTTAAAACTCCAGGGAAAATCTGATCACCATTTAAAATTAGATTCAAATTATTTTTTGATAAATCTTTTAAGGGCTTAGAAATATCAAAATTATGACGAAGAGCTAATTTTTCAACTTCATTTATTAAATTATTTTGATTATCAAAATTATAATGAAGCCAAGGCTTAATAGCTCCTTGAGCAATATTTAAATTTAAATTTAAAATTAAAGATGTGTCTATTTCCATTTTAACCCCTAGCCCACTACAAGCTGGACAAGCTCCATGACTAGAATTAAAAGAAAAATCTATGGCCTTAAATTCACTTCTTTCATAACCGCAGCGTCCACAAAAAATTTTATAATCATTTTTATTCTTTTCCATTTTTTTTCTTTGCATTTTTTGACCACACTCTGGACAATATGGAATACCGATCTTAGAAAAAAGTAATCTAAAATAATCATAAATTTCTGTTATAGTTCCAACAGTTGATCGAGGATTATTACTAGCTGATTTTTGATCTATAGAAATAGCCGGAATTAAACCTTCTATTAAGTCAACATCAGGTTTGTCCATCAATCCTACAAATTGTCGAGCATAAGAAGACAAAGATTCAACATAACGTCTCTGGCTTTCAGCATATATTAAATCAAAAACTAGGGACGATTTACCAGATCCAGATAAGCCAGTCACCACAATAAATTTATCTCGAGGGATTTCTAAATCAATATTTTTTAAATTATTAACTCGAGCCCCTCTTATTTTTATCAAATTAGCCATTTTTATATTTTTAATATTATTATAATATAGAATAAAATATTTTAATTATCCATAAAGAAAATTTTTCTAAAATATTTAAATTTTTAAACTTATTGGAAAATTTTACAGAATTTTTTTTCCAATTATCAACAATCACAAGCAATTTTTCTAACAATTTTTTATCTTTAATAAATACCCCTGATTCAATACTACGATTAAAGGAAAATAGGTCTATATTTTGTGAACCGATAAGAGTCTCTTCATCGTCTATAATTAAAACCTTGGCGTGATTCATCCTCCTTTGGCCATAAAAATTTATTTTTAAAGGAGAAAGTTTTTTAATATAAGCCCGATTAATCTTATTTAATATTTTAATATCAGTATCAAAAGGTATATAAATATCTATTTTTACCCCCCGAACAATAGCACTTTCTAATAAGGCCATTAACCATCGAGGTGGAGTAAAATAAGGAGTAACAATAATAATATTTTTTTGAGCTGAAATTATTTTTTCCTGATAATAAGCCTGAAGAGCAAATATGTTATGATTAGGCCAATGCTCTAAAAATTGAGCTTTAATTGTTTTCAAAATATTTTTTCTTCTCTTGCTAAGAATATATTTATTTTTACCTCCACTCATTTTATAGGTATAAGCGAAAGATCTTAAAATATTTTTAGCTAATTTTTGACCAATAATTTTTATCTGCAAATCTAACCAATCTATGCTATTTTTTTTAATATTAACTCCGCCTAAAAAAACTGTCTTTTCGTCAATTATTAATATTTTTCGATGAGTTACTCTAAGCCATTTACTAAAAAACAAAACCTCTACACCAGAATTTTTTAGCTCTCTAATAGTTGAATTTTTTAAATCTGAACTACCAAAAGAATCTGCCACAATAACAACCTCTAGGCCATTTTTGGCCTTTTCCTTTAATATATTTTTAAAATCATAAGGAGAGTCTGTATCATCAACAAAAATATACATTTCTATATAAATAGATTTTTTAGCCTTTTTAATCGCCTCCATCATACCTCTCCAAGCTTTTTTAGAAGTTGTATATAATTTGTATTTCATAAGCTAACTAATATTATATCAATTTTTAAAGAATTATTAAAGCCCTTATAAAAACAAAAAAGAATACCTAAATTAAGTATTCTTTTTTATTTTTTTGTGATTTTGAAGCTAACAGGCATCAATTCTTTTTTTTGTGTGTCCCTATTATTTCTAATAGGGTCTCTTCTGCAAACAGAAGAGCCGACCTAAGTTTTTAAATTAATAATTTAAAAACCTAATCTCCCTAGAAAGGAGGTGATCCATCCACAGCTTCCGCTACGGATGCCTTGTTACGACTTAGTCCTTGTCGCCAGCCTTACCTTCGGCCCCTAATAGGGGACTTCGGGCACTGCCAACTCCCTTGACTTGACGGGCGGTGAGTACAAGACCCGAGAACGTATTCACCGTAGTATAGCTGACCTACGATTACTAGCGATTCCAACTTCATGGAGTCAGTTGCAGACTCCAATCCGAACTGAGATAAATTTTTAGGGATTTGCTCCACCTCGCGGTTTGGCGTCCCTTTGTATTTACCATTGTAGCACGTGTGTAGCCCAAGGTGTAAGAACCATGCTGATTTGACGTCATCCCCACCTTCCTCCCATTTAAAACGGGCAGTCTCTCATGACATATAAAACATAAGATAAGGG
>Ga0265293_10003324_pt1 | contig 30016 bp, 22 predicted proteins | sample Munlanlewell138R_FD_192505 | JGI IMG/M metagenome (GOLD analysis project Ga0265293, IMG submission 192505) | Leachate microbial communities from a municipal landfill in Southern Ontario, Canada - Leachate well 138R | ecosystem: Engineered > Solid waste > Landfill > Unclassified | place: Canada... | reverse complement strand
GGCTGGAGCACGATCAGGAGATGACGGACCTGCATACCTGGTCCTTCGGACTGCGGCGGCTGCTCCTCGGCTATTTCGGGGGTGCGCAAGCGCCGGTCTTTCATGATATTGTTCCCTGCGGTTCCGTATCCGCCGAGGAGTCGATCCTGCTCGGCCGGCTTGCCGCCTTCCTGGAGAGACTGCGGCGGAATTGCGGAAAACTGCGGGAGGCGCAGACCCCTGACCAGTGGCAGGAAACCCTGCTCGATATCCTGGATGAATTTTTTGAGCCCGGCGGCGACGAGGAACAGGAAGTGACGGCAACCCTGCGGGAAACGGTCTGCCGCTTCAGCGGCCATTGCCGGGCCGCGGGTTTCGGCGGCACAGTCAGCCCGGCCGTCATGCGGGCCTATCTGGCGCGGGAGCTCTCAACGCCCACAGGCGGCCAGTCCTTCCTGACCGGCCGGGTCACATTCTGCAACATGGTCCCCATGCGGTCGCTTCCCTTCAAGGTTATCTGCCTGCTGGGCATGAACGATACCGATTTCCCCCGCCGGCAGGAGACGGTCTCTTTCGACCGGATGGCCGCCCGCCCCATGCCGGGGGACCGGAACCGCAGGAACGACGACCTCTATCTCTTCCTGGAAGCCGTTCTGTCGGCCAGGAACGTCCTGTATATTTCATGGATCGGCCGGGACCAGCAGGACAACAGCCTGCGCCACCCCTCGGTGGCGGTGGCCGAACTCATCGACTCTATCCGGCGGGGATACCGCCCCCGGGACCCCGAAGCGGCGCTGCCCCGGATCGCCGAACATCCCCTCCAGCCGTTCAGCCGCCGCTGCTTTGACGGCTCCACCGGCTGGTCCAGTTATGCCCGGGAGTGGCATCCGGTGGGCGGACCGGCCGGGGCGGACATCTTTTTCCCGGCGCCCCTGGCCGAGCCGGAGGAGGAATGGCGGACGGTCGATATCAGGCAGCTCCAGCGGTTCTGGTCCCACCCCGTCCGTTTTCTGCTCCGGGAGCGGCTGAGCCTGGAGCTCAGGGAAGGGGACGACTTCCTGCCGGAAACCGAACCCTTTGTCACCGAAGGTCTTGACCGGTACCGGCTGGTCGCCGGACTGCTCAAGGAGCGGCTGGCCGGGGTGGAGGCCGGGGACCGGTGCGGGCGCCTGCAGGCGTCGGGGGAGCTGCCGCACGGCGGGTTCGGGGTCCTTGCCTGCCGGGACCTGGACAGAGAGGCCGGAGAGATGGAGGCCAGGCTGGCCGGTCTCCTGGCCGACCCCAGGCCACCCCTGGAAGTGGATTTCAGGATCGGGGAGTTCAGGCTCACGGGGTGGCTGGACGGCCTGTACGCGGCCGGATGCGTTCGGTTCCGGCCCGCCGCGGTCAAAGGAAAGGATCGTTTGCGGCTGTGGATTGAGCACCTGATCCTGAACGCCCGGGCCGATCGGGAGTGCAGTCCGACAAGCATCCATGCGGCCGCCGATTCCGCCTTCATCCTTGATCCGGTCGACGATCCCCTGGCCGAACTGCACCGCCTGCTCGATCTGTACTGGCAGGGCCTGCGGGAGCCGCTGCACTTTTTTCCCGAGACCAGTCTTGCCTGGTGCGCGGCCGGGGAGCCCCGGAAAGACCAGGCCGCGGAACAGTGCTGGCATGGAGGCAGATGGAAGCGGGGGGAAAGCGAGGATGGAGCCTACCGGATAGGCCTGCGGGGCCGGGATCCCCTGGATGCGCGTTTCCGCGAACTGGCGGCCGCGGTGTATGGTCCCCTTCTGTCCGCCGCGAGGAAGTGATGCAGCCCTTCGACCCGACGACAATTCCTCTCAGCGGCCGGCAGTTGATCGAAGCGAGCGCCGGCACCGGCAAGACGTATTCCATCGCCCTGCTGTACGCGCGCCTGATCCTTGAACGGCAGCTGGAGGTCGATGAAATCCTGGTGGTGACCTTCACAACCTCGGCCACGGAAGAACTGCGGGGGCGGATCCGGGACAGGCTGCGGGATATGCTGGACATGGTCGAGAGGAAAGAGCGGCTGGAGGCTGCGCCGGAAGACCGGGTCCCGGGGGAGCGGGCCTCGTCCCAGCCCGGCCCCGCCGGGACCGGGCGCCGGCTGCGGGATGCGCTGCGGCGCATGGACGAGGCCGCGATCTACACCATCCACGGTTTCTGCCAGCGGATGCTGCAGGACAATGCTTTTGAATCCGGGGCTCCTTTCGCCGCGGAGTTCATCGAAAGCGAGCAACTCCTGCGCAGCCGGATCATCGAGGATTTCTGGCGGCGGCAATTCTACTCCGCCCCGCCGGAGGAAGCTGCCTGGGTCCTGGACGCCTGGCAGGGGCCGGAGCAGTTGGCCGCGACCCTGCATGGGGTTCTGGCCCGGTCCGGGGCTGGTTTTGTTCCAGCCGTCTCCGCCGTTCAGGTGGCGGCGGCCCGGGAGAGGGTCCGGGAGGCCTTTGAGCGGGTTCGGGAAAGCTGGCGGGCCCAGGAGGAAGAGATAACGGAGGTTCTGCGTCACGATCCCTGTCTGAGCCGCGCCAGGGACGGGTATGGGCCGGAGCCCCTGGCCGAGACCCTGGCCGGCATGCGGAACCTGGCCGAAGCGGAGCGGCTGCCCCGGCTCCTGCCGTCCGGGGTCGACCGGCTTGCCGCCTGCGTCATGGCGGGCAAGCTGAAAGGCCGGAGAATCATCCCCTCCCACCCGTTCTTCAAGGCTTTCGAGGAATTCTACCTGGAGCTCCGGGAGTTGAACCGGGCGGCCAGGGCGCATATCATCGCCGAGGCCGACCGCTATCTCCGGACCGAGCTGGACCGGCGGAAGCAGGCCCTGGACCGGATGTATTTTGACGATCTGTTGACCCGTTTCGCGGCGGCGCTCGACGGGCCGGGCGGCGCCGCCCTGATCCGCCGGGTCAGGAGCCGGTTCGCCATCGCCATGGTCGACGAGTTCCAGGATACCGATCCCCTCCAGTATCATATCCTCGACACCCTGTTCGGCCGCCCGCCTGCTCCCAGCCTCATCCTGATCGGCGATCCCAAGCAGTCCATTTACGCGTTCCGCGGCGCCGACATCTTCGCCTACCTGCGCGCCCGCCGCGACACCCCGGAGCCGGCCCGCTTTACCATGGCGACCAACTACCGGTCGGCCTCGGCCATGGTCCGCTGCGTCAACCGGCTTTTTGACCGGGAGCGGCCCTTTGTCTTTGACGGCATCGACTTCCATCCCGTCCGGCCCCACCCCGGGGCCGACGACCGGCCACTGCTGGTCGAAGGCTCCGTACCCCGGCCCCTGCAGGTCCACCTGTTGTCAACCGAGCACCATTGCGCCCCGAACAGGAAGGTCATTGCCAAGGAGAGGGCCGGCCCCGCCGCCGCCCGCTGGGCCGCCCTGGAGATAGCCCGACTCCTGACGCTGGGCCGCCGGGGCTCGGCCCTCATCGGCGGAGACCCTGTGAGCGGCGGCGATCTCGCCGTCCTGGTGCGGACCCATCGGGAAGCCCGCCTGATGCAGGAGGAGCTGCGCCGGCTGAAGGTCGCCTGTGTCTACTACAGCCAGGAATCGGTCTATGCCGGCGACGAGGCCGGGCAGTTGTACCGGGTTCTCGCCGCCCTGATCGATGTGTCGGACGAAACCCTGGTCTGCGACGCCCTGGTCACCGATCTCTTCGGTTTCACGGGTAATTCGCTGCATGCGGCCCGCAGCGACCGGAAGGCGTGGGCGGCAATAGTCGAGGAACTGCAGGGATACCATTCCACCTGGCTCGGCCCGGGGCTGACCGCCATGTTCCACGCCCTGCTGATCCGGCGAGGCGTCGTCGGCCGCCTGCTCGCCGGGAGCGGGGGCGAAAGAAAGCTGACCAATTATCTCCACCTGCTGGAGCTCCTGCAGGATGCCTCGTCCCGCTGCCGGGCCGACGACCTGGTCCGCTGGCTCGGTCAGCAGATCAACCGGCCCGCCCCGGAAACAACCAGTCAGCAGCTGCGCCTGGAGAGCGACGAAGACCTGGTCAAGATCGTCACCATCCACCGGGCCAAGGGCATGGAGTACCCGATCGTGTTCCTGCCCTTTCTCTGGGGCGCCAGGGAGATAAAACCAGACGAGATATTTGCCTTTCACGATCCGCGGACCTCCCGGCTCCAGGTCGATATCGGCTCGGGCCGGGAAGAAAACCATCGCCGGGCGGAGCAGGAGCGGCTGGCCGAGGATCTCCGCCTGCTGTATGTGGCCCTGACCAGGGCGCGCCATTGCTGTTATCTGGTATGGGGCAGGATCAATTTCATGGAGAAGTCCCCGCTGGCCTGGCTGCTGCACCGGGGCGACGGTGATGTTGTCCCGGCTGACGCATTGACCGACGACAGGATAGGCAATGATATTAATAAACTGAACGATGGGGAAGAGCTGGTGCGCTTTGTGCCCATGCCGGACGGCGGGGAAGCCGGGGACAGCGAAGAATTCAGGCCGCCTCCGCCGGCCGCGCTGACCTTCAACGGCCGGATAGACACCGGCTGGACGATCAGCAGCTACTCCAGGCTGGCATCGCCCGCCGTCCCCGCGCCGGTGCCGCCGCCCCCGCCGCAACGGGAGGAAGCGGCGGAAATGTCGGTGTTCACCTTCCCCCGGGGGCCGGAAGCGGGGAACTGTCTCCACGGACTGCTGGAGATGCTCGATTTTACTGCCATCCCCGGCGGGGCGACGGCGGAGCTGATCTCCGAGCGGCTGCGGACCGCTGGTATCAATGAGCGGTGGGCGCCCGTGGTTGCCGTCTGGCTGGAGCACATTGTCGGGACGCGGCTCATGGGGGATTCCGATGTGTGTCTCAAACAGCTGTCCGGGCGCGACCGGCTGACCGAGATGGGGTTTTACTTTCCCGTCGACAATCTGCAGATGCAGATCTTCAACGGAATCCTGGCCGAGTACGGTTTCGAGCCGGTCGCCGCTGACTCAGGCCTCCTCAACGGTCTGGTCACCGGCTACATCGATCTGGTGTTTCGCGCCGGAGGCCGTTTTTATATCATCGATTACAAATCCAACCACCTGGGCGCCGGCTATCCGGCCTACGCCCAGGAATTCCTGCGGGAAGCCATGCAGGCGCACCGCTACGACCTGCAGTACCTCCTCTACACGGTGGCCCTGCACCGGTATCTCGGGCGCCGGCTGTCCGGATACGATTATGTCAGGCACTTCGGGGGGGTGTTGTACCTGTTTCTGCGCGGCATGCACCCTGATCTCGGCCCCGGCTGCGGGATCCGGCACGAACGGCCCGACCCGGCACTGGTTGCCCGGCTTGACGACTGCTTCGGCCGCCCGGAGGGCCGGCGGTGATGCGTTCCCTGCTGGAAAAGGCCGTCCAGGCCAATGTTCTCCGGGCCATTGATTTTCAGGCCGGTCTGTTCGTGGAGGAGATGTCCGGCGGTTCCGACCCGGAACTTCTGCTTGCCGCAGCCCTGGCCAGCAGATCGGTGGGAGATGGCCATATCTGCCTGCCGCTGGACGTGGTGGCCGGGCAGCCTGTTTTCCCTCCGGAATTGCCCTGCTCGGCCCCGCAACTCGACCGGTGGCGGTCCGGCCTCAAGGCCGGCGGGGCCGTCGGCGGTCCGGGCGGAGCCGAACCGCTGATCCTGGACGGGAATCGTCTTTATCTGGCCCGCTATCACCGCTGCGAGACCCTGATCGCCGAGGATCTGCTGCGCCGGAGCGCAATCCGCCGTGATGTAGACCCGGAACAGGCCGTCCGCCTCCTTGACCGGCTGTTCCCGGGAGGCGGTCCCCTCGATCGGCAGAAAATCGCCGCCGCCGTGGCCGCGGTGAATCAGCTGGTCGTTATTTCCGGCGGGCCGGGCACCGGCAAGACCTATACCGTCGCCCGCATCCTTGCCCTGCTGCAGGCCCTTGCCGGCGGAGGGCTGCGCATCGGCCTGGCCGCGCCGACGGGGAGAGCGGCGGTGCGCCTGCACGAGTCCATTGTCAAGGCACGGGAAACGATGGACGGGGAACTGGCGACGCCGGTGCCGGACCGGGCCGTGACCCTGCACCGTCTCCTCGGCCTGATGCCCCATAACGGCCGTTTCCGGCATAACCGGGACAATCCCCTCCATCTTGACCTGCTGGTCATTGACGAGGCCTCCATGATCGACGTGCCGCTGATGGCGGCTGTCCTGGAAGCCCTGCCCGGTTCGGCCCGGCTCGTCCTCCTCGGAGACCGCGATCAACTGACGTCGGTCGAGGCCGGCAGCCTGTTCGGCGACGTCTGCGGCAGCGGCGAGCCCCCATGGTCGGCGGACCTGTGCCGGCAAATCAGCCAATTGACCGGTTTTCCCATCGACCCGGGCGAATCGGGCACGACCTTCGGCGACTCCGTGGTCCTGCTGCACACCGGGTATCGATTCGCGCCGCAAAGCGCCATCGGGGAACTGGCCGCCGTGGTCAACTCCGGCCGGAGAGAGCGGTTGGCGGAGGTCCTGGGGAAGGAGCGGGGAGAAGTGGTGTACGCGCAGCCCGATCCGGAGTCCTTTTCCGAGTGGTTGTCAACGCAGCTCCTTGCAGGGTTCGGGGACTGCCTGGCCGCCCGGGACCCGGAAGAGGCGCTGGCGGCCCTGGGCCGCTTCCGGGTCCTGTGTGGTGTGCGGGAGGGCAGGGCCGGCGTGGCAGGGATCAACGGGTTGGCCGAAGCCATCCTGCGCCGCCGGGGTCTGATCGGCGGCGGTGAACGTCTGTACCGCGGCCGGCCGGTGATGATCAGAAAAAATCAATACGATCTGCAGCTGTTCAACGGCGACACGGGCATCCTGTGGCCCGACGGCGAGGGAAAGCTCTGGGCCTGGTTTCACCGGGCCGACGGGGATCTCTGGCCCATAGCCCCCGCCCGGCTGCCGGAACACGACACCGCCTTCGCGACCACGGTGCACAAGGCCCAGGGATCGGAATTCGACGAGGTCCTCTTCATCCTCCCTTTTGAGGACAACCGGGTGCTGACCAGGGAGCTGGTTTATACGGGGATCACCCGGGCGCGGAAAAAACTGATTCTTGCCGGCGATTTTCCCCTGCTGGCGGCAGCCATTGAACGCAGGGTAATCCGCTATTCCGGGCTGCCCGACCGGCTTTGGGGGGAAGCGGTGAAATAAGGATGTGCTATGACCGTTATTCGATTATTATATGGTGAGAAAAGGATCGAGCCTGTTGAACAGTAGTGGCGGCTGCCGCGGCCGGGAGGTGGAGGAAAGCGATGGAACTGAGGAAACTGGAAGTATTCTGCAAGGTGGTTGAGCTGAAGAGCTTCACCCGTTCCGCTGAGGCGGTGCTGTTGTCGCAGCCGACGGTCAGTGAGCATATCCGCAGCCTTGAGGAGGAGCTGGGGCAGAAACTCCTGGATCGGGCGGGCCGGGAGGTTGAACCGACCCCGGTGGGGCTCCTTCTCTATAATTATGCGCTCAAGATCCTGCGCCTCCAGCAGTCCGCCCTGCAGGCCATAGAGCAGTACGGCGGCAAGCTGGTCGGCCGGATCATGATCGGCTCGGGCACCATCCCCGGAACCTATATCCTGCCGGAAATCATCAGCCGCTTCCGCGGCCGGTACCCGTCCATCCGGGCCACCCTGCGGATCGCCGGGTCGCAGCTCATCGCCGCGGAGGTGCTGCAGGGGCAGTTGGAGATAGGTGTGGTGGGAGCGAGATGGAACGAAAAAGGGCTGGAGTGGGTGGAACATTTTTCCGACAGTCTGACTCTGGTCGTCCACACCGGGCATCCCTTTGCCTCCCGTCCGGACGTCGGGCTCGAGGAGTTGGCCGGCGAGCCGTTTATCCTGCGGGAGCCTGAATCAGGTACCCGCAAGGTCATCGATCAGATCTTTGAGGAGCATGGAGTGAAGACGGGTTCCCTGACCGAGGTGGCGGAAATCGGGTCCACCGCCGCGGTCCTTGAGGCGGTCAGGGCCGGGCTGGGCATTGCCGTTCTGTCGGCCAGGGCGGCCGAGCGGGACGTCCGTTGCGGCGGTGTGGCCGTTGTCCCGATCAGGGGGGTCAGGCTGGAAAGACCGTTCTACATGATCAGGCGTAAAAACAGGGAGCTGTCCCCGGCGGCGGCGGTTTTCTGGGAGTATCTGCTCAAGGAACAGGAAGACGATGCGCCGCCGGAATCCGCCGGGTGACGCGGTTCTGTCGCCTGCCTTCCCGAGGGCGGTATTCCCCCTCTCGGTCTCCACTGAGGACCGTCCTCGCGGAGCGCTTCGCGCGGACTAAAAAAAAACCGGAAGAATTACGCCAAGCGCTTCTTCCGGTTTATGTCCCTTTGCTGTGCCCTACGATACAGGTTTAGTATTTCGACTCGCGGCGGGGAGGACGGTCAGCACGGGGCTTTGCCTGATTCACCCTGATGTTGCGGCCTTTCAGCTCACTGTTGTCCAGCGATTTGATGGCTTCTTCCGCCTCGGAATCATTTCCCATCTCAACGAATCCGAAGCCTTTTGACCGGCCTGAGTACTTGTCCATGATGATCTTGGCGCTGGTTACGTCGCCGAACGCGGCAAAAGCGGCGCGAAGCTCTTCATCGGTTACGTTGTACGGCAGGTTTCCCACATAAATGTTCATCTATCCACTCTCACGACATAGTGCGTTTTTTTCATCATGCCAAAAAGTAAACCAAACGCACAAGGTACTTTCAAGCGACCGGCCCATGCCGGAAATACTTTTGACCCAGGAAGATCGGTCCTGCGCCGCTATTTTTTATTTTTATCTTTGTTTTTTGGTTTGGGACGGCTTTTGCCGTTGGTGCTGCGGTGGATTTTTCCGCGTTTGCTGCGAAGGTCCCCTTTTCCCATTCCTATCCCTCTGTTATTCTTCTGTTTCCAACGGGACCGAGCCCTGAATTGCCACTGCCGTTCCTTTCAGGCTGGTCTCCTGCAACATGCTATACATTCCAATAATTTACTCTATTACTGTACTTGAGGGGTGGTTTGCAACAGTTTTTTAGCTGTATTGTCGGATTAAACGCCTGAATACTTCGGTGGTCAGGGGGTCAATAAATTCAACCCCGATGCGAAAGGGCTGAATATCTGCATTCTGCTCCTTGTTGAGCCAGACCGGCCTGGTGTCGACGCGCAGGCTGCCGTCGTCCTCCTGCAGGTGAAACACGAGGGTCAGGCGAAGGGTGTCCGATTCCATGGGACCATAGGCCAGATGAGTGGGGCCGGCCATGACCTCATCGAGGGCGATGCCCGCCCCGCGCCGGGACAGACTGATCAGCCGTCCCCGGAAAACAGGGGTGACGGCCGCTCCGTCCCCGCCGTGGGAGACGAAGACGTCGACGTTCATGTTGCAGGAGTTCCGGCTTTCCCGCCGTAATTCTTTCGTGACCGATGTGTTGTTCATGACGCTCTCTTTCTCCGTCGGGGATTGCTGCTCCTTTTGAACCGGGGTGTCCCGGGTGCCGGCCCCGGGAATCGACTTTCATAAAGCAGTATATCATACTTGTTCATTTCCGCAAAAGATCAGGTACGTATACGACGCGGATTTGTTTTTCGGCCGGATTCAGCCGCTCTCCTTTTCGGGCCGGCTTTCTTCCCTGCCGATGACAAAGGCGAGCAGGGAAGGGATCACAAAGAGCGTGAACATGGTGGAGACCGCGAGCCCGCCGAGGAGGATGGAACCGAGGCCCCGGTACAGCTCGCTCCCCGACCCGGTGGACAGAACCAGGGGCGACAGGGCGAGCAGGCTGGTGGTGGCGCTCATGAATATCGGGCGGATGCGGGTCCTGATCGCGTCGGAAACGGCATCAACGCCGGCCAGATTGTTGTAGCGGACATTGTTCAGGGACTGATGGACAACAAGGATGGCATTGTTGACCACGGTGCCGATAAGAATGATGAAACCGAGCATGGCGAGAATGTCGAAGGCCTGGGGCGCGATCAGGGCATTCACCAGCCGCAGGCCGATAAAGCCCCCGGCCGCGGCCAGGGGAACGGTAAAGAGGATGATCAGGGGGTAGAGGAAATTCTCGAACAGGGCGGACATCAACAGGTAGGTGATCAGCAGGGCCAGCAGCAGGTTCCAGCGCAGGGCCCGCCCGGTCTCAACCAGCTTGTCGGCGTTGCCCCCGATGCGCACCTGGACGTCATCGAGGCGGCCGGCCTCCTTCAGGGAACCGACGATGTCGGTCTCGATGATTTCCATGGCCCGCTGCAGGGGCAGCGTCAGCGGCGGGGTCACCTGGAGGCTGATGGTCCGGATCCGTTCCAGATGGTTGATCTGGGGCATGCCCGAACCGTATTCCAGCCGGGCGACGTCGCCGAGCCGGATCAGGCCGCCGTGGTTATTGACGATGGTGGCGTCGAGGATGTCCTCCGGGGAAGCAAAATCCCGGTCTCTGCCTTTCAGGACCAGGTCGACCTGCTTGGTGCCCTCGGGCCGGTAGTCGTCCACCTTCCGGCCGTCCATGAGGATGTCGGCATAGATTCCCAGGTCCTCTTCGCTGAGGCCGTTGGCGGCCAGCTTTTCCTTGTTGGGGACAATCCGCACCTCGGGGTAGCTGGTTTCCAGGGAGGGGATGGGGCGGATCTGGCCGTCGGGAATCCGGCCGCTGATCATGCCGAACAGCGTCCCGGCCGCCTCGATGATCCGGTCGATGCTTTCGCCGGAGATGTTGACGTCGATATTGCGGCCCTCGCCGAGGCCCTGCTCAAAAATTCCGGCCTGGATGCTGACCCCGAACATCCCGGGGAAGGAATGGATGATCCGGTTGAAGAGCGGCATCAATTCCCCGGCCCGGGTTTCGTGGATGCTGATTCCGCCGAACAGGTTGACGCGGTCGGCGCCGACGTAGAATATCTGGTTGATCCGGGGGATGCCGTCCCTGCCGTCCTCCTTGAAATAGGGCTCGGCCTGGCGGTGGATTTCCCGGCCCATTTCCTTCATTTTGTCCACCGAGTAGCCGGGCGGGGGGATGAGGATGTTCAGGATCAGGTTGCGGTTGCCCTGGGGCAGGTATTCGGCGCTCGGCATCAGCCAGTAGGTCAGGCCCAGGGAGAGGGAGGTGAACAACGCCACGGTGGCCAGCCGGGTGAACGTATTCCGCAGACACAGGGACGACAGGCGCATGATGAAGCCGGCGAGCAGTGGGCCGACGACGCTTTTCTGCAGCCGGGTGGGGGGACGCTCTTTTCTTCTCCGGTAAAAGCGGTGCATGGTGGCGGGAATGACCGAGATGGAAACGAACAGGCTGATCAGAATGGCGAAGGTGATGGCGATGGCGATGTCCCGGAACAGCTGTCCCGCCTCTTCCTGCATGAAGATGACCGGCAGGAAGACGGCCACGGTGGTGGCGGTGGAGGCCAGGATGGCGCCCCAGACCTCCCTGGTCCCGTCATAGGCCGCATCAAAGGCGTTCTTGCCCATCTTCCGGTGCCGGTCGATGTTTTCCAGCACCACGATGGCATTGTCGACCAGCATGCCGACGGCGAAGGAGAGGCCGGCCAGGCTGACCACGTTCAGGTTGCGGTCCATCAGCCAGAGAAAGATAAAGGTGCCGATGGCCGAAATGGGGATGGCCAGGGCGGTGGTCAGCGTAGCGGTAAAGCTGCGCAGAAACAGGAGCAGGACGCACATCGCCAGGATGCCGCCGATGAGGATGTTCTGCTTCACCAGCCAGATGGCCGTGTTGATGTAGGGGCGCTGGTCGTACACCCAGTGGATGAACAGGTCGTTGTCGGCCAGGATGGTTGCATTGAGGCGGTTGACCTCCTCCTGCAGCCGCTCGGTCATGGCCAGCACGTTGGCCCCTTTTTCCCGGCGCACGCCGATGGTGATGACGTCGATCCCGTTGTGGAGCACGGCGACATCCTCCTTGTGATGGCCGGCGGATGACTCGGCCACGTCACGGAGGTGGACCCGGTTGATCCCGTCGTCGAAAATAACCACCTCCAGAGCGTCCGCCGGGGTCTGGAACTGACTGGTGGTGCGGATGCGGTAGTTTTTTCTGTCAATGCCGAGTATCCCGGCGGAAACGTCACGGTTGGCCCTTCTGACCGCATCGCTGACCTGATTGATGGTGACCTTGTAGCGGGCCATCTTTTCGGGATCGATGGTGATGTGCAGCTCGTTCTCGGTGCCGCCGAAGACGAAAAGGGAGCCGACCCCCTTGACCCGTTCCAGCCGCTGGCGGATACTGTCTTCAAAAAAAGTCCGGAACCGGTTGATATGCTCCGTGTTCTCCGGCGAGGTCTTCAGCATCATCCAGATGACCGGGGAGCTCTGGGCGCCGGCCGCCTCGATTTTCGGCCGGTCGGCGGTGTCGGGGTAGTCCGTCACCTCGTTCAGCTTGTTGGACACACGCAGCAGGGCGTCGTCAAGGTCGGTTTCCAGGGTGAACGACAGGGTGATCTCGCCGTAGCCGTTGTAGCTGGCGCTTTCCATCTTGGTCAGCCCCTGCAGCCCTTTGAGTGCTTCCTCCTGGTTGTCGATGACCTCCTTTTCAATTTCGTACGGGGTGGCGCCGGTCCAGGTGGTGCTGACGGTGATCTGCGGGGTTTCGACATCCGGGGTCAACTGCACCGGCAGCCGGTTGAGGCCGATGAGGCCGAACAGCACGACCAGAATGACGCCGACCGTGACCGAGACGGGATTGCGGATCGAATGGCCGACGATGTCCATTACCTGTCTTCCGCCACAACCACGCGCTGATCCGGCCGCAGCCTCTCGTTGCCTTCAATCACGACAGGGGTGCCGGGGAGGAGGCCGGGGGTGTCGGTGCCGATCCGGTCGCCTAAGTAGGCGGCGATGTTGACCTGCCGCATGGCCGCCTTACCTTCACTGACCGTAAAGACGAAATCCCGGCCCTGCATGTTGACCACGGCGTCACGGGGAACAACGGTGAGTTCCCTTTCGACCCCGGTGGGAACGTACACCGTGGCCGACATGTTTTCCGCCGCCAGCTCCTGGGGAGGGATGCCGATCTTGACAAAGACGTTTTTGGTCCGGGGATCGGCGACGGGTTCGAAGCGCAGGATGGTGCCGGTCAATTCCCTGGCAAAGGCATTGATGATCACCGGCACCTGCTCACCTGGAGTGATGAAGCGCAGGAGCGATTCCTCCACCGGCACCCGGATCACCAGTTCGCTGATTGCCCCGGCCTCAGCCACGTTGGTCCCCTGCTGCACCCAGTCGCCGGTTTCGACGTTTTTTTTCAGGATGACGGCGTCAAAGGGAGCGGTGATGGTGCTTTTTCTTTTCCGGATGAGCAGCTTTTCCAGTTCCAGTTCCGAGGATCTCTTTTCCTCCAGAGAGTCCTCGTAGGCGTACCGGGCGTCATCGTAGTTTTTCTCGCTGGTTCCTTTCCGGGCCAGCAGTATTTCCGCCCGGCCGAGATTTTTTTCCGCCAGTTCCAGGCTGAGCCGGACCTGCGCGAGCCTGGCCCGGCGCAGGGCGATTTCCTTGTCGAGCAGCTCGGTGTCGAGGCTGACCAGGGGATCCCCCAGGCTGACCAGGTCGCCCTCCTCGACAAAGACCCGGTCAACCAGCCCGGCGACCTCGGTGGAAACCCGGCTCGTTCTGTCAAAGACGAGGATGCCGATGAAGGGGCGGTTCTCGGCAATGACCTCGCGGACGGCCTCCCGGACGACCACCTTGGCGGGAGGCTGCTCCTGGGCCAGGGCCGGCGGCAGGCACACGGTCATCAGGGTCCAGAAAAAAAGGAAGATTCGCACGTTGCACCTCAAAACGTATCAATCCGCCGATGCGGAAAGAGGAACATCGGGTCCGGTGTCAGATCGGCGGGGCGATGGTGACCACCAGGCGCATGTCGGTCGCGGCCTTGACGCCGTGGGGTTCGCTGATGTCGGAAACGAGGATATCCCCTTCCCGGGCCGGCATCGACAGGCCCTTGTCCCCGAGAAATTCCCCGCTGCCCTCGATGACGTGGATGGAAACCTGGCCGTCCAGGCTGTGGGAATGCACCGGGAAAAGGTGCCCGGCGGAGAGGTTGAAGTTGATGATCTTGAAATACTCCGATTCGTGCAGGACAGTGGTCTGCATGCCGAGGGGATTGAACTTGCGGGTGGCGGTAAGCTCATACTTGTGCATATTTTTTCTCCCGGTGAAAGGATTGTTGCCCGTCCCCTTCGTCACCCGGCCGGGGCGCGGGGAGCGGGAAGGGACGGCCCGCCGGGTACGGTTGCCGCCCCGCCAGACGGCGCGGCGGTATCGTGTGTCCCGGCTGTATCCAAAGGTATTTCCTGAAATTGCACAAAATGCAAGAAAAATGCCACGGCCGAAAGACCCGATGAAGCATTACCGACCCTCACGGCCACAGAATGGGCATGCTTTTCCTGAGCTCTGCCAGGGGGTAGCGGGTGCCGCGCCATTCAATTCCCCGGTCGGCCAGGGTTTGCGCCATGGCCCGGAGGATCGTGTACATATTGACATAGGGCGTCACCAGGGTAAAGGGTATCGCCTTCAGGGAAACGCCGGTGAACCGGGCGCCGGCGGCGGCGGAGAGGAGGCGGACGGCGACGGCCAGGCCAAAGAAGACCCGGGGCGGCCCGGTGGTCAGCAGGACCCCCCACAGCGGCAGGACCGCTGCCGCCAATACCACCAGGACGCCGGCCAGGACGTAGGCAGCCCGGTAATTGAACAGGGCAAAGGTGTTTTTCATCAGGCCGTGGATCATGGTGCCCGGGGAAGTGTACCAGCGGACCCGGAGACAGTCATGGCCGATGAGGCATTCCTGCCGGAAGCCGCTCCGCTTGATGATTTTGCCGAGCATGATGTCGTCGATGGGGTGCATTTTGATCTGTTCATGGCCGTTGACGGCGGTATAGGCCGACTTCCTGACCAGGTTGAAGGCCCCGACGCCGAAAAAGCCGGCGCTTGCGGGATCGGCGGCCTTCCAGGGCCTGAACAGGAGGAACAGGCCGGCGCCGGCATCGATCATCATGGCATTGAGCAGCGGCCCGCCGCCGATGTGCCTGAAGGTCAGGGACAGATGGTCAAGGCGTTCGCCGGCCATCAGGGTCATGGCCCGGGCCAGGGTCGTGGGTTCAAAATGGATGTCGGCGTCGGTGAACAGCAGAAATTCGCCGCCGGCCAGTTCGGCCCCCCGGGAAAGGGCGTGGGTTTTTCCCAGCCAGCCGTCCGGCAGTTCGGCGATATGGCGGACGATCAGACGCGGATGCTGCGCCCGGACCGCGTCCAGCACTGCCGCGGTCCGATCCGTCGACCGGTCGTTGACCACGATGATCTCGAGGGGGTCATAGTCCAGGGCCAGCAGGGAGAGCAGGGCGGGCTCGATGGTGTCCGCCTCGTTGCAGGCCGGAACGATGATCGACACCTTGGGCCGTCTTTTGTCCCGCAGTGGTTCGAAGTCGGCGAGGCGGCGCATTTTTGCCGCGCCGGCGGCAACGGTGAGGGCGGCAGAGAGGTTGGCAAGCAAGACCAGGGCCGCGGCAGCGGCCAAGGCGGTCCCGGGGAGATCAGTCATCCGCTGCCGTCCCGGTTTTCACGGCGAAGCCTTGACCACGGGCAGTTCTTTCCAGCGGGTGGTGTAGGCGGGTGATTTGTGCTCCCGGGTCATGCACCACGGTTTGGCCAGGCCGGAGGAGGCGTAGCGGACCGTTTCCCTGCCCCATCTGTCGTTGATTCGGTCAAGGGCGTGCATCAGGGCGGTGTTGTCCCGGGGGGCGGGGCGGAAAAGGTCCTGCTGCCGCATTGCCGCCGCCGTCAGCCCGGTCAGCATGACCCCGGCCTTGCGGTAGGCGAAGCCCGGCCGGTATATTTTTTTCAGGCCCGTCAGGGCCGCTCCGATCAGGGCCGGAGTGGAGGAGGTCGGCTGGACCAGCTCGATCATCAGGCCGGCCGAGTACTGCGGGAGGTCCCGGCGATGGGAGTTGGTCTGCAGGAAAACGTGCAGGTTGGCGGCGGCCAGGCCTTCGCCCCGGAGTTTTTCGGCGGCGGTGGAGACGTAGGTGGAAACCGCTTCCCGCATGTCGGCCAGGGTGAAGACCGGCTTGCCGAACGACCGGGAGCAGATCATGGATTTTCTGGGGACGGGTTGGTGCTCAACGGGAATGCAGGGGATGCCCCGCAGCTCCATGGCCGTCCGCAGGCCGGTCACGGTCAGATGTTTCCGGATCCACCCGTCACCACTGGCGTTTTTCAGGTCCAGGGCGGTGGAGACGCCGCGGCGGTTGAGCTTGGCCGCGCCGCGCCGGCCGATCCCCCAGATGTCGCGCACCTCCGTCCCGGCCAGCAGGCCGTTCAGGTCCGGGCGGCCGGTCAGGTCGAAGACCCCGCCGTGTTCCGGGTTTTTCTTGGCGATTCGGTTGGCGATCTTGGCCAGGGTCTTGGTCGGCCCGATGCCGATGGAGACCGGAATGCCCACGTACTGTCGTATTTTCGCCCGCAGGGACAGCGCCCGGCCGGTAAGGTCCGCCGCCGCGCCGCCCGGCAGCCGGATGAAGGCCTCGTCGATGGAATAGACTTCCACCTCCGGCTCCAGCTGCTGGAGGATGGACATGACCCGGTCGGACAGGTCGCCGTACAGGGCGTAGTTGGAGGAAAAGACCTTCACCCCGTGCCGTTCGATGAGCGCCCGGTTCTGGAAATAGGGCGCTCCCATGGCGATGCCCAGCGCCTTGGCCTCGTTGGAACGGGCAATGATGCAGCCGTCGTTGTTGGACAGCACGACCACGGGCCGCCCCTCCAGCTCGGGCCGGAAGAGCCGTTCGCAGGAAACGTAAAAATTGTTGCAGTCCACCAGGGCGAAGAGAGGGGTCATGGTTGTCTATCATTCCTCATGAATACCATAACGGCAGATCAGGCGAAGGAGAATGCAGAATGCAACAAACTGCCGACTGCCAACTCATGAATAACATAACGGTAGATCAAGCAGATAGGCCACAGAAATATTACCATAATTTTCTTTATGCATTCATGCATCAAGCTCAACAAGATGTCCCATTGTCACTTGCTGAGCACCGGAGAAGCTGCCGAAAAAGAAATTTACACTGTTTGAGCGAAGCGAGTTTGTAAATTTCCGGCAGCTTTGAGGAGCGCAAGGCAGTCCGCAGGACCAAGTGGCACGGGTGCCCTTTCTTTTGGTTCGTTTTCTTTGGGCAAGCAAAGAAAATGAACAATAATATCAATAGGTAATTGATATCTGAAGAGATGTTATTCTCCTCATTCGTCCCCGCAGTGCGGGGTGGGGCGCTGCCAACTGCCGACTGCCAACTTTTCTACAACTGATGCACCACGCTGGTCACCACGCCCCAGATTTCGCAGCCGTTTTCCTCGGTGATCTCCAGGGGCGGGTAGTTCGGGTTTTCGGCAACCAGGCGCAGGCCGTTTTTGTCCCGCACCAGCCGCTTGACGGTCAACTCGCCGTCGTACACCGCGATGACGATATTGTTGCTGACCGGCTCCAGGGAGCGATCCACCACCAGGATATCGTCATGGTGGATGCCGGCCCCGGTCATCGAGTCGCCGGCAACCCGGACAAAAAACGTGGCCGCCGGGTTCTTGATCAGCAGCTCGTTCAGGTCCAGCGTGCGGTCCACGTAGTCTTCCGCCGGGGAAGGAAAGCCGGCCGACACGCCGCTGAGAAACAGGGGGCGTGAAAGCCGTGATTTCCGCTCCAAGCCGTAAACGGCGGCTATGGTCGAGTCTGTCCGCATGGTCATTGTCCTTGTCCTGCCGGGTGATTTTCTTCCTATTCTACCTCCCCGGCCCGTGGTTGTCGAGGGCTGCCGGAAAGGAAGAGGAACGGATTGACGACGGCAGGGTGTTGTGCGTACAATGGGACCACGGCCTGGCCGTGGGAGGGTCATTAGTCATTAGTCTGCAGTCGGCAGTTTGCAGTCGGCAGTTTGGAGTTTGAAGCCTGAAGGCTTGCCGGTTGGAATAGCCCCTCACCCGGCCATGCCAGAAGCCAGATGACAGAGAACAGATGACAGAAAAAGTTTGCAGCTTCGCTGATGGCTTGGGCTGCCCCTCACCCGGCCGCTAGCCACCCTCTCCCGGTGGTAGAGGGTTTTTAAAAACACCCTTCTCCTGGGGAGGTAAGCGAACGAAGTGAGACTCCGGGTAGGTGCCCCGCAGGGGCGGATGAGGGAGTGCTGAATGCAGGTTGGGGTGAGCCTGAGAACCCCAATAATTCCGTTGGGTTACGTTGGGTTTCGCAAGCTCGGCCAACCTGGCAAACTGTAAATCAACAAGCCGTCAGGCTTCAAATTCCAAACTGCCGACTGCCGACTGCCGACTGCCTGAAAGGCTCAGCGGATGAATGGAACGCAGAGAACAAGTAAACGGAGAATCAGGTACATGAATCATTTCGCCATGCTCATCACCATGCTTCTTGCTCTCTTTCTGGCGGGCGGTCTGGCAGCCGGTGCCCAGGAAGAGCTGTATATCATCACCACCAGCGACGGTTCGCAGATCGTGGTCAGGGACTACTCGTTCAAGGGAGACATTGTCGAATACACCACGGCCAAAGGGGCGACGGGCTCCATGCGGCGGCAGGACTTCGTCCATATCGCCAACATGATCGGCGTTCCTCAGGATGAAGCCGAGCAGCAGTACGAGTCCCCCGAAAAACAGAAGGAACGGCTGCTCTTCATCTGGCTTGCTTCCGCGGCCCTGCTCGTCGTCGCGTATGTTCTTTTTCTGGTGTATGTCACCAGGAAAAGGAAAAAAGCAGGGGAGGCCGACATTGACCTGTATTACGGCCGGCAGGAAAGAGAGCCCCTGACCCAGGGGCATCTCTCCTTCCTGTACCGCGGACTGCTTGGCCGCACTTCGCCCTGGACCGTTGAGGTGCGGCGAGCCTACGAGGAGGACGGGATCCTCTTTGTCGAGGGGCTCTGCACCACGACCGGCAAACGCAAAACCTTCCGCGCCGACCGGGTCAGCGGCAGGGTAACGGATATGTCCTCCGGCCGGCAGGCCCCCCTGGACCGTTTTTTTGCCGAGACGGGGGAGTGAAAAAAGTTGGCATGTCAGCAAACAGAAGCCAGAAGACAGAAGCCAGAAGGAGTTTGCAGCTTCACTATCGGTTTGGGCGTCCCCTCACCCGGCCTCCGGCCACCCTCTCCCCCAGGAGAGGGGTATAGTAAAACACCCTTCTCCTGGGGGAGAAGGTGCCCCGCAGGGGCGGATGAGGGGGTTCGCGGGGTCTCCCCGCCCTGCTGAAGGGCGAGCCGATTGAGAAGAATAACAATGTTTGCGGATCGACTGCGGAACGTGGCAGGGCTTTTCATTGTGGATGAAATATTTTCCATTGGATTGACGAAATTCGCCTCCATGGGGATCGAACCCGGAACACAGATTTACAATTACCGATATATCGGTTATAATCTTGCTTAAAGTTCATGATGTATCGCTGAGAAAAAGTGGATTCTGCCAAAATTCTGGAAATACTCGCGAGTTACAACCGTTTCTGGGCCGGGGAAGATGTGGACAGCGGCATAGAGCGGGAAATGCTTGGCTCTCTGCTCAGCCAGCTCGCCTCGCGGGAGGTCGTCGTCCTCAAGGGAGTGAGGCGTTCAGGCAAATCAACCCTTCTGGCCCAGGTCATTCGTCATCTTGTCGATTCCGGCACTAACCCATTGTCAATTCTCCGGGTGAACCTGGAGGAGCCGCTTTTCAGCGCCGGATTGTCTGTGGAGCTGCTGGAACGGATCTATCGAACTTACCGTGAAAAGGTCTACCCCAAGGGGCGTTGCAGCCTTTTTCTTGATGAAATCCAGAATGTCCCCGACTGGGAAAAGTGGGTGCGGGGCAGAAACGAAACAGAGAATATCAAGATATATATTGCCGGCTCATCCGCCACAATGCTCAGCCGCGAAATTGGCACAAAACTGACGGGCCGGCAGGTTTCATTTGAAGTCTTTCCCTTGTCGTTCAAGGAATTTCTTCGTTTTCATGACCTGGAAATCGGCTCGGAAATCGAATATCTGAACAGCAGGTCCCTGATTCGGCATTTGTTTGGAAAATATGCAAAGTACGGTGGATTTCCGGAGGTTGTGCTTGCGCCGAATACTGAAGGCAAGGAACTCCTGTTGAAGAATTATTTTGAAGATATTCTCTACCGGGATATCGCCGCGCGTCATGAAATCCGTGATGTGGCCAACCTGCGCAACCTCGCCGTGTATCTGCTCACCAATACAGCCAGGCAGACAAGCATCAACAAGCTGAAAAACAATTTTTCCATTTCCCAGGACAAAACCGAAAATTATGTTTCGGCCCTCCTGGAAAGTTACCTGCTCTTTCAACTGCAAAAGTTTTCGTATTCGCTCAAGAGCACCATGCGGGCCGGATTCAAGGCATATGCCGTCGACACGGGAGTGAGGAATCGCATCGCCTTTACTTTTTCAGAAGATTCCGGCTGGATGATTGAAAACATTGTCTTTCTGCATCTGCGACAGCGTCACGAAGAGGTGTATTTTTTAGCCGGCGGGACGGAAACCGATTTTGTGGTGAAGGAGGGTGTGCGGCTGACCCGTCGCATCCAGGTCTGGTACGATGATCCCGCCGTTGAGGTGATTCCCGGGCGGGAGTTGGCATGTTTCAAAGGAGATGGCGCAGACAACAAAGGCAGCGAGTGTATTCTGCTGACCAATGATTATTCTTCGGTTGTTGATGTGAATGGGGTGAAGGTGCACAGCATGCCCGTCGATAAGTTCCTGATTTTTGATGATCCCGGTCAAAAGTAAGTTGCCCGGCCGGGAAAGTTGGCGGCATACCAGAAGTCAGAAGCCCTCAGGACAGAAGCCAGAAGGAGCTATCGCTGAAGGGTCCTGTAAACCGCCAAGCCATCAGGTTTCAACCCCTAAACTGCCGTCTGCCGACTATTGACTCATGAATAAAATAACGGTAGATCAGGCAGATAGGCCACAGAAGTATTAATCATAATTTTCTTTATGCATTCATGCATCAAGCTCAGCAAAATGTCCCATTGTCACTTGCTGAGCACCGGAGAAGCTGCCGAAAAGAAATTTACACTGTTTGAGCGAAGCGAGTTTGTAAATTTCCGGCAGCTTCGAGGAGCGCAAGGCAGTCCGCAGGACCAAGTGGCACGGGTGCCCTTTCTTTTGGTTCGTTTTCTTTGGGCAAGCAAAGAAAATGAACAATAATATCAATAGGTAACTGATACATGGAGGGATGTTGTTCTCCTCATTCGTCCCCGCAGCGCGGGGTGCGGCGCTGCCAACTTTTCAATATCCTTCTCCCGGCGGGAGAAGGTGCCCCGGAGGGGCGGATGAGGGTTTGCGGCGAAAGGGAGTTGGCGGTTATCCTGGAAATAAATACCATTTACAAAGATTGGTTTCTATTTTATTACCTTTAATTTGGCGAATCCGGTAATGATTTGTCATTGGTGGAATACGCGCAAGGACGTGCATTTGTGCCGCAAAAGTGCGGTATGAGGAAAAAATAACCGTCAGAAAAGAAGAGGAACTGGGGGCAGGGAAAAATATGACGATGCACAATCCGAACGTGCTGTACCGGCTGTATGTCGGCACGGCTTTTCTCGAGGGCACCTCGGTGCTGATCATTGAGATCGCCGGGGCCCGCGCCCTGGCTCCTTTCTACGGGTCCTCCCTGAAAGTCTGGACCGCGCAGATAACGGCGACCCTGTTGTTCCTGGCGCTCGGCTACTGGGCGGGCGGCAAGGTGAGCAGAAAGCAGGGAAACTGGGGGCTGCCCCTGGTGTTTCTGGTCGCCGGCTTCTGGCTGGTGCTGCTGCCGTTCATCCGAACCCTGGTGCTGGAATCGACCTCCGCTGTCCTGGGGATTTCCGGCGGCAGCTTCATGAGCGCGGTCATCCTCTACGGTCTGCCGCTCCTTGCCCTGGGCGCCGTCAGCCCGCTGCTGATCGAACGGCAGGACCGGCTGGATGCCGGCGCGGGCAGGGCCGCGGGGACGATTTTCTTTACCAATACCATGGGCGGACTGGTCGGCGGATGGCTGACCGCTCTGGTCCTGATCCCGCACATGTCGCTGCGCATCGTCCTGGCGGCGACCGGTCTGGTCCTGATCGCCATCGGTACGTTCTGGGGCGTGGCAACCAGAAACGACAGACCCCTGGTCAAGGCCGCCGCCGCGCTGGTTATCCTGTCCCTGGCGGGGTTGTCCTTCTCCATCATGCCCAGGCCGGCCCGGGATATCAGGGTTTCCGGCTTCCCCGCCAAAATTCTCTATACCCGCAACAGCAGCGTCGGCCTCATCCAGATTCTTGATATCCCGGCAATCCAGACCAGGAGCCTGCTGCTCGACGGGGCGGTCCAGGGAGGAGTGACCCGGGGCCTTTCCGCCTACCCCTTCACCGAATACCAGAACTTTCTTGCCCACCGGTTCCATCCCCGGGCGCAAAGCGCCCTGCTCCTCGGCCTGGGCGCCGGCGTCCTGGCCACGCAGCTTATCGACCGAGGCCTGGACGTCACGGTGGTGGAGCTGGAGCCCCGCATCGGCGAAGTGGCCCGGACCTACTTTGACCTGCCCGATTCGGTCCGGGTCTATTACGAGGATGCCCGGACCTACCTGAACAGGACCCCGGCCCGGTTCGACGTTGTCTTTCTCGATGTTTTTGCCGCGGAAAACACCCCCTGGTACATGATGACCGTCGAAGCCATCGAACGGATCAACAGGGTGCTCAATCCCGGCGGCATCCTGGTCATCAACACCATTGCCTGGGTGGAGGGAGCCTCTCCCGATGTGGTGCGGCTGGAGAGCGCACTGCTGGAGGTTTTTGATGAAGCGAGGGTATTTGTCTCCCAGCAGGGTGAGGGCGAAGCCGGCCGGCAGGTCACCAACGGCGTCCTGGTGGCCGGGTCAAACCTTTCCCCCAGCCCCGAACCTTTTCCGGGCAAGGTGCTTCCTTTTATCCGGCTCAAGCTCGATGCGATGGCGAAAACCATGCGCCCGGCGTTGGCCACCGTGGCTCCGCCGACGGATGATTTCAACGACCTCGATTATGCCGGGGCCGACATCAGGCTGGCCCTGCGCCGGATCCTCATCGCCGACATGGGAGCGGACGTTTTGGGGGATTGACTTCGGAGGACAGAAGGGGTTCAGGTTGAAGGCTGTTAGTCATACGGCTATTGCCGTGAGTCGGCAGTCGGCAGTTTGGTTGAAGCCTGGCGGCTTGCAGCTTGAAGTGCCCCTCACCCGGCCGCTGGCCACCCTCTCCCGGAGGTAGAGGGGTTGTTAAAAACACCCTTCTCCTGGGGGAGAAGGTGCCCGGAGGGCGGATGAGGGAAAGCATCGTAGGTTGGGGTGAGCTAGCGAACCCCAACGCAACCGCTTGGAATTGTTGGGGTTCTCAGGATCACCCCAACCTACGGCCTGCCGGCTTGAAAAGCCTGACAGGCTAACAGTCTACAGTCTAAAAAGCTCAAACAGGCTGCTCTCGTCCGGTCTGATCGAACTCTGTCCTGCTCCATCGGAAAAAGGTGGCCGATATGCTCACAGTGCGCCAACGGATGATAGACCTGCTTGCCGAGGAAGAGTTGACCGCCCGGGAGCTTTCCCAGGCCCTGGGCATCATGGAAAAAGAGGTCTACGGACACCTGCAGCACATCGAACGGACCGTCGCCCGGCAGGGTATGAAGCTGACGGCCCATCCCTATACCTGCCTCAACTGCGGCTATACCTTTGACAGCCGCAAGCGCTGGGACCGCCCCGGCCGCTGCCCCAACTGCAAGCAGGGACACATCAGGATGGCCGGCTACCGGATCGTTCCGGCGTAGGAAGCCGGGGGTTTTCCGGCCCGTTGAAATCAATTTTTTTATTTTGGTACATTTTTGGCATATAATGAAAATATGATGAAAAAATCTTTTTGGGCTTACACCATCCTGGCATCGGTTTTCCTGCTGGCGGCGGGCGCCGGCACGGCCAACTCCATGCGCGCGGTTTTCATGCACCGCATGGCCAACTTTGAAGGCATCATCCCCTCCCTGTGGTGCAGGATTACGGTGGATCCGGAGCATGCCGAGGTTTTCACCCTGGACCAGAGGGAGAGAAACATCCGGATATTCAACCAATACGGGATGGAGATTTTCTCCTTCGGCAATGATGTGGAGCTGTCCGGGGCCACGGATATCGACCTGGGGGAGGATGGAGATATCTGGGTCGTGTACCCGCGGGGTGAAGAATATAAAATATTGCGGCTCGATTACAAGGGAGAGCCGCTGGAGGCAATTGCCCTGCAGGATTTTCCCGAGGAGTTCGAGTCCTTCACTCCAAATTTAATGCAGTATATGGACGGCCGGCTGTACCTGGCGGACGGCACCTCCATGGATGTCGCGGTGGTTGATGCCGAGGGCCGTTTTGAGCGAGGGTACCATCTCAAGGCGGAAATGCTGGCCCTGAAAGAAGAATTCAAGGGCAAGCCGGGCGAGGAAGAGCTGGATGACCCCGAGCGGTTCAAATTCGTGGACCTGTTCGGCTTTTATGTGGACAGCGAGGAGAACATTTTCTTTACCGTTCCGGTCCTGTTTTCCGTCTTCAAGCTGCCGAAGGACGGCGAGATCACGTTTTTCGGCAAGGCGGGGGGCGCGAGGGGCAAGTTCGGCGTCATCGCCGGAGTGACAGCCGACAGTGAAGGGAATATCTATGTCTCGGACCGGCTGCGGTCGGTGGTGCTGATTTTTGACAGCGAATTTAATTTCCTCACCGAGTTCGGCCTGCGGGGTTTCCGGCCCGGCAGTTTGGTTGTCCCGGATGATGTGGTCGTCGATGATGTCAACGGATTTATTTATGTGGCCCAGGCCGCCAACCGGGGGGTCAGCGTCTTCCGAATCGTCGAGGATGTACAGGCCCAGACCCCGGATGGAGGAAGCGGGGAAGAGGAAACAACTCCAGGAGATGAGTAAAACCAGGGAGGGGATGGAATGAAAAGGAAACATGGTTTTTTCATTGCGGCAACATGCATATTCACCCTGGCGGCCGGTTCCGCCCCGGCGTTCCACGGCGGCGGCGTAGGCCATTGCGACGGCTGTCACTCCATGCATAACTCGCCGGAAAATCCGATCACCGGCAGTCCGGGCGAGGCTCTGCTGAAAGGGACGGATGCCAGCTCCACCTGTCTGAACTGCCATAGCGGCGCCGGCTCCTTTCACATCAACAGCCCGGACGGCGCCAATGTCAATGCCGGCGGCGACTTCGGCTGGCTGATCAACGAGTATTCACTCACGGTCCTCAACACGACCAACTTCTATGCCGGGGACAATGCCGGCCATAACATCGTGGCAATTGACTACGGTCTCAACCAGGATGGTATTCTTGCCGCGGCGCCTGGGGGCACCTACGACGCAAACCTGCTCGGCTGCACGAGCTGCCATGACGCCCACGGGCAGGTCCTTGACGGCACCGCCGGCGGCCAGTTGCCCATCGGCGCATCCGGTTCCTATGCCGCGCCGGCGCCGGCGGGCACCATCAGGGGCAACTACCGCCTCCTCGGCGATTCCATGTATGAGGCCGGGCATAATATCAACGACGGCTATGCCTTCACCAACAACGCTCCCATAGCCCTGGCCGATGGTCCGGGAGGCGATTTCGTGCGCTACGGGTCAGGCATGTCCGAGTGGTGCGCCAACTGCCATGTCGACTATTACAATAACGATCCTGACGCTTTTCTCGGTCACCATCCGGTTTCCGTGGTGCTGAGCAAGGACGGCTACGACGCCAACTACAACAGCTACGTCAAGACCGGCGACTTTACCGGCACCCAGGCCACGGCATGGGACCCGCTGGTCCCCATTGAGACCGGGACGACGGACCAGTCCACCCTGGTCAACGCCGGAGTGACCAGCATGGTCGGCGCCGATGCCAATTCCCAGGTCATGTGCCTCTCCTGCCACCGCGCCCACGCCTCGGCCTTCAACAACATGGGCCGCTGGGATTTCGAAACCGAGTTCCTTGCCAACTCGGCAGTGCTCAATCCGGCGGCGGCCAATGTCCCGGCTACGGCGGTGCCGTACTATGGCGATGGTCTTGAAATCGATGTCGCCACCAGGTACGGTGAATTTCAAAGGTCGTTGTGCAACAAGTGCCATGTTCAGGACTGATTTGTGCGGCAGGACCTGGAAGCCTGAGGCCGGCTGAACTCCGTTCAGCCGGCCTTTTTTGCTGGTATCTCCATTTGATTATTTTTCCCTGTCAGGGCGGCTGGGTAAATTTTACCCGGCCTTTCGGCATGTCGGGTAAAATTTACCCGTTATGCCCATGCAGGGAAGCGGCATCTTTGTGCGTATCGGTATGGATTGCGTCAATGCGCGTCGCATTCCCCCAATGCAGAGCCTGATTTTTTTTATGCATGGAATTTGCAAGTGCGGGTGGGCAAAATGGGCTGAGACATTTTTGCAGGCAGCATTGGCGCTCTTCACAGAGGATTATTATTGCCATCACATCCCGGCTCCTTTATTCTGGGAGCCATAAATTATAAATTCAGCTTTTTACCTCAAATGGCATGTTTCAACCAATCTTTTGCCGTGGGGAGAGAGGATTGCTCCCCGCGGCCGACATGAGAAAAGCGGGATGGATTTTGTCCTCCTGATCCCTCGAACCGGGCGTGTCCCGGCGGCGGCATTTTTTGTTGCTGCGGCGGTGCTGGCATCTTCCCCCGCGCTTTCATTTCATGACGGCGGAGTGGGGGCCTGCGACAGTTGCCACTCAATGCACCGAGCCAAGGACAGGGACCCGGACACAGGGGAACGAAGCGGCAACCTGCTTGTGTCCAGCGATCCGAGTTCGGTCTGCCTGAACTGTCATGCCGGACCAGGCGGCGGGGAAAGCATTTCCGTCTACAGTCCCGACGGCTCCGCCATGACCCCGGGCGGTGACTTCTACTGGCTCACCAAGACCTTCACCTGGAATGGAGGCGCGAGTCTGGGGGACAGTCACGGTCACAATGTGATCGCCGTTGATTTTAACTTAAGCGAAGAACTTCGCCTCTCCCAGTCGCCCGGGGGCAGCTACCAGTCTGGAGACCTCGGCTGCACGAGCTGCCACGATCCGCATGGCAGATCGCGCGGGGGGACGCGGCTGGGCAGACCGCCGGTGTCCGTCTCCGGCTCCTATGGCGAAACTCCGGCGACGTCAACCGGCAGCGGCAGCTACAGGCTGCTGGGCGACGCAGGGTACAGCGGAGGGGGCCGGGCGGCCCGGCAGTTTCTCTTTTCCTATGACTCGCCGGTAGCCAGACAGAACACCGCCAACAGGTTTGGCGAGTCGGACGGCTCCCACGTGGATTACGGCACCGGCATGAGCGAATGGTGCGGGAACTGCCACGAATCCATTCTCCGGGACAACCACGCGGGCGGCGGGGATTTTACCCACCCCAGCGGCAGCAGTGAAATGCTCGGCAGTGAAATGGTGTCCATGTACAATACCTACATCAGTACCGGCGATCTGACAGCAAGCACCACCGGCACCGGCACGGGAGACATTGCCACCGCCTACCTGCAGTTCGTCCCTTTTGAGAGGGGCACAGGCGATCCACAGCAACTGAACCCAACCAGCAGAAGGGGCCCGAACACGAATTCGAGAATCATGTGCCTCACCTGTCATCGCGCCCATTCCTCGGCCTTCAGGGCCATAGGCCGATGGGATTTTGATGCCCCCCTGCTGGCGGATTCCCATCCCGCTCCGGGGGACGGCGGGCTGGCGGGCAATGATGTGCAGCACAGCTATTACGGCAGGAATGTCCCGGCCGAGTTCGGCCAGGACCAGGGCCAGTTCTGCGAGAAGTGCCATGGCTTGACCCTGGGCATGGAGGAAACCGGAGAGGAGCCGATCCTGGAGCCCTCTCCCAATCCCCTCCCCGACCCCGGCATGCAGCAGCTCCAGCGGGTGGATCCGATTCTGCAGTATCCTTTCAAACGGCGGAAATAATGGTGCAGGTGAAGATCGTCCATACCGGCAGGCGGTTTCTCTTTCTCCTGGCCTGCATGCTCCTCGGGGCCGGCTGTGCCGTGCCCCAGGCCCGAACCGTGTACAAAGAGCCGCTGGGCGACCGGGGAGAACTGTATCTGTATCTCCAGCCGCTGCCCCAGGAAATGCTCCCTTTACGCTTTACCGTCAGCGATATTTCCGTCATCCCCGAGGAGGGCGCCCCCCTGCTCCCCGTCCTCGCTGAGGAGATAACCGTCAGCGGCAAAGATGCCATGGGGATCCAGTTGCGGCTGGCCGCCTCAGCCCTGCCCCCCGGCAGGTACCGGGGAGTTTCCCTGACCATCGGCAAGGCCGAGATTGGAGCGGAAAACGGCGATGTTGACCTCCTGCCGCCGGACGAAGCCATTACTCTTGAATACGGCTTCACCATCCTCCGCGGCGCATCCCTGGCCCTGTTCATTGATCTTTCCCATGAGTTCCTGGTCACCGACGGATACCGGTTTACCCCGCGTTTCGCCATGGGGCAGGCCTCCATGCCGCCAAGAAATTACCTGGGATTCGTCAGCAATGCGGCTGAAAATATCGTTACGGTGTTCAACAAGAAATCCATGGAAGTCATCCGGGTCATTCATACCGGGATCGGCCCGCGGGGCATGGCGCTTGATCAGCGGAACGGCAGGGTGTATGTCGCCGCCGCCGGCGACGACGTTATCGAGGTCATCAATATCGCCACCCTGGAGATCATCGGCAGGATCAGGCTGCACTTCGGCGACGAACCCACCGAGCTGGCCCTGACCCCCGACGGGGGAACCCTCCTGTCAGCCAACTATGGTTCCGGCACGGTCAGCATCATCTCCACCCGGTCCATGGCGGAAGATGAACGGCTGAACCTGGACCCCGACCCGGTATGGATAGTGACGGGGCGGGACGGCCGGTCCGCCTTTGTCCTGCATGGCATGTCGGGCACCGTTTCATTCATTGACATCGCCGGGGGCCGTCTGCTGGCTGCCGCCCCGCTCGAGGAATTTCCCCTGCGTGGGGCATTAAGCAGGGACGGCGATCATCTGTACATCATTGCCGAATATTCCACGGTGCTCCTGGTTGTCGACACCGGGTCCCTGGAAGTGGTGGAAAGGATTTTCATCGGCGGCAGAAGCGTCTCCGCGAAAACCGATCCGAAGAACAACCGGGTCTACGTCGGCAAGGATTCAGGCGAGGTCGTGGTGGTCGAGCCGGCAAGCGGGATGTATATCGACAGCTTCCAGGTCAAACACGGGGCGGACTTCCTGACCATTGAAGGCGAGGAGAACGTGCTCCTGGTTTTATCCGCCGCCGACAACCGGGTCAGCAAGCTGAACCTGGTCAGCAAAAGGAAGGTGGCGGAGATGCACACCGGAGATGGCGGGCACGCCATGGTTGTCATGGGCGAACTGTGAAGAAGCAGCAATACGGGATGGATGCAATGCTAATGCGGGAAACCGCCTGGGTGAACCGCCGGCGGGTCAGCCTGTTCCGGGGTGGGCGGCCGTAGCGTCATGGTAAGGCGATCCGTTCGCATAAGGGCCGTTGCGCTGGCCGCGGCGACCGCGGTTCTTCTCCTGCCCATACTGCTGCACGCGGAAGGAGTCTCGCTGATAGCCGACCTGGAATATTTCGCCAACAGCGAACAATCCACCGATAAGGCGACCGGGATCGTCACCGATTCCGACTTTTCCCGTTTTTCGCAGCTCTACCGGCTTGATCTGAGCCGATACCTGTACCCGAATCTTCTGGTCAACCTGGGGGGCAACTATGAGTATGATGATTTGACCAGCGAAGTGCAGTTTTCCGATGTTGCCGGGGTGCTGGAGTCCGATACCACGGAAAGGACGATCCGGCCCTACATCTCCGTTGACCTCAAGGACCCCATTACCGGGCGAACCTGGCCTACCGGACCAGGGACGTGAAGACGACCCGAAGCGTGGTCGGGACGGAAAACCTGATGGTCGACGAATATCAGGGCGTGTTCAACTGGCGGCCGGTGGACCTGCCCCTGCTCAATGTCAATTTCCTTCGCACCGAGGTGGAGGATGACCCGCTGACCATCGACTCGACCAGGGATGTGGTGAACGTCCTGTCACGGTACTACTACCGTGATTTCCGCTTCCAGTACTCGTTCAGCGGCCGCGAT
>Ga0265293_10003323_pt1 | contig 30020 bp, 22 predicted proteins | sample Munlanlewell138R_FD_192505 | JGI IMG/M metagenome (GOLD analysis project Ga0265293, IMG submission 192505) | Leachate microbial communities from a municipal landfill in Southern Ontario, Canada - Leachate well 138R | ecosystem: Engineered > Solid waste > Landfill > Unclassified | place: Canada... | reverse complement strand
AAGAATAAGCGGAGATTGTGGTTCGCCTGCTGAAAAATCAATTACAATAATAGAAAATCCTATAGCAACAGCACCTACAAATGCTTTCTCAGACCAAAACAATATTTGTTCAAACAGTCCAACCGACATAAATTTATCAGTTACGGGTGGAAGTGGTGGGACTTTAGCTTGGTTTACAGGCTCCTGCGGAGGTACTGAAATTGGAACAGGTAATCCTATTGCTATCCTTTCAAGTACTACAACAACAACTTATTATGCACGATGGGAAAATTCTTGTGGAGTTTCTGATTGTGTAGAGCTTACTGTAAATATAATTGATGCTCCAACAGCACCAGATGAGGCAATTGTTGATAGAAGTGGTTTTTGTGCAAACGACCCAGGAAATATTGAATTATCTGTAAATGGAGGATACGGTAATAATGTTCATTGGTTTGTTGGCTCTTGTGGTGGAACATCAGTAGGTATTGGCAATCCTTTAATAATTCCTTCACCCGAAACTACAACAACTTATTACGCACGTTGGGAAAATTCTTGTGGCGTATCCACTTGCATAAATGTCCTTGTTGAAGTTAATGATTTACCAAGTTCACCAAGTCAAGCCTTAGTTGATAGAAATAATGTTTGCGTTAATGACGAAGATAATATAGAATTGTCTGTAACTGGAGGAAATGGTAATGAAGTCCATTGGTTTACAACAGATTGCGGGAACACAGAAATAGGAACAGGTAATCCATTAGTAATTCCATCACCTATAGAAACAACAATATATTTTGCTCGTTGGGAAAATGATTGCGGATTTAGTTCTTGCAAATCTGTTCAACTAAATGTAATCCAATTGCCTATTGCACCAACTAGTGCAATTGCTTCTGTAAACAATGTTTGCTCTGACTCAAATATTGAAATTGAATTATCTGCAATTGGTGGAAGTGGAGAAAATTTAAGGTGGTTTACAGAATCCTGTGGTGGGAATGATATCGGAATAAATAATCCTTTAAGTATAAATTCTCCAACAGAAACTACAGAATATTTTGTAAGATGGGAAAATTCTTGTGGCTTAACGGATTGTAAGTCAGTCATTATCAGCACTATAGAAGTTCCAGGAAATCCTAACTATGCCGAAGTTTCAAACGAAAATATTTGTGTAGGAGAACTTGAAAATATAACTTTAACTCTCGTTGGCGATTATACTCACGAAGTTAAATGGTATTCCGGAACCTGTGGTGGAAATCTTGTTGGAGCAGGAAATCCGCTAACAATAACAGCTCCAAATATAAGTACAGTTTATTTTGCAAGATATGAATCAAGTTGTGGAAACTCTGAATGTGTGTCTATTGCAGTAAATGTTAATAATTTGCCAAACCCACCAAGTCAGGCTTTTGTGGATAGAAATAATATTTGTGATAACGATGAGGGTAATATTGAATTGAGCGTAACTGACGGACAAGGGGAAAATTTATTTTGGTACACTAATGCTTGTGGAGATACGTTTATTGGAACAGGAAATCCTCTAATTATTAATTCTCCAACAGAAAGCACAACTTATTTTGCAAGGTGGGAAAATATTTGTGGACAAAGTGTTTGTCAAAATATTAGTGTAAATATAATTCCTGTACCTAACACTACAATTAATCCTGCAGGTCCGTTCTGTACTTCAGACGAAAATATAGTTTTAACAGCAAGTGAGTCCGGAGGAATATGGTCAGGAAATGGTATAGTAAATGAAAATGTTGGATTGTTTAGTCCTTACTTAGCAGGTCAAGGTGAACATATTATAACTTATACTATAACAGGAGAATGTAGTAGTTCTAGTCAAATAATTATTTCAGTTTATGACATTTTTGATGCAAGTATTACAAGTGAGAAAGATTTTTGTTATTCCGAAAATAATATAGAGCTAACTTCAGCTTCTTTAGGTGGAATTTGGCAAGGAAATGCTGTGAATCCAAATACAGGAATATTAAATATTCAACAAGCAGGAATTGGTACTCACGAAATAATTTATTCTAAAGATGGTTTGTGTGGTGATGCTGATACAATTTATATTACAATCCACCCACAAGCGAATGCAAGTATTTTTGCTGTTGATACTTTATATGATAAAGATAAACCTGTTTATGTAGAAACACTTGAAGAAGGCGGAGTTTGGTCAGGAGTTGGAATTACAGAAAATGGTTGGTTTTATCCTGAAATTTCCGGACCCGGAGAATTTGAAATTATTTATACTATTCAAACTATTTGTGGTGATGCTGACACTATAATAGTGTATGTGCTAAAAAGCCCTATAGCAGATTTATTTATTCCTAATGCTATCACACCCGACGGAGACGGACATAATGATAAATGGGAAATATTAGGAATAGAAGCTTTTGATATAGTAAGTATAAATATTTTTACGCGTTGGGGCGATGAGGTTTTTGTTTTTTATGGAAGTGGAACGCAATATATGAACCCAATTAATCAATGGGAGGGAAAATATAAAAATAAAGAATTACCTTCAGGAACTTACTTGTATATTTTAAAACTTAATAATAAAGATACATATAAAGGAACAATTAGTCTAATTAGATAAAACATAAAAATATGAAAAAAATAATATTTTTAATACTAGGGATTAGTATGGTTTTGATTGCTAAAACACAACAATTGCCACTATACAGTCAATATATGTTTAATAAAATGCTCTTAAATCCTGGCGCTACAGGAAGTGAAAAAAACTTGCCTGTTCAACTTGCTATTCGGCAACAATGGGTGGGTTTTGAAGACGCTCCTTCAACTCAAGTTTTAAATGCCCAATATTGTTTAGAAGATTATAATATGGGTGTTGGTGCTATTTTATATGTTGATAGATTTGGTCCTGAACAAAAACTTGGATTCCAATTAAACTATTCATATATTTTAAAACTCGGAGATGAACTAAAACTTGGGCTAGGCTTGTCTTTACAAGGATTTCAATATAGATTAGATTATACAAAACTTAATGTAATAGACCAAAGCGATCCAAATATTTTTGATGCAAAAGAAACTAAGTTTGTTCCCGAATCTGATTTTGGATTGTTTTTATATCATAAAAATTATTTTGCAGGAATTTCTGGAAATCAGCTAATTGGATTACCAATAGTTGTAGGTGGACAAGAAATTCATATCGCTAAATTAGTGAGGCATTTTAATTTTCTAGGGGGATATAAGTTTAAATTGAATAATGATTTTGATTTAGAACCTTCAATGCTAATAAAATCAAGTTTTAAAGCACCACACCAATTAGATTTTAATCTTAAAACTATTTTTCAAAATAACTACTGGCTCGGGTTTTCATACAGAACCTCAAATGATATTATTGCAATATTAGGTTTAAACTTTAAAGAATTTGATTTAGGATTTGCTGTTGATTTTGTAACATCAGATATTGCAGCTTATCAAAATGGTTCTTACGAATTATTTATTACTTATAAAATCCCTGTCTCTAACAAAAGACGAGGAAAAAGTATGCTGTAAAAAAATAAGTAAAATCTCATATATTAGTTTTGCTATTTTATTATAAAGATATTTATGATATTTTTGTAGAATTATATTTTATAGGTGATAGCTAAACAAAAAATAGTAAACGACCCTGTCTATGGTTTTATAAATATTCAAGGAGGCTTGATTTTTAAGCTTATAGAACACCCGTATTTTCAAAGATTGAGACGAATAAAACAACTTGGCTTAACATATTTGGTTTATCCAGGTGCTACTCATACGCGTTTTCAACATGCTATTGGCTCAATGCACTTAATTAATTTAGCTATTGAAGTTATTCGAAACAAAAACCACGAAATTACTGAAAAAGAAGCCCAAGCAACACGTATAGCTATTTTACTCCACGATATTGGTCATGCGCCTTTTTCACATGCTTTAGAAAATTGCATTCTACCTGATTTACACCACGAAAAATTAAGCCTGTGGTTTATGGACGAATTAAATAAAGAATTTGATGGAGAACTTAACTTGGCAATACAAATTTTTAAAAATCAATATCCAAAAAAGTTTTTACACCAACTTGTCTCCGGACAGTTAGATATGGATAGGTTGGATTATTTGCGTAGAGATAGTTTTTATACAGGCGTAACAGAAGGAGTGGTAGGTTCAGAAAGAATTATTAAAATGCTACAAGTAATTGAGGATAATTTAGTGGTTGAAGCTAAAGGAATTTATTCTGTAGAAAAGTTTTTAATAGCACGCCGACTAATGTACTGGCAAGTTTATTTACATAAAACTGTACTTGTTGGTGAATTATTATTAGTGCATTTTTTAAAAAGATTGAAATTTTTATATTTAGAAAAAGGAATAAAAACAGGAAATAATTATTTAGATTTTCTTTTTGAAGAAAATAATTTGACAAATAAAGCACAAATTGTAAAAAATTTTTCTATGTTAGATGATTACGATATTATGAGTTTAATAAAACAAAATTTAAACTCTAAAGATAAAGTTTTAGCAGAGTTATCAAACTCTTTATTAAATAGGAAATTGCCAAGAATAGTTTTATATAAAGAAAAAATCAATTTAGAATTTTTAAATGAAATAAAACAGAAATTTTTAAATCAGTCGGGTTTTTCTAAAGAAGAATTAGATTATTTTATTTATTCCGGCGAAATTTCAAATAACGCATATAGCAGCGAAGACGAAAGAATAAATATTTTATTTGGCGAAAAACTTGTAGATATTACTGATGCTTCGGATATTTTAAATATTTCGGTTTTGGGAAAAGTAGTGAAAAAAAACTATATATGTGCCCCAAAATCTATAATTAACAAAACAAATTAAAATGGAATTTACAGCTCAACAAATTGCAGAATTATTAAACGGAAAAGTTGAAGGCGACAAAAATGCCATTGTAAATACTTTTTCGAAAATTGAAGAGGGTAAAGCAGGTTCGCTTTGCTTTTTAGCTAATCCTAAATATACTAACTATATTTATGAAACTGAGGCTTCTGTTGTATTGGTAAATAATGATTTTGAAGCCCAAAAACCAATAAAAGCAAGTTTAATTCGCGTTGAAGATGCTTATAAATCAATTGCGATTTTACTAGATATTTATAATCAAATGACTGACAAACCCAAGGGAATTGAAAAACAAAGCTTTATTCATAAATCTGCGGTAATAGGAAAAAATATTTATGTTGGAGCTTTTGCATATATTGCCAAAGATGTGAAAATTGGAAACAATGTGCTGATTTATCCAGGAGTATATATTGGTAATAATGTTACAATTGGAGATAATTGTGTTTTTCACCCAGGCGTTAAAATTTATCATAATACAAAAATTGGAAATAATTGTATTATACATTCTGGTTCTGTTATTGGAGCTGATGGGTTTGGCTTTGCCCCAAATAATGGAGAAGAATTTGTAAAAATTGCACAAATTGGAAATGTGATTATAGAAGATAATGTAGAACTTGGTGCTTTGGTTACTGTTGATAGAGCAACTATGGGCTCAACAATTATTCGTAAAGGAGTAAAGTTAGATAATCAAAATCATATTGCTCATAATGTGGAAATTGGAGAAAATACTGTTATCGCTGCTCAATCCGGACTTGCAGGCACAAGTAAAATTGGTAAAAATTGTATGTTTGGAGGACAAGTAGGAATTGGTCCTCATATCACAATAGCTAACGGAACAAAACTTTCAGCTCAATCAGGTGTGCCAAATAATGTGTTAAAAGAAGATAGCATTCTTATGGGAGCTCCTGCTTTTGATATCAGAGCTTATCATAGAGCTTATGTGCATTTTAAAAATTTAGATGATATTGTTAAAAGACTTGAAAATCTTGAAAAAAAACTTAAAGAAAAGTAAGAAATATTTAATAAATTTGTACTGTGAGATTAAACATTAATATATTACGAAGAATTACACCAAGATGGGTGGTTTTTTTTATTGATATTTGTATTTGTCTAATCTCATTGATATTAGCTTACTATCTAAGATTTAATTTTAGTATTCCAAGTAGAGAAGTTGACAAACTACCAATAGTTGTTATCACTGTTTTAAGCTTTAGAGCCTTGTCCTTTTATATTGGAAAAACATATGCAGGAATGGTTAGGCATACAGGCACTAAAGATGTTATCCGAATATTTATAACATTATTAATTAGTTCTGCCAGCTTAATCTTTGCTAATCTTATTTATCTCCATTTTTACGATAAATATTTAATTCCTACATCTATAATAATAATAGATTTTTTCATAACAACCTTTACTCTATCTTTTTCCCGACTTTTTTTAAAAAATATATTTCTTGAATTTAATACCGCAACTCGTAAAGAAAGTAATAATGTGCTTATTTATGGTTCTAGCGACTTAGCTTTAATTACGAAAAAAACTGTTGATAGAGACAGTAAATCAAATTATAGGGTAGTCGGATTTATTGACCATCATACTAAAATGAAAGGAAGTAAAATTGACGGAGTTAGAGTTTATCATTTAAAAAATTTAAAGAAAATTTTGGATGAAAAAAAAGTCTCGGTTGTTATTATTTCAGAAAAAGGAATGTCAATTAATCGAAAAAATTATGTTATAGAAACTTGTTTAAACAGAGATGTGGAAATTAAAACCATCCCATACGTAAGTTCTTTAATAAGTGATAGTTTTAGTTTAAATCAATTAAAAAACATCAGAATCGAAGACTTGCTCGAACGCCCTGAAATTAAAATGGATAAAGACGGAATAAGAAAAAGTCTTTTAAATAAAACTATTTTAATTACCGGTGCGGCAGGCTCAATTGGTAGCGAATTAGTTAGACAAGTTATCAAATTTTTACCAAAAAAGATATTATTACTAGATATTGCAGAATCTCCTTTATATGATATAGAGTTAGAAGTAAGAGAACATTTTAAATTTAATGATATTGAAATTATTATTGGAGATATTAGAAATAAAAATTTTATTGACTCTGTTTTTATAGAATATAAACCAGATTTCGTTTATCATGCCGCTGCTTATAAACACGTGCCAATGATGGAAAATCACCCTAATCAAGCTATAAATACAAATATAAAAGGAACAAAAATTTTAGCCGAAGCCAGCCTTAAATATAAATCTCAAAAATTTGTAATGATAAGCACTGATAAAGCTGTTAATCCTACTAATGTTATGGGAGCAAGCAAACGAATAGCTGAAATATTAGTTCAAGCTTTATCAAAAAATTCAGAAACAAAATTTGTAACCACACGTTTTGGAAATGTTTTAGGTTCAAATGGCTCTGTTATACCACGATTTAGAAAGCAAATTGAAACCGGTGGCCCCGTAACTGTTACCGACCCCGAAATTACTAGATATTTTATGACTATACCAGAGGCTTGCCAATTGGTTTTAGAAGCAGGAAATATGGGAGAAGGTGGCGAAGTCTTTATTTTTGATATGGGTAAACCTGTGAAAATCATTCATCTAGCAAAAAAAATGATTTCTTTGTCAGGATTAAAACCAGGAAAAGATATTCAAATCAACATTACGGGTTTAAGACCAGGCGAAAAACTTTATGAAGAATTATTAGCTAATAAAGAAAATACTTTGCCAACTTATCATTCTCAAATAATGATTGCTAAACTTAAAGAATATGATATTAATAAGATTTTGCCGGAAATAAATATACTAATTGAAAAAGCTGAAACAAATGATAAATTTAATATTGTGAAAAAAATGAAAGAAATTGTTCCCGAATTTATTAGCAAAAACTCTGTTTACGAAATTTTAGATATAAATTAAAAAAGAGATAGTTTAAAAACCACCTCTTTTTCGATAAACACATAATAAAACTTTATTTAAACACGAATTAAATTACATTTTTTCAAATAATTTGCAAGATTTTGCTTTTTCGTAATTTTCTTCAACTTTTTTCCAATCCAAAACATTCCAAATTGCTTCTAAGTAATCAGGACGTTTGTTTTGGTATTTCAAATAATAAGCATGTTCCCATACATCAATTCCTAAAATAGGAAATCCACGCACATCCGCAACATCCATCAAAGGATTGTCTTGGTTTGGGCTTGAGCTTACAACAAGCTTTCCGTCTTTTGTTAAAACCAACCATGCCCAACCAGAACCAAATCGAGTTGCTCCTGCCTGATTTAATTGCTTTTTTAACTCATCCAAAGAACCAAAAGTTTCGTTTATTTTTTTTAATAGTTCTCCCTCAGGTGACTTTTTTGCATTTGGAGATAAAATATTCCAAAATAATGTGTGATTAAAATGACCACCACCATTGTTGCGCACAGCCGGACTATATTTACTAATATCTAACATTAACTCTTTAATATCTAATTTAACTAAATCTGTGCCTTCTATTGCTTTGTTTAAATTTGTAACATAAGCTTGATGATGTTTAGTGTAGTGAATCTCCATAGTCATAGCATCAATATGAGGCTCTAAATCAGCATATTTGTAGTTAAGTGTAGGTAGTTGATGATTTTGTGCAGCAGCGCTCATCGGTACAGCAAATAATAATAAAATTGTCTTGTTTAATATATCTTTTGTCATAATAATAAAATTTAAAGTTTAAAATTACTAATACAACAAAGTTATTTAGAATTTGTTTAAATAAGATAGCGATAATTTTTTAAAATCTTGATTATCTGAAATATAAGCAAAAAAAAACTGCCCTAAGGCAGTTGTCTTTAATTTTTCTTTTTAATAATTGGATTTCCATTTGGTAAAACACTTTTACCAGCCAGATCGTTAATAATTGTACCTGCCATCATATACCATGCAGCTAAGGCACAGAAAATTAATTCATAACCTGCAATTTTATTAAAAATAGGATTTCCAAAATGCCCTAAATCTAAAAGGATAAAACCTAATAATAACAAAGCAAATGTTACTGTCATCGCCATATGAACTCTAAGCGAGGCAACAAACATAATTGCTGTGTATAAAGTCCAGCCGACTAAATAATATCCAACTTCTTTTCCGTCAGAAGGATAAACTCCAAAATGGTTCATTATCCAAATTATACCAAGACCTATCCAAAAACTTCCATAAGCAACAAAAGCACTATAGCCAAAATTGTTTCCCATTTTTTGTTCTTGAAAACCTGCAATCATCTGTGCTAAACCACCAAAAATAAAAGCCATTGCAACAATGGGTCCAATACCAATTAGCCCAATGTTATGAAACTGTAACAATAAGGTTGTCATCCCAAAACCAGCCAAACCAACAACAGCCGGATTACCTAACTTTTTCTCCATATTTTAATAATTTTTTAGACGGCAAATATATACAATAAATTTTAGCAACAAACTGTATTTTAGAAGACTTAAAGCTTTTATGGATATTTTAAACAAAAACTTTTATTGCTTTTGGTATTATGCTGATTTCATAAGGCGTAGAGCCAATAATTTCTCCATCAGTTTCGGCAAAAATTTCTTGCTCCGACTCTATAATAAATTTTTTAGTTCTAAACATTTTTACTCCTTTAACCTTGCCTATGCTACCATTATATAATCTTTTGATATTTTTTACGATTTTAAATTTTGACATATTTTCGTAAACAGTTACATCTAAGTAAGCATCATCTATTATTGCATTAGGAGTTTGAAGCATTCCACCGCCGGAATATTTTCCATTACCAATGCTTATAGATAAAAATTTTCCTTCTAGAACCTCATCATTTATAGAAACTTTTAATTGCCAAGGCTTGTAAGTAATCAGACTTTTTAACAAATTAAGCATATACGCCGATTTTGTTCTTTTGCCTCTTTCTTTCATTTTATTTGTTGCTTTTACCACAACAGAATCAAAACACAGCCCGGCAATATTTATAAAATATGCTTTTTTATTCCCTGTTTCAGACCTGTAATTTATTAAGCCAATATCTTGAAGTTTAGTGTTTTTATGCTTAAATCTGTCAATTGCTTTTTGATAATCGTTTTCAAACCCATAATATTTAGACCAATCGTTTCCTGTACCCATTTGAATAATACCTATACTAATATCTTTTGAATTTACTTTATCTTGTTTGCAAACAGCATTTACAACTTCATTTAGCGTTCCGTCTCCACCAATAATAATAAAATTTTTATGTCCAATTTTAAGTTGTTCAGAAATAATTTGCTCTGCATGTCCGATATAATCAGTAAAAACAAAATCAAAATCTAATTGGTTTTTATTTATAATTTCCAAAATATTTGTCCATTCTCGTCTTCCTTCAGAATTGCCCGCATTAGGATTTATTAGAAAGAAATATTTATTTTCGTAAATTTCACTCAAAATGTTTAAAATTTTTTACAATTTTACAATTTAATTTTTAAATTTAATAAAAACACAAAAATATAAATTATTATGACAAAAAAAATTAGACTGATTAAATCTTATTACAGCGAAATTAACAAACCTGAAACCGAATATCTTGCAATTGTTAAGGAATTTAACGAAAATGGTGAAGAAATCAGAACCGCAGAATATAATTCAGAAAATGAAATTGAATATGAACACAAACTTGAATATGACAGCAATTCAAAACTAATTAAAGAAGAAACTAATAGTAAAACTGATGAATATTCTGAACAAAAAACTTATATTTATGATGAAAATAATAAATTAATTGAAGAAAAAATCCAATATCAAAATGATTGGCAAAGCATTATTAAATATGAAAGAAATGAAGAAAAACTTTGTTTAAAAATTACAACTACTGACGAAGATGATGAAATAGAAGAAATCAAAGAAATTTATTATAACGAAAAATCTGATATAATTAAACAAATTGAAATTGATGAGTACGGAAAACAGAAGTCTAAAATTCAAAATACTTTTGACGAAAAAGGTTTGTTAATTTTAAAAGAAGAGTATTCCAATTCTAAAAAACCTGATAAAATACATCATTATTATTATAATGAAAACGGAGATATTTACGCAATTCAAACTCAAAATCATCGTGGACGAGTATTAGATTGGACAAAAATTGTTTTCGATGATAAAAATAGACCTGTTGAGCAAAATAATATGGCAGGAGTAAAAATCACAATTGAATATAATGAAGAAAAGAATGAAATAACAGAAATATATTATTTAGCAAATGGAGAAATTTATTCTAAAACAAAATATAAGAAAAATCAAGACGGACTGACAGAATATGAAGAAAATAACGAGAAATTAATAAAATACGTTTACGAATATTTCTAATTTATTCAAAATCTAAGCCTAATTTATTTGTTAAATCTTTGACATTTGGATTTTCTTCTATCATATCTTGAAGTTTTTCACGATCTGTTTTATATAAATTTTTTACGTGTGTGCTTTTGCTCAAAATATATTCAATAGAAAAATCCTTGTTATTTAAAGCTTTTCGCATAAATAAAATAGTTTCAGGTTTAAGAGTTTCAAGATTTTTCTTGATAATTTCGCTATCTACATTTAAACTATAAATATCATCTTCTATTTTTGCTAAGATAGAATCTTTTAAGAAATTGTAAATTCTCTCATCTTGTTTTAAACTTTCTATATAATTATTCCAAGTTTCATTTAGTTTTTCTTGACTAAAACTCTCACTATCAACCACTTCATCCGCAAAGTCTTTTTCAGTACTGCTTTCAATATTTTCTTTTTCATCCGGCTTATTTTCAGTATTTAGTAAATTGGCAATAGACGGACCTGCTAAACCGCTCTTGTATTCAGTAGAATCAGATTTTGACTTTTGTTCTTCTTGTAAATTAGACGAATCAGATATTTGATTTTTATCTGTTTTTTCTTCTGTTATTTTAGCAGTTTCCTGAACTTTTTCTAGGGGTTTATAAGTTTCTTGTTGAGGTTCAGAAACTTGGTTTATTGGTTTATTTTGTGTTTGAACTCTTGGTTGAGTACTTGACTGAGCAATTGTTTGAGTAACTGTTGGCACAACAATTTGCCCTTGAATATTACAAATTTGCAATAATGCCAATTCAACTAATAATCTTTTATTTAAGCTAGCCTTATAATTTAAGTCGCAGTCGTTTGCAATTTTTATAGCTCTAAATAAAAAGTTAACTGAACATATTTGTGAGTTTTCCAAATAATCTTGTTTTGCTTTTTTCCCAACTTCTAGCAAATCTACTGTTCCCGGGTCTTTGCAAACCAACAAATCTCTAAAATGCGAAGCAATACCGGCAATAAAATATCCTGCTTCAAAACCTTTTTTTAATACAGCATCAAATTCTTGTAAAGCACCTACATAATCACCTTCTACAAATTGTTTTGTAAGTCTGAAATAAGTTTCATAATCAAGAACGTTTAAGTTTTTAATAGTTTCTTGGTAGGTGATATGTTTTCCTGTAAAACTTACTATTTGGTCAAAAATTGATAGAGCGTCTCTCATTGCTCCATCAGCCTTTTGAGCTATTATATGGAGAGCGTCTTGCTCGGCTTCCACACCTTCTTTTTGTGCCACAAATTCCAATCTAAGTCTAATATCTTCAACGCTAATTCTATTAAAATCAAAAATTTGGCATCTCGATAAGATTGTTGGGATAATTTTATGTTTTTCTGTTGTAGCCATTATAAATATAACATGCTTAGGCGGCTCTTCCAAGGTCTTTAAAAAAGCATTAAAAGCACTGCTAGTAAGCATATGAACCTCATCAATAATATAAACAGAATATTTTCCTATTTGTGGCGGTATTCTAACTTGGTCAATCAAACTTCTAATATCGTCAACCGAGTTATTTGAAGCAGCATCAAGTTCGTGAATATTTAAAGATCTAGATTTATTGAAAGCTACACAAGATTCGCATTCGTTACAAGCTTCGTGGTCGGGGCTAGGGTTATAGCAATTTATTGTTTTTGCAAAAATTCTTGCGCAAGTAGTTTTACCAACACCGCGAGGACCACAAAACAAATAAGCTTGGGCTAACTGATTTATTTTAATCGAATTTTTTAAAGTTTGAGTAATTGCATCCTGCCCAACAACAGTATCAAAGCTGTCAGGCCTATATTTTCGTGCCGAAACAATAAAATCGTCCATAATTTATTTTTTTACAAAAATAATAAAAGACAGGCATACTTAAAATTTTTATTGTATTAATTTTTTAAACAGCTTTTTTATAATTAAAAATTAATAGCTAGTTTTTTTATTAGTATTTTAAGATTTTAAAGTTTGTGATTATTAATCTAGTGGGGTTTTGGCGGGATTTTTGCTATTTATTGCAAAAATCATGACAAAACAGGTCAGAATATTTCAACAAATTCAGTACACGTAAATAATTTAACTTTTATCTTTCGACTTTATAGACTTTCGACTTTATAGATGTACAGTTTTGGATTATTATATACAGATAGCCTTGTATTGCTCCGAACCGATATTGTATCCTGTTTTTTTTAATTGTCTTTTGTTTTTTTGTTTTCGATTTGTTTTGTGTCTTTTCCTTTGAGTGCAGTCTTTGCATTTAATGAACAAACTACTTTTTTGCCTGTTTTTGCTTCTAAAGCTTTTCTTGCATCTCCTGCAATTTTCCCTCCTTGTTGAGCAATTTTTGCGCTTTCTTGAAAAGTTTTAGGATTTTCTGCTTGTGAAATGTCTTTGGTTGAAGCCTCTGCAAGCATATTTAAAATCATCTCAGTATTAGTCATATTGTCCCGAAGATTTTCCTTTTTCAGGCCTTTAAGAATTTTATACTCTTTGGTTGTCTTACCACTCCACGCTTTGGTTATGATGTCTGTCAAACTTGCAAATTGTTGCCCTTCTTTTAATCCGCGTTTTTTCCATTCGTCCGTAAGTTCTTTGCGGATTTCAATACTTTTCAAACGTTGGTTAATCCAATTTTCAGAATAACCTAATTTCAGATATTGTTCCAAAGCTCTATCAATGGATAATTCAGGGTCTTGCATTTCGTCTATACGCTCTGATGCAATTTGTGCCAACCATAACTTAAAAGGTTCTGCCTTTGGTGATGGGATAGACTGAATTAAACGAAAAAGTTGTTCAGTATCAGCAACATCAGTTAAGTAAAACTTTCCGTCTGCCGACTGCATTTTCAGTTGGTTACAGTTTGTAACCAACTCAGCCCCTTCCTTTATTAGTCTGTGTTTTAATACTTTCCAATAGTTTCTTGGATTGGGGCTATCAGTTAAAATCCCAATCACATCCACTATAGAAAAATACCATTTTTCCTGTTCATCGTCCCATTTCGTGCGGACTTGCTTTTGCTCAAATATCTTTACAGCGTTTTCTTTTTTCATTCTTGAATATTGTTAGTGTACAAAGTTAATAAAAAATTTAATTGGTTTTTTGATATTTTTAAAAATTCATTAAAAACTTCATCACTTTTTTCCTCAAAATTATCCCAATAAAACCCAAAAACTCCGAGTTTTAAAACTCGAACTTTTTTTGTATTTAATTATTAAATTTAGCGTTTGCGGTTTTTAAAACTTATTTAATTTTTGCTAGTCTAGCTTTTACAGTTGTTTTTGATTTTTGGAATAAAATAGGCAAACCAGTCAATTTTGTTTCATATTGAGGATAAAAAACCACATCATAACCTTGGTTTTTATCCATTAAATCCCAAATGGCGTAAGCTTCAGAACCAACAACCGGAATATTTCCAATAATAGGAATACTCAAAGCATTTGTTTCAATTGTTCCTGTTTTACTAACAAATAAGTGAGCCCAGTCGACACCCAATATTCTCGTTTGTGTTCCTTCTCCAACAACTTGTTCAGAAAAGACAAAGTCATCTTTTTTAAACTCAACATAATTGTTAGGAGTTTTCATAATTTTGTTTGTGTAAGAACAACTAGTAAAACTAATAGCGAAAATTACAAGTAAAGAAATTAGAAAAGTTCTTGTTTTCATAGTAATAATTTTAAATAATTTAAGTTAAAAACAAAATTAGTGTTTTTTAAATGGCTGACAATTTTTTTAAGTTAATTTTTAGATATTTATTTTACCTTTGCACAAAAAACTATTTAAATTGATTTATTAATTTCTTAAAACTTAAAAAATGAACACGCAAACAAAACAGAAATCTAATTTTGTGGCAATAATTATGATGATTATGCTATTTGGCATGATCTCATTTGTAACAAATCTTGCAGCTCCAATGGGTTTAGTCTTAAAAGAGCAATTTGGGGTATCAAATTTTCTTGGTTTATTAGGTAATGCCGCTAATTTTATAGCTTATGCTATTATGGGAATTCCCGGAGGATTTATTCTACAAAGATATGGTTACAAAAAAACAGCATTATTAGCGGTAGGTGTTGGTTTTATTGGCGTTGCAGTACAATTTGTAGCTGGTCATGTAGGAGTTGCTTCTGCTTTTGCTGTTTATTTGTTAGGAGCTTTTATTGCAGGTTTTTCAATGTGTTTATTAAATATGGTTGTAAATCCAATGTTAAATACTTTGGGTGGCGGCGGAAATAAAGGAAATCAATTAATTCAATTAGGCGGGTCTTTTAATTCTTTAATGGCTACTTTTACTCCTACTTTTGTTGGAATCTTAATTGGTGCTACACTAAGTGCTCAAATTACAGATGTTTTTCCAGTTTTATATATTGCGATGGGAATCTTTGCCTTAGTATTTTTAGTTTTATTAATGGTCTCAATTCCTGAACCTCATACAGAAAAAAATTCAGAACCAATGGGCGGATTACTAAAAGGAGCTTTGAAGTTTAGACATTTTGTATTAGGTGCAATTGGAATTTTTGTTTATGTAGGCGTAGAAGTTGGAATTCCTGGCACTTTAAACTTATGGCTTTCAGATGCAAATAACCTACAAGGAGCCGAAGTTGGGAAAACTATCGCAGGTTTTGTGGTTGGTACTTATTGGTTTTTAATGCTTATAGGACGCTTACTTGGTGCTGCAATTGGAAGTAAAGTTTCAAGTAAAACCATGTTAACGGTAGCATCAAGTTTAGGTTTAGTTTTATTGTTTTTAGCTGTATTTATGTCACCAGCTATTAAAGTAGCCCTACCTGTAATTCAACGTTCTGATGCAGGAGCTTTGTCTTTTGGATTAGCAAATGTTCCAATAAACGCAATGTTTTTTGTTTTAATTGGATTGTGTACTTCAATAATGTGGGGTGGCATTTTTAATCTTGCTGTGGAAGGTTTAGGAAAATACTTACAAGTAGCTTCTGGAATTTTTATGACTTTGGTTTGTGGTGGAGGTATTATCCCTGCAATTCAAGGCTGGTTAGCTGATATAGCTGGTTATCAAATGAGTTATTGGATTATAATTGCAGGATTTGCATATTTATTATTTTATGCTTTAATAGGTAGCAAGAATGTAAATAAAAAAATTTTGAAAAACTAAATAAAAAATTAAAAATGAATAAACAATATGTTGTAGGCATTGATATTGGAGGAACCAATACAGTTTTTGGAATTGTTGATGCTCGTGGTAATGTTTTGGCAAAATCAGCTGTAAAAACCGCAACACATCAAGATATCAATTTATATGTAAATGAGATTTATGAAGAGTTTATAAAATTAGTTGAAGATTTTGGCGGTATTGAAAGTATTAAAGGCATTGGAGTTGGTGCTCCAAATGGTAATTATTATACTGGCAATATTGAGTTTGCTCCCAATTTAATATGGAAAGGCCTTATTCCTTTATCAAAATTAATAAGCGAAAAGTTTGGTGTTCCCACAGCTCTTACTAATGATGCTAATGCGGCAACAATTGGTGAAATGGCATATGGAGCAGCACGAGGAATGAAAAATTTTATTTTGATAACTCTTGGAACAGGTGTTGGTAGCGGAATTGTAATTGATGGTAAACTTGTTTATGGACATGATGGATTCGCTGGAGAATTAGGTCATACATGCTCGGTTAGAAATAATGGTCGTCAATGTGGTTGTGGACGCACAGGTTGTTTAGAAACTTATACATCAGCTAATGGTGTTGCACGTACAGCTCGCGAATTTCTCGAAACTAGAAAAGACGATAGTTTGTTACGAAATATTCCTTTAGAATCTATTAGCTCCAAAGATGTTTACGAAGCTGCTGTTCAAGATGATAAATTAGCTTTGGAAATTTTTGAATTTACAGGAAAAATTCTTGGCGAAGCTTTGTCAGATTTTGTTGCATTTAGTGCACCAGAAGCAATAATTTTGTTTGGTGGTTTAGCAAAAGCAGGTGATTTTATTTTAAATCCAGTAGTTAAGCATATGGAGAAAAATATGTTAGTTTTATGGAAAAATAAAGTTAAACTGCTTTTCTCAGAACTTAAAGAAGCTGATGCGGCAATTTTGGGTGCTAGTGCCTTGGCTTGGGAACTTTAATCTTTGTTGCAAATTGACGCATTTTTTTCATGTTTATATTTTGGTTTTTTATAGCTTAAAAATTTATTATTTCTGTATCTTTAAAAAAGTGTTATTTTTGTAGGTTTTTACATCTAATATTAATGAGAAATGAAAGTAAGAATCGTAAATAAATCTAAGCATATTTTACCTGAATACAGTACTGAATTTTCTGCCGGTCTTGATTTGCGTGCCAATCTTTATGAGGCAATTGTTTTAAAGCCATTAGAAAGAAAACTCATTCCCACAGGGTTATTTATTGAGTTGCCGGTTGGCTATGAAGCACAAATTCGTCCGAGAAGTGGCTTGGCTTTAAAGCATGGAATTAGCGTTTTGAATACACCAGGAACTATTGACGCTGATTATCGTGGCGAAATTGGTGTGATTCTTGTAAATCTTTCTGACAAAGAATTTGTTGTTGAAGATGGTGAAAGAATTTGCCAAATGATAATTTCAAAATACGAGCAGGCAGAATGGATAGAAGTTGAAGAATTAATTGAAACTGAAAGAGGTGCCGGTGGTTTTGGACATACTGGTGTGAAGTAAAAATGTACTAAAGACCAAATATTTGAATTTTATAAAAATTTATGAATAAAATACAAGCTATATATATTTTTTTAATACTTTTGGTATTGTCGTTTAGCTCATGTTCTATTTTGAAGAAAAAAGAAAAAACTAAGGACGACCCTAGGATACAAAACTTTAATTTTAATTATTATTTTTTAGAAGCAAATAAGCAAAAAATTTTAGGAAATTATGGTGATGCTTTAGAATTATATACACTTGCTTCTAAGCAGGACAGAGAAGACGCTGCCACTTATTACGAAATTGCAGGAATTTTAAATTTGGCTTGGGAATATTCAAGTGCTTTAGAATATGCAAAAAAAGCAGTAAAATACGATAAGTTCCAAAACAAATATTATTTATTATTATTAGCTAATGTTTACTCCAATAATAATTTAGATGATGAGGCCATAAAGGTTTTTGAGCAACTAACTAAAATTGAGCCACTGAATATTAATTATTATTTAAAAATCTTCCAATTATACAAAGCTAAAAAGAAGTATTCAAATGCTTTAAAAATTTTGGATAAAACCGAAACTATTTTTGGGATAAGTGATTATATCAGTTTAGAAAAAGAGGATATTTATATAAAAATGGGAGATACAGCAAAAGCTATTGTAGAAATTGAAAAATTAAGCAATGCTTATCCTGAAAGTACAAAAAATAAAATCCTTTTAGCAGAAACTTATGCAAATCTTGGAAAAATTAAAGAAGCCGAGGAAATTTATGATGAGGTATATGACTTAGAAATAGGTGATGATATGGTTTATTTTTCAATTGCTGATTTTTATTTTAATATAGGAAAAAACGACAGGGCTTTTTATTTAATAAATAAGGGGATTTTATCTCAAGATGTTGATTTAAGTGTTAAACTTAATTTAGTACTTGCTTTACTGAATACTGCACAAACTAATAAAACCGTAAATGATAAATTAGGCGAATATATTGAGGCATTAGTAGTGCAATATCCTGATGAAATTGTTGTAAGAGTTTTAAAATCAGATTATTTGCTTTTCCTTGGAGATTATAAAAACGCACAAAAAGAGTATGATTTTATTTTAAAAACAGAAAAAGATAAAATGGAACTTTGGAAACAAGCTATAAGTATAGATGCTATTTTGCAAGATATGGAGGCATTATATACTCATAGCAAAGAAGCTGTTGAGTTATATCCTTTAGTATTAGAGTTTTATCAATATTTTATTGTTTCAGCTTATGCTAATGAAAAATTTACAGATGTGGTCGAAGCGGTTGAATTTGCTTCTCCTTATGTAGAAAAAGATTTTGAATTATATATAGATTTTCTTTCTATGCAAGCAGATGCTTTTTATAAACTTGAAGATTTTCATAAATCTGATTCTGTTTTTGATTTAATTTTATATAAAGATTCTGAAAATATCCAAGCATTAAATAATTATAGTTATTTTTTAGCATTGAGAAAAGAAAAATTAGATAAAGCATTAGAAATGAGTGAGAAATTAATGGTTTTATCTCCAAATAAACCTAGTTTTTTAGATACTCATGCTTGGGTTTTGTTCGAAAATAAAAAATATGAAGAAGCCTTAATTTATATAAACAAAGCACTTATCCAAGACTCAACAAACTCAACTTTTTTAGAACATAAAGGCGATATTTTATTCAAATTAAATAAGTTAGACCAAGCTTTAGAGTTTTGGGAAGAAGCCTATAAAAACAATAGTGGTAATAATCAGTTAAAAGAAAAAATCAAACAAAAGAAAATCTTAGATTAGTGTTTAAAAAGCAAAATATTATCATTGTTTTTTTACTCTTAGCTGTTTTGATATCTTGCAAAACTGTAAGATATGTAAATGGCGGAAAAACTGAAACTATTAGACCTCAAAAACTTTATCGCTATTTAGAAGAAAATAGTTTTAATTTTGAAAGTTTGAGTTTGAAATTTTCTGCAAATCTTGATTTTGCTGAAAGTTCTCAAAGTTTTAGCGGAAATATTAGAATTAAACATGATAGCATTATTTGGATAAGTTTAAGATCTTTTAATGTTGAAGGAATTAGAGTAGTAATAACAAAAGATAGTGTTAAATTTATAAATAGACTTGATAATACATATTATTTAGGTGATTTTTCATTTTTACAAAGCGAGTATGAATTAGATATTGACTATAGTACCTTTGAAGCTATTTTATCAAATAACTTTTTCTTTTATCCGCCAAGTAATGATACGGCAAAATCAGTTTCAGATTTTAAACTTTGTGATGATAGTACTTATCATTGTATGTCTTCAATTTCAAAACGAAAATATAATAGGTTTTTTGTTGATGAAAAAGGTGCAGAGCGAATAGAGAAAAGATTGGAAAGAGAAAGTCAAGATGGTGAAAAAAAAGTTTGGCAAAGAGAGTTTGAAGATTATTATTATCAAACTGTAAAAGTTATGCCAGGCTTGTTTAGAGTAAAAGAAATGTATTTAGAAAATTATTTGCAACAACAAAGCTTGTTGATACAGTACGAAGACCAAGTTTTAGTAGAAACGCAGTTTTTTCCACAAAAAATTTTTATAGAACTTAGTTCAGTTAATTTTTATATTGAATTAAAAATGAATATAGAGTCGCTTGGAGTAAATAATATTGACATGAGTTTTCCGTTTAAAATAACAAATAAATATAAAGAAATTTCATTAAAATGAAAATCATGAAAAACATATTGCCAATTCTTTTAGTTTTTTTGTTTGCTTCTAATCTTTTATCACAAAACAAAGCCGATTTAGAAAAAAAGAAAAGTAAAACGCAACAAGAGATAAATTATACAAACAAACTTTTAAAGCAAACTCAAGAGACGCAAAAGCAATCATATAATGATTTACTGTTAATAAATAAAAATATTGAGTTAAGGCAGTCAGTAATTACAGATATTAGTTACGAGATTAAATTAATTAATGAAAAAGTTGAAGAACTAGAATTAATTATTAATTTAATGGCTGAAGATTTAGAAAAATTGAAAACAGATTACGCCAATATGATTAGAATAGCTTGGAAAAACACAAATAAATACAATACTATTATGTTTGTTTTAGCTTCCAAAGATTTTAACCAAGCTTATCTTAGATTAAAATATATGCAACAATTAGCTGATTATAGACAAAAGCAATTTAAGGCTATTACAGCACTTTCAGATATTTTAGCTATTCAAAAATTAAAACTTACAAATTTAAAAAATGAAAACGACAAGTTGCTTACAGAACAAAGGAATGAAGAAAAAACTTTAAAACAAGACCAACATAATCAAGAAAAAACTCTCACAAAACTAAAATCCCAAGAACAAGATCTTAGGAAGAAATTACAACAGCAACAAAAAGAAATGGCTGATTTGCAACGTGAAATAGAAAGAATTATACGTGAAGAGGCTAAACGCAATACAAATGTAACAACCGGCAAATTTGAACTTACGCCTGAAGATAAATTAGTTAGCACAAATTTTGAAAATAATAGAGGAAAACTTCCTTGGCCTGTGGAAAGAGGAGTGATTGTAAGTAATTTTGGCAAACAAAAACATCCTGTTATTCCAAATGTTGAAATAGATAATAGAGGAATTGATATTTCTACAACTGTAAATGCTACGGCAAGAGCAATTTTTGATGGTAGCGTAAAACAAGTTTTGTCAATGCCTGGAATGCAAAATATTATTATAATTATGCACGGCGAATATATGTCGGTTTATTCGCATTTAGAATCCGTTTTAGTTAGTAAAGGCGATAAAGTTTTAGCAAAACAAGTGATAGGAAAAGTTTATACCGACAAAACCGAAAATAAAACAGTCTTGCACCTTGAAGTTTGGAAATCTACATCAGCTGTAAATCCGGCTTATTGGTTGTCAAAATAAAATGAATGATAATTTTAAAATATTAATTGAGAAACTAAATGTTTTTATTAAGAAGTATTATTTGAATAAACTTCTCAAGGGATTGATAATTTCAGTTTCTATTTATCTTGCTTGGTATTTAATTGTAATTATAGCCGAATATTTTGGGCGTTTTTCAAGCAATTTTAGAACTGTTTTATTTGTACTTAGTATTTCTATCTTTTGTTTTATTTTAATAAAAATGATAATAATTCCTATTTTTAAATTACTGAAAATTGGGAAAATTATAAGTCATAAAGCTGCAAGTCAGCTGATTGGCATTCATTTTTCCGAAGTTGCGGATAAATTACAAAACACCTTAGAACTAAAAGACTTGGTTGACTCAAATCCTGAATTTAGCGATATTTTAATTGCAAGTATTGACCAGCGAATAGAAAAATTAAAACCTATTCCATTTTTAGCGGCTGTAAGTTTTAAATCAAATTTACGATATTTAAAATACTTGCTACCAATAAGTTTTATTACTCTTATTATATTTTTATTTTGGCCCAAAATGTTTAGCGAAGCAACAGAAAGAATTATTAATTTTGACAAACATTATATAGAGCCAGCTCCTTTTAGTTTTGAAGTTTTAAATGATAGTTTACAAGTAAAAAAAGGTAAAGATTTTATTTTAAGAATTAGTGCTAAGGGTAAATATTCTCCAGAACAAGTTATTTTAAACTATATGGGGAATAGCTTTTATATGGAAAAAGAAAGCTTAGGAATATTTACTTATAAGTTTAAAAATTTGAATAATGACATTAATTTTAATTTAACTGCTATTGATGTTATTTCGCAAGAATATAAAATTAAAGTTTTAGCAAGTCCATTAATTGTTGATTTTAAAACCATTGTTAAAGCTCCTAGCTATACAAATATTGAAGAAAAAGTTTATAATAATTCCGGTGATTTAACTATACCACTTGGTTCTGAAGTTGTTTGGAATTTTAATACTTCTAATCTTTCTTCTTTAAGTTTGGTTTTTGATACTGTACAAATTCGTGCAAGTCAAACAAATAAAGTGTATTCTGTAAAAAGAAAAATTTTAAAAACGGGTATGTATTCCATTGTTTTAGAAAATGAATATTTTAAAGAAAATACAGGTGTAAATTATCAATTAAATGTTATTCCCGACTTGTATCCTAGCATTTCTGTTAAAAATATTGTTGACTCATCTCATTTAACTGTTGTTTATTTTAATGGATTTATCGATGATGACTACGGTTTTTCATCTTTAAGTTTTAACTGTAAGCCGGGTGAAAAAAGCGATAGTTTAATTAAAATAAACATACCTTTTTCTAAATCAATAAGTTCACAAGATTTTTATTTTGCTTTTGATTTTTCTAAAATTGATATTAAGGGTCAAAATATTTCCTATTATTTTGAAGTTGCTGATAATGACGGTGTTAATGGGGCTAAAAAAACACGAACTCAAAAAATGGAATTTATAATTCCTAGTGCAGATGATTTGCAAAAAATGACATCCAAAGCTAATGAAGATACTGAGTCTAAGATTGATTTAGCCAAAGATATAAATACTAGGTTGCGTAAAAATATTGATGAATTACAAAGAAAATTATTAAGCGAGCAACTTACTCCTTTTGAGAGAAATCAGATGCTTCAACAGATTATGGATAATCAATCTGAGTTGGAAAATTTAATGAATGAAATAAAAAACGACCAAAATCAAGTTCAACAATATAAAGATCAATTTTCAAAAAATGAGGATTTATTAAAAAAACAGCAAGAAATTAATGAGCTTTTTGAGTCCTTAATGGATGAAGAGATGAAAAAAATGATGGAAGAGCTTCAAAAATTAATGGAAGATTTTAAGAATGATGATTTTTTCAAAATTGCAGACCAATTAAAGTTTGATTCAGAAGAATTAGAAAAGCAAATGGATAACACGCTTGAGTTATTGAAAAAAACTGAAATAGAAGAAAGATTAAAAAATACTATTTCTGAATTAGAAGAATTAGCCGAAGACCACGAAAAGCTATCAGAAGAAACAAAAGATAAAAAATCGGATAAGCAAGACTTGGCTGAAAAACAAAAAGCACATGAAGAAAAATTTAAAAAAATAAAAGAAGATTATGAAGAAAGTTTACAAAAAAATTCAGAACTAAAACAACCAATGAATTTAGATTCTTACGAAGAAGAAATGCAAGATATTTTGGATATGTTTGAACAGACAGAAGGTGAAATGCAAGATGGAAAATCTTCAAAAGCTTCTAAATCACAAAAGCAAAATTCGGAAAAGATGAAAGAGCTTTCTGAAAACTTAAAAAGTGATATGCAAGAACAAGAATCAGAAGAAATGGCTGAAAATATTGAAGATATTAGGCAAGTTTTAGAAAATTTAATAACTTTTTCCTTTGACCAAGAAGAGATTTTAACAGAGCAAAAAGGTTTAAGTTCGCGGGACCCAAGGTATAAAGAGTTTATTTTAAAGCAAAAAAATATAGGCGATAATTTTAATATTATTCGAGACTCATTAAATGCTATGTCGGGGCGAATACCTGAACTTGGTCCATTAGTGGAAAAAGAGATTAAAACTATTTACAAAAATTTAAGTACAATTATGGCTGAGATTGGTGAAAATAGGCAGTATTTAATTGAGGCATCCCAGCAATTAGTAATGACATCAGCTAATAATCTAGCTTTACTTCTTTTAGAAATGATGGAGCAAATGCAAAACCAAATGGCAAACTCTAAAAGTGGAGAAGGGCAATGTAATAATTGCAAAAATCAGGGAGAAGGTAGTCCGCAAGGTAAAATGAGAGATTTGCAACAAGGCATTAAGCAACAAATGCAAGATATGATTGATATGATGAAAGAAGGAGGAATGAAAAGCGGTGCAAAACAGAGCGAACAATTGGCAAAAATGCTTATGCAACAAGAAATGATGCAACAAATGCTTAATGAGATGATGAACTCGGGCATAAGTCCTGAATCTGCCAAAGTTTTGCAAGAAATTAATAGAATGATGGATCAAAATTTATCAGATATTATTAATAAAAATATAAATCCAACAACAATAAACCGTAATGAGCAAATTTTAACCAGGCTTTTACAGGCAGAAAATAGTGAGAGAGAAAGAGAAATTGATAATAAAAGAAAATCCAACGAAGCAAAAAACTATAAACTTAGCAATCCTGACGAAATTTTTAAAGAGAAAGAAAAAGAGATAAGATTTAATGAATTATTACAAAAATCTAATTTAAAATTAAGAACTTTTTATAACGATAAGTATAAAGAATATTTAAAAAAGTTAAATCAAGAATAATTATGGCTATCAATTTTTTTGCCGAAGACGTGGACAAACCGGAATTGAAGTACAGAAGTATTAAAAAATGGATTGCTTCCGAAATTGAAATAGAAGCTTGTGAGATTGGAAATATAAATTATATTTTTTGCTCTGATGAATATTTACTAAAATTAAATATTGAGTATTTAAAACATGACTATTATACTGATATAATTAGTTTTGACTATTGTGAAGACAACATAATTTCAGGCGATTTATATATTAGTATAGACAGGGTTAAGGAAAATTCAATACTTTTTGGAGCTGGCGAAACAGAAATTTACAGGGTTATAATTCATGGAGTTTTGCATTTGTGTGGTTATAAAGACGATACAGAAGCAGAATGCGAAGCTATGAGAAAACGTGAAGACCAAGCTCTTTTAAACTTAGATTTAATATAGTTTTGTTTAGTGTGGTAAACAAAATTTACGATTTTTGTTTAGTGTGGTAAACATTTATAGCTTTTTTTGTTTATTGTAGTAGAAAATAATGATTTTTTTAAGCTTACAATAATATAGGATACTCAGAAATTACAAGGATATTGTTTTATCCTAATACAAAAATCCAAATAACCACAGCGGAATTTTATTTCCAAAACCATATTCTATATTATCAGAAGCGATATAAGAATTTTCCATAAATTTGATTTGTTTGTCTGTTTTATTTTTACCACCTATTTCAAAGTTATATTTTTCATTTATTAAAAAATCTCCTTTTTCTGTGTAAAGCAAGTCATGTCTATAAGCAAGCTGGTTAGCAAAAAAAGTTTCCCTTAGGTTGCCTTCGTTAGCATTTTCCTTTGCTAAAAGAAATGCTAAATTTGTGTTTTCTAACCAAATTTTTGCAGGTTTTTGAAGTCGGCTTATTCCGTGGGCTTTTCTGAAAAGATTGCGTGTCAGCCCAATTTCGTCCAAATAATGAAAATAAGAAAGTAAGCTTGCTCGGTTAAGACCTATTTTTTCACTTAACTTGCTGATATTCGGGATGAAAGGAACACTTTCGGCAATAATCAGCAATAATTGTTTTATACGTGTAATATATTCGATTTTAACATTCCTTAAAAGTGGTAATTCAATTTCTAACATCATATTTATGATTTCTCCTAATCGCAAAGGATATAAATCGGCTTGTTCAGTGTAAAACGGATAATATCCTTGTTTGAGATATTTGTCAAAATGCTGAAAAGGTCGAATTTTTTCGTTAATTTTGGAAGCTTCATTTTGATGATTATTCAAAATTTGCTCCAATGTAATTTTTTCAAAATTTATTCCTGTTTCAAAAGAGAGGTATTCTCTAAAAGAAAATCCCTGCATTGTATAAATAACTGCTCTGCGGCTCAAATCTGCTCTTGCATTTAAAATTTCTAAAAGTGAAGAACTGGTGAAAACAACTTTTAATAGAGGATAGCTGTCGTAGATATTTTTGAGTTCCTGTGCCCAGTTTTGATATTTGTGAACTTCGTCTAAAAAAAGATATTTTCCACCTTTTCGCTCAAATTCACCTGCAAAATCCAAAAGGGAATAATTGCTAAACCAAACTGAATCTAAGCTGACATACATGGTTTTATCTAATTCTTCGGAAAGATGAAGTTTTATATATTGGAGCAAAAGTGTGGTTTTTCCTATCCCTCTTGCCCCTTTAATTCCGATTAGTTGTGCTTCCCAGTTAATCTCATCCATTATAGAACGGACAAAATCCACAGAAACATATTGTAATCTTTGTTGAAATTGTGTTGCTAAACTTTCCATTTTTGTTTATTTTAGTGAACAAAAATAATGTATTTTGTTTAATCTAACAAACAATTTTAGCTTTTTTTGTTTATTATAGTAGGAAACAATGATTTTTCAGCTGAGCAGTAATATAGAATCAATTGATTTTTTCTATATATCTTATGTTTTTATGAGTTAAAAAATTAATCATTTATTTTCCTGTCTAAACTTTATGGCTTCATTATTATAATATTCAGCTTTTTTCAAATTATTGTTTTCTGTAAAATAATTGCTTAAAGTCATGGCAATATTAAAGTTAGCTTTGTTTTTCTCGAAAGCAATTTCCCAAGATTCAATAGCCTTTGCAGTATTTCCACTTAAAAGATAATAATTTCCTTTATCAACGTAGTTAGCATCAAGACTTGGATTTAAAGATATTTTAAAATCAATAGTTTTTATAATGCTTTCAAAATCTTTTTTTGTTTCAAAATAGCTTATAATATCATTTAAGGACGTAAGTTCGAGTTTTGATTTACTGTAAAATTCAATTAGTTTTATTATATAATCATAATCATCAATATTTGCATAAAAAGTTGTCATATCGTAAAGACCCTTAGCATTCAAGTGTTCTGTTTTCAGGTAATTTAAAGTATATAATAAATTTTCCTTATCTTGGGTAAGTGCAAAATTATTGATAATATCAAACAAAACTATTAAGCTTAAATTTTCTATTTTTAAATTATTTAAAGCCTTGACATAATTTTCGTTACATTTTACCGTATCTTTTAATTCAAAGTAAGATTTAGCCATAAAAAGATATGCTTTATCCCATTCTTTATCTTTATAATTATGATATTTATTAATGTAATCTTCGAGGTCTTGAATACTTTGTTCATAATTTTTTAAGTGATAATTTACAGTACCTCTGTTTAAGTAAACCGCCGCTATTGTTGAGTCTGCTTCTATACATTTTGTAAATTGCTCTTCGGCTAATTCGAAATTTTTGTAAATAACCATATTCATATAAGCCAAATTATGCCAAGGGTTGGAGTAGGAAGAATCAATTTCAATAGACTTGTTAAAATGTTTTTCTGCTTCTTTTATTTGTTTATTAAAACCTGTAATTGCTTGATTGTTTTTTATTGCTGAATAAACTTCGCCTATCAAAATATTTCCATATAAAGTATTTGCCTTTGCAGAGTTTTCCAAATATTTAATATCATGTTCAAATAATGTTTTTCTGTCTTTCCAATCTTTATTTCTATTTATACTTATAATTGAATTTGGTAAAATAAATATTAAGGCAATTGCAAAAACCAAATTTTTATTGGCTTTACTTAGTTTTAAATCAAGTTTAATTTTAGAAATCTTAAAAATTAAAAAGCCAATAATTATTGCAAAACCAAGGCTTGGAGTAAATATTAGTCTTTCGGCGATTATTCCAGTTAAAGGAAAAAATGTGTTTGCCATAGGAAAAATTGAAATAAATAAAAATAAATATCCATAAGCAAAATCTTTTCTTTTATTAAAGTTTTTTAAAGCCCAAATCAACAAAAGCACATTTATTAGCAAAGAAAGAAGCACTATTGGATTAGCAATATTTACAATCGGGATCATTTTGTATCCATAATAAAACCTTAGTGGATATGGTATTAATAGTAATTTAAAATAATATATTAAACTATATAAAGCCAAAGCTACCTTGTCGAAAATATTTGCACCAAATCCAAAAATAGGGTTTTGCCACTTAAAAACAGGGGCATTTACTTCTGGTAAAGATTTTTTGGGGATATAATATGTAATAAATAAAACTGCACCTGCTATTATAATAAAGGCGAATATAGAAAACACGATTCTTTTTGAAATATTATCGAAAATTTTAAGTTTATAACTTGTTTTCGCCTCTTTTTCCTTAATCCTTAAAGTAAGTAGCGGAATAATAAATAATAGTAAACCTGCTATATTAGATTTTGTAATTATTAAAAAGGCAATTACAAAAAGATTTATTATCCAAAGAGAAATATTACGGGGATTTAATCTTACTGGAAAATTTGTTTTATTCCTTATATATAATAGGTATAGATATAAAATAAAAAATACTAGCCATACTATGTATTCATTTATATTAATATAGGTATTGTGTAAGTTGATAGTTTTACCGAATCCTATTTTAAATTCAGGGCTAAGCAATAGAAACAAGAAAATAAAAATAAAGAATAAGGAAATGATGAACTTATTTTGCTTTTTGTTGGGGCTAAACTTTGGTGTAGTGAATTTATAGTTTGGCAAAATTTTTATATTTGTTTTATAAAAAATGATTGTAAGAGGGATTAAAATCATAAACACAATTGCAGATTCTTTGGCTAAAAATGCCAACACAAGTGCAAGAACTGATAATAATAATTGATAAATTTTCTTGTTTTGAAAATAATTAATTGCAAATATGCTGGCTATTAAGCCAAAAATTAAAGCTAATATCTCTTCTCTGTTTTTTAAACTTAAAACAACTTCTGAATGTATTGCATGAGTAGTGAATATAAGGACTATTAAAAAAGAAATAAAAGTATAATTATTAGGATATTTCTCTTTAAAAATTAGTTTTAGCAAGGAAAACAACAAAGCACATGCAATAGCATAATATAAAATGTTAAAAAAGTGAGCAGAATGAGGATTATTACCAAAAAATTGATATTCAATTGCGAAAATGGCTATTGTTAAAGGTCTATAGCCAAAATATTGTTCATCTTTAGTATTGTATCTTGTTTTAAAAATTTCAGGTATTCCTTTTAGTCCTTTTTGTACAAGTTGGTGATTTTCAAACACATAGTCGTCATCAATATTAAAATAATTATTTATTGACATACCATATAATAAAAAAGAAAAGGCTATTAGGACTATATATTCTTTAAAATGCCGAATTCCTCTTCTGTTTGATTGTTTTTGATTTTTTTTATTCACTTTTCTTAGTTTTTTTTGGTAAAAATAAGAAATATTTACAAATAAACTTTAGTTTTCAAGAATATTTAATTAATTTATTAAAAAATTTTTTAGCGTAAAACCTTGTAATACAAAGCGTTGCTTAAATGAGTAAAAATATTTTAAAAAAAACTAAAAAAAGTTTTGGTAGTAATAAAAATGGTTTTATCTTTGCAGTCCCAAAACACAATACGATAAAATTTGTTTTGGATTTTAAAGGTTCTTTGATTTAATAGCGAGTAGCAAAATAAAACAGGTAAAAATTAGAATAACTTAATTTATATTTTTATATACTTTAAACTAGTTTCATTTGGATACAGGATTACGAAAGATATTTTTAAAAAAT
>Ga0265293_10003321_pt1 | contig 30030 bp, 25 predicted proteins | sample Munlanlewell138R_FD_192505 | JGI IMG/M metagenome (GOLD analysis project Ga0265293, IMG submission 192505) | Leachate microbial communities from a municipal landfill in Southern Ontario, Canada - Leachate well 138R | ecosystem: Engineered > Solid waste > Landfill > Unclassified | place: Canada... | reverse complement strand
GTGGCGGGCGCCACGCCGCCGGTGGATAACTCTGCCGCCAGGGCTTGAATATCAAGCCCATACCTGTCCGCACAATGGGGGTAAGTCCACAACGCTCAACGCTCAACGCTCAACGCTCAACGCTCAACGCTCAACGCTCAACGCTCAACGCTCAACGCTCAACGCTCAACGCCGCGCGGTCAGGACAGGTGCTGGCCCACGATTCCGGCGAGCTTGAACATGCCCACGCGCGTCTCGCCGCCAAAGACGGGCTTGAGCTTGTCGTCGGCGACTATGGTGCGCTTGTCCTGTGGGTCCTGCAGGTCGTTGGCCTTGATGTACGCCCACAGCTCCTTCATGACCTGGCCGCGGCCAAACGGGCCGTTGCCGATGACCGCAGCCAGTTCCGGGCTGGGCCTGAGGTTGCCGGCGCGCGGTTTCCTGGGCGCCGCTGTCTTCTTGGCGGCCGCCTTCCTGGCCGTTGCTTTCTTGGCGGCGCTCTTGCGGGCGGTTCCGGCAGCGGCTGCGGACTTGCGCGCCGTGCGCGCGGTGCTGCTTTCCCGGGCCACGGTCTTCCCGGCCGGTTTGCGCGGCGGGTACTTGCTCTTGCCCTCGCGCGGCTCAAACTCGAAGCCGACCTTGCCGGCGTCGGGTTGCCAGGCCAGCCGCGCCTTGAACGGCCGCCGCGTGCGGTTGCTGATGAAGCGCTCGAGCAGGTCGGTCTTGCCGGTGGACAGCAGCTTCTTCATCTGTTCGGCGTCGACTTCCTGCTGCAGGATGACCTGGCCGCTCTTGAAGTCGCAACTGGGCGTGGGTTGTGCCTCGGTGGGCACGCTTTTTTCACAGACATAGCTCTTGCCGAACGCCTTGACCGGCGCGCCGCACTTGGGGCAGGGGCCCAGCGCTTCGTGGCCGGACAGGTCGACGATCTCGCCGGTCTGCTCGGCGCGTGCATCCTCGCCAAAGTCAAATTCAAGCTTCCAGTTGCCGGTCTCCTGATCTTGCACCAGCGCCAATTCGGCCACGAACGGCCAGCCCCGCTTGCTGCGAAACCCCTCCAGCGGTCCGATGTGCCGATCGTGCAGGAACGCCTCGGCTTCCTCGCTCGTGAAGGTGCGCCCGCCGGGCGTCTTGGTGAACGAGAAGCCGCAGCCGCTGTCATCCTGTGTCTTGCCGGTGCAGGCGTAGCGGCGGTAGTTCTCGCGCACCACGCCGCCGCAGTTGGGGCAGGGTGCCTGCAGCGTGGCGTAGTCGCCGGGCACCGTGTCGCGGTCGTATTCCTTGGCCTTGTTCACGATGCGCTCGGTCATCTCGGCGATCTCGCGCATGAACACCGAACGCGCAAGCTCGCCCTTCTCTATCTGCGCCAGCTTGTACTCCCACTCGCCGGTGAGCTCGGGCTGGCTCAGCTCGTCCACCTCCAGCCCGTGCAGCAGCGTCATGAGCTGGAACGCCTTGGCCGTGGGGACCAGCTCGCGGCCTTCACGCAGCAGGTATTTTTCCCGGATCAGGCCCTCGATGATGGTTGCGCGCGTGGCTGGCGTGCCCAGGCCCTTGTCCTGCATGGCGTGGCGCAGCTCGTCATCATCAACCAGCCTGCCCGCGCCTTCCATGGCGCCCAGCAGCGTGGCTTCGTTGTAGCGGGCCGGCGGCCGCGTCTGCAGCGCATGGACCTCGACCGTCTCGGCAAGGACCTGCTCGTCAGGCCGCACAGCCACCAGCGTCTTGTCCTTCTTGCCCGGCGCTTCGCCGTCGACTTCCCGGCCGTAAACCGCCAGCCACCCGGCCTTGACCAGCACCTTGCCGTCGCTGCGGAAGGCATACCGCTCGCCCTGCACCTTGGCCGTGGTCACGCGCTGCGTGATGCGGTACTCCGCGCTGGGGTAGAACACGGCCAGAAAGCGGCGCACCACCAGATCATAGATTTTCTGCTCGGCCTCCGAGAGGCGGCCCGGTGCCTCCGTCGTCGGGATGATGGCAAAGTGGTCCGACACCTTGCTGCTGTCAAAGATGCGCTTGTTGGGCCTGACGTAGCCGTCGTCCAGCGCCTTTTGTGCGTGTGGCGCCAGGTGGCGCTGGCCGCTGCCGGCAATCATGCCCAGCGTCTTGCGCGCCACGGGCAGGTAGTCGTCGGGCAGGCGCTGCGAGTCGGTACGCGGGTAGGTCAGCGCCTTGTGCCTTTCATACAGGCTCTGCGCCAGCGCCAGCGTGGTCTTGGCCGAGTAGCCAAAGCGGCCGTTGGCCTCGCGTTGCAGGCTGGTCAGGTCAAACAGCGGCTTGGCCGCTTCGGTGCGCGGCTTGCTGGTTTCCTCGACGCTGCAATGCCGCCCCTGCACGGCCTGCGCGATGGCCCTGGCCTGCGCCTCATCCCACAGCCGGTTGGCGCGCTTGTCCGCGTCCTGCGGGTCTTTCTTCCATTCCGGATCAAACCATTTGCCACTATAGCTGCCCGCCTCTGCGGCAAACGTGGTCTCGACTTCCCAGTAGTCGCGCGCGACGTGCTTGCGGATCTCGTTTTCCCGCGTCACCACCACCGCCAGCGTGGGCGTCTGCACGCGTCCCACGGTGGTCAGGAAAAAGCCGCCGGCCTGCGAGTTGAACGCGGTCATGGCGCGCGTGCCGTTGATCCCGACCAGCCAGTCCGCTTCCGAGCGCGAGCGGGCCGCATCGGCCAGGCCCTGCATCTGCTGCTCGCTGCGCAGCTGCTCAAAGCCGCTGCGGATGGCCTGCGGCGTCATGCTTTGCAACCACAGCCGCTTGATCGGCTTGCCCAGGCTCTTGCCGCCGCCGGCGTACTGCTCGATGAGGCGGAAGATCAGCTCGCCCTCACGGCCGGCGTCGCAGGCATTGATGAGCTGGCCCACGTCCTTGCGGCGCGCCAGCCTGACCACGGCGTTGAGGCGCGTCCTGGTCTTGGCCACCGGCTTGAGGTCAAAGTGGGGCGGCACCACCGGCAGGTTGGCAAAGCTCCACTTGCCGCGCTTGACCTCGTATTCGTCCGGCGCCTGGATCTCGACCAGGTGGCCAATGGCGCTGGTGACGATGTAGCGCTCGTTTTCCCAGTACTCGGCATGCTGCTGGAACTTGCCGCTGTCAGGCGCAAGTGCGTTCACGATGTCTCGTGCAACCGATGGTTTCTCGGCGATGACCAAAGTTTTCATAAGCGCGATTGTGAGGGGTGGATCCATCCCGGCGTGACGGGCTGGCGTTCAGATTTCAACGGTCGGGGCGTGGTTGCATCGGCATCCGCGTCGCGCGGCTCGGGGTGTCCGGCATGCACGACGTGGTGCTGCGCATCGTCCCGGCCGTCCGGCTCTTGACGTTTTCCCGGCCTGAAATCCCGTTTGGTACCAAAATCCGGTACAACGTTCCTGAGCGGCCGATTGTGCTGCAGCCCGGCCTGGATGCTGCCGGCGCTCCCGCCTCCGTAGAATCAGCAAAGGTCCGTCCAGGCGGACGGTGTTCTTAATTTAAGATAGCAAATTACGCAACCGTGTCCCGAAACCCGCGTTTTGTTCGCGCCAGGCGCCGTCGTTTCCAGGTTCGCCGCTCTCCAGTCCACGGCCGCGGCGTCTTCGCGCTGGTTGACATTCCCGCCGATACGCGGCTGCTCGAGTACACGGGGCAAGTCATCAGCTGGCAGCAAGCGCAGCAGCAGCATCCGCATGATGCTGCGCAGCCGAATCATACGTTTTATTTCCACGTCGACGACGAGCACGTGATCGATGCCTCGCGCGGCGGCAACTCGTCCCGCTGGATCAACCACAGCTGCGATCCCAATACCGTGGCCGACGAACTGGATGGGCGCATCTTCATCCGGACCTTGCGGCGCATTCGTGCCGGCGAGGAGCTCAGCTACGACTACGGACTCATCATTGACGAGCCGCTGACCGACGAGCTGCTGGCAGAATTTGCCTGCCATTGCGGCAGCGCCGGCTGCCGTGGCACCCTGCTTGCACTGGATGCGGACGACGACGAAAACAACGACTCGCCCGGCGCGCAAGGGGATGGAGCGGCGCATGGCTGAGATGATGCCGGACTGGTTCGTCCCGCTGTTGGCCAGAGCGCTGCAGGCGGTGGAGCCGGCGCTGGACGTGCAGGTGCTGCCGCAGGTCGACTCGACCAACAGCGCGCTCATGCGCCGCGTGCGTGGCGGCAGCGCCACGCCCACGCTGCTCGTTGCCGAGGTGCAGACCGCCGGACGTGGCCGCATGGGCCGGCAGTGGCGGCAGGGCGGAGCCGGCGCCGCACTGGCGTTTTCGCTGGCGCTGCCGCTGGCGCCGCGCGACTGGTCCGGCTTGTCGCTGGCTGTGGGCGTGGCGGTGGCCGAAAGCCTGGACCCGGCGATCCGGCTCAAGTGGCCCAACGACTTGTGGTGGCGCGGCCGCAAGCTGGGCGGGATCCTGATCGAGACGGCGGCGGCGCCCGGCGTCGCCGCGCCGCGCTGGGTCGTGATTGGCGTGGGGATCAACGTGCGGCCGCCGCCGGTGGACCCCGGCCTGTCGCCACAGCCGGCTTCGCTGCAGGACCTGGGATGCCAGGCCGAGGCGCCGGCGCTGCTGCAGCGCGTGGCGTTGCCCGTCCTGCGTGCGGTGCGGCAGTTCGAGCGCGACGGGTTCGCCCCCTTTGTCGCCGGCTTTGAAAAGCGTGACGTGCTGGCAGGCCGCCAGGTGCAGCTGTCCGACGGCACGCGCGGCGTCGCTGCCGGCGTCGACGCGGGCGGCGCGCTGTGCGTGCAGACCGGCGCGGGCTTGCAACGGGTGCACAGCCTGGAGGTCAGCGTGCGGCCCGAAGACGTGGCGGTTTCGCCATGACGCTGCGTGTCTTGGTGGTCCTGCTGCTGCTGGCCAACGCGCTGCTGTGGGCCTGGTCACAGGGCGCGCTGCGCGGGCTGGGACTGGCACCGGCTGACGTGGCAGCGTCCGGGCCCGTGGCGCGTCAGGTGCGCCCCGAAGCGCTGGCGGTCCGGCCGCTGGCCGAAGTCCACGCACAGCCCGAGACCGAGGACGATCCGGGGGCCGTGGCCAGCGCGCCGGAAGAAGCGGCGCCGCACGCCACGGCGCAAGTCGCTGGGCCACAGGCCGACGCGGCAGGCGCGGATGACGCGGCGCCGGAAGCAGCAGCCCCTGCCGAAGCTGCGGAGGCGCCGGTGCCGGTGCTGCCGCTGCCCGATCCCGACGCGGCGCAGGCCGGCTGGCACGAGCTGTTGCCCAACGAGCCGACAGCAGCAGCGGAGCAGGACGCTGATGATGCAGCGGCCGGCTTCGCCGTGCCGAGGGTGGAGACCGGCCCGCCGGACGCCGCGCCAGCCGGGCGCCCGCTGCCTGGCGCGATCATGCCGGAAGCTGCGGCACAGGCATCTTGCTGGCAGGCGGGCCCCTTCAACGCGGCGCAGGCGCAGCGCTTGCGCAAGGCCGCTGCGGCACTGCCCAGCGGCAGCTGGGAGTTGCAGCAGGCCAGCAGCCAGGCGCCGCGCTGGATGATCTACCTGGGCGAGATGGAGGACGAGCTGGCTGCGCTGGCCCAGCGCGCCGAGTTGCAATCCCGGGGACTTGACGTGGACCGGGCGGGCCCGGGGTTTGAACCCGGCCTGTCGCTTGGGCGCTATTCCAGCCGCGATGCGGCCGACAAGGCGCTGCAGATGCTGAGCGCCGAAGCGCGCGTGACCGGCGCCCGCGTGGTGCAGGAGCGCGTCGAAGAAGCCACGTTTTTCCTGCGTGCCGAATCGGCCGCCGAGGACTGGCAGGAGCGGCTGCAGGCGCTGCCGCTGGCCGGACGCAGCCTGCGCCGGTGCCGGTGACGGCTGTCGCGGCAGGGGGTGACGCGGCGCACGCCAGGGGTGCTCAGCGGTCTTCCGTATACGCTTCCAGCCCCAGCGCGATCACCGTTCCGACCTCGGCGCCCACGGCTGCGTTGAATTCGCGCTCGGCCTGCGCCACCGCGCTGCGGAACGCGGCCAGCCAGTCCAGCCCCGCCTGCGTGAAGACGATGCGTTGCGCGCGGCCGTCATGCGGGTCGCTCTTGCGCATGACCAGTCCCCAGGCCTCGCACTGCTGCACCAGCGTGCTCATGGACTGGCGCGTGAGGTTGGCCGCCAGCGCCAGTTCCGATATGCGTGCGCCTTCCAGCGGCAGGTGGCGCGTGATGTGAATGTGCGCCGCGCCCACCTTGTTGCGTGCCGCCAGGTTGGACAGCGCCAGCGGCGCCTCGTCGCTGGCCGCCATCAGCTGCAGCACGCGGGCATCAAAGCGGCGCATGGCTTCTCCCAGCAGGCGCCCCAGGTGCGTCTGCCGCCACCTGTCATCCATCAGATTCTCCTGCATGCGCATATGATAAGGCAAACTGACAAAAAATACGGTTTACTTTATCTATTGGATTGATATACAGTCTCTCGAGCACGCCGGGTCAGGTCGCATCGGGTGGCGGGCAAGGCAGAAAAGTTGAAATTGAAAGGCAGGAACATGGCAACCGTTGACAAGAGCGAAAAGGCCAAGGCGCTTCAGGCGGCCTTGTCGCAGATAGAGAAGCAGTACGGCAAGGGGACGATCATGCGTCTGGGCGAAGGCGAAGCGATCGAGGGCGTCCAGGTGGTGTCCACCGGCTCGCTGGGGCTGGACGTGGCGCTGGGCGTGGGGGGGCTGCCGCGCGGCCGCGTCGTCGAGATCTACGGGCCGGAGAGCTCGGGCAAGACCACGCTCACGCTGCAGGTGATCGCAGAGATGCAGAACATCGGCGGCACCTGCGCGTTCATCGACGCCGAGCACGCGCTTGATACGCAGTACGCGCAAAACCTGGGCGTCAACCTCAACGACCTGCTCATCAGCCAGCCCGACACCGGCGAGCAGGCGCTGGAGATCACCGACTCGCTGGTGCGCTCCGGTGCCGTCGACCTGGTCGTCATCGACTCGGTGGCCGCGCTCACGCCGCGCGCCGAGATTGAGGGCGAGATGGGCGACAGCCTGCCCGGCCTGCAGGCGCGCCTGATGAGCCAGGCGCTGCGCAAGCTCACGGCCAGCATCAAGAAGACCAACACCATGGTCATCTTCATCAACCAGATCCGCATGAAGATAGGCGTCATGTTCGGCAACCCGGAGACCACCACCGGCGGCAACGCGCTCAAGTTCTACTCGTCGGTGCGGCTGGATATTCGCCGCATAGGAACCATCAAGAAGGGCGACCAGGCCATAGGCAACGAAACCCGGGTTAAGGTCGTCAAGAACAAGGTCAGCCCGCCGTTCAAGAAGGCCGAGTTCGACATCATGTACGGCGAGGGCATCTCGCGCGAGGGCGAGATCATCGACATGGGCGTGACCGCCGGCATCGTTGACAAAAGCGGCGCCTGGTACGCGTACAACGGCGAGAAGATAGGCCAGGGCCGCGACAACGTGCGCAACTTCCTGCGTGAAAACCCGGACCTGGCCTTCGAGATCGAAAACAAGGTGCGCGCTTCGCTGGGCATAGCCCCCCGTGCCGACCTGCCGGTTGCGCCGCCCAAGAAGGAAGAGAAGGTCGAAGCCGAGGCAGCCGCCGGAGCCGCCTGACGCCGTGCCCCGCCAGCCGCTGTCACTGACCGGGCGCGCGCTGCGCTTCCTGGCCGCGCGCGAGCACTCGCGGCTGGAGCTGGAGTGCAAGCTGGCGCGCCACAGCGACGACGCAGCCGACATCGCCCGCGTGCTGGACGCGCTGACGGCCCGCGGCTTCATCAGCGAGCAGCGCGTTGCCGAATCCGTGCTGCACCAGCGCGCGCCGCGGCTGGGCGCAGCCCGCGTCGTCCAGGAGCTGCGCCGCAAGGGCCTGAGCGATGCCGTGATCGACGACGCTGCCGAACAGCTGCGTGCCACCGAACTCGAGCGCGCCCGCGCCGTATGGCAGAAGAAATTTGGCGAGGCCCCGGCAGATCCGCGCGACCGCGCGCGCCAGATGCGCTTTCTGGCCGGGCGTGGTTTTGCATCCGACACCGTGCGCAGGGTGGTACCGCGGTGCATCATCAGCTCACCGGATGACGGATGACCTCGCTGGCGCATCGATGACCGCGCCGCTGCGCGGCGATGATGGGAGGTTGAGCGAAGTGCGTCCAGCGTTTGGCGTTCGCGCAACGTCCAACGCTCAACGCTCAACGCTCAACGCTCAACGCTCAACGCTCAACGCTCAACGCTCAACGCTCAACGCTCAACGCTCAACGCTCAACGCTCCACGCTCAACGCTCAACGCTCAACGCTCAACGCTCAACGCTCAACGCTCAACGCTCAACGCTCAACGCTCAACGCTCAACGCTCAACGCTCAACGCTCAACGCTCAACCTCTTTTCAGAGCGCGTCCAGCTGCGCCAGGACCTTGCCAACGGCATCCCGCCCCGCAGCTGACAGCGGCGCCTGTGGCGGCAGCGGATCGCCCACGTCGTAGCCTTGCTGCTGCAGGCCGCCCTTGATGCAGGCTGCCAGGTTGTAGCGGGCAAAGACTTCGTTGATCGCCCACAGCGGGCGCTGCAAGTCCATGGCAGCGGCCCAGTCGCCCGCGCGACACAGCTCGTACAGCCGCACGCTCTGGCGCGGCACCAGGCAGGCCGGACCCGCCATCCAGCCCTTGCCGCCGATCAGCATGACCGCAGTGGTGATGTGCGACGAGGCGGCAAACACGTCCAGCTGTCCCTGCACCCGGTTCAGCACGGAGAGCAGGCGCCCGGTGTTGGTCGATGCGTCCTTGAGCGCCACGATGTTGGGTACCCGGCTCAGCCTGGCAATGCTGTCCAGGCTGAGCGGCGCCTTCTGGAAGCTGGGGTTGGTGTAGAGCACCACGGGCAGGCTGACCGCGCCGGCAATGGCGCTGAAGTAGGCCACCACGGCCGCGTCGTCCAGCGGGAAATACGCGTCCAGGATGGCGAGGATGCCATCGGCCCCCGCGGCCTCGCAGGCGCGCGCCTGCCGCACCGCATCGCTGGTTGCACAGGAGGCGACGCCCGCGATCACCGGGACGCGGCCGGCGGCGGCAGCCACGGTGGCCTGCACCATGGCCAGCCGCTGCCCGGGCTGCAGGTAGGCAAACTCGCCGGTCGACCCCAGCGGCGCCAGTCCGTGCACGCCCGCTGCGACCAGGTCGTCCACGAGCCGCGTCAGCACGCTTGTGTTGATTTCCCCCGCCGCGGTCAGCGGCGTCACCAGGTACGGCATGACGCCATGCCAGCCCGGGTCGAGCCGGCCGCTCATGGTGCCAGGCCAAACATCAGCTGCATGTTCTGCACCGCCGCGCCGCTGGCGCCCTTGCCCAGGTTGTCCAGGCGTGCCACGACGATGGCCTGCCCCGCCTCGTCGTTGCCGAAAACGCGTATTTCCAGGTGGTTGGTGTCCTTGAGTGCCACCGCGTCCAGGCGCCCTGCCGCCTCGGCCGGCTTGACGCTGACCCAGTCACCGCCGGCGTAGTGCGCGCTGTAGACCTGCTGCAGGCTCGCCAGCGTGGGGCTGCCCTGCAACAGGTCCAGGTACAGCGGCAGCTCGACCAGCATGCCCTGGTCGAAGTTGCCCACGGCGGGAACAAAGATGGGCCGGCGCCGGAGCTTGCCGTACTTCATGATCTCGGGGACGTGCTTGTGCGCCAGGCCCAGCCCGTACAGCTCGAACGGCGGCGCGGTTCCGGCTTCGTGGGCTTCAATCAGGCTGCGGCCGCCGCCGGTGTAGCCGCTGACCGAGGGCAGCGTGACGGGGTAGTCGGGCGGCAGCACGCCGGCGTCGACCAGCGGCCGCAACAGCGCGATGGCGCCGCTGGCGTAGCAGCCGGGGTTGGCGACGCGCTCGGCGTTCTGCACCGCCTCGCGCTGGCCCGGAGCCAGTTCCGGAAAGCCGAACACCCAGCCATCGGCCACGCGATGCGCCGTGCTGGCGTCTATGATGCGCGGCTTGGTGCCCGGCAGGCCGTCGATGATGGCCACCGATTCGCGCGCGGCGTCGTCGTGCAGGCACAGGATGACCAGGTCCACGCCCGCCATGAGCTCGCGCTTGGCGCTGGCATCCTTGCGCAGCGCAGGATCTATGCTGATGACGTCAACGCCGGACATGCGGTCCAGCCGGTCGCGGATCTGCAGCCCGGTGGTACCGGCTTCACCGTCTATGAATACTTTGAGCATGCCGGCATTTTCGCGCATCCACGGGTTGTGTGTGCGTACCGGCTGCCGGCTCGCGTGATACATTTGGGCCTTTCTCCGTTGCGGACCCGCTTGGCCGCAGGCTTGCCCGAGTCTGCGCAAACAGCGGCTTGACTCATTTCAGAAGGGGCTTCATGAAGATTCACGAGTACCAGGGCAAGGAGATCCTGCGCCAGTTCAGCGTGCCGGTGCCGCTTGGCATTGCCGCATTCACCGTGCAGGAGGCCGTCGAGGCCGCGCAGAAACTGGGTGGTCCCGTGTGGGTCGTGAAGGCGCAGATCCATGCCGGCGGACGCGGCAAGGGCGGTGGCGTCAAGGTCGCCCACAGCGTGGAGGAAGTCAAGCAACTGGCGGGCCAGATCCTGGGCATGCAGCTGGTCACGCACCAGACCGGCCCCGAGGGGCAGAAGGTGCGGCGCCTGTACATCGAAGAAGGTGCCGACATTGGCAAGGAATATTACCTGTCGGTGGTGACCGACCGTGCCACGCAGAAAGTGGCCATCATTGCGTCCAGCGAGGGCGGCATGGAGATCGAGGAGGTGGCCCGCCAAACGCCGGACAAGATCATCAAGGTCTTTGTCGACCCGCTGCTCGGGCTGTCCGATGCGCAGGGCGCCGAGCTGGCGCGCGGCGTGGCCATGCCCGAGGATTCGGTGCCCCAGTTCATGGACCTGTGCCAGAAGCTCTACACCTGCTACATGGAGACCGACGCGTCGCTGGTCGAGATCAACCCGCTCAATCGCGACAGCCAGGGCAATGTCATGGCGCTGGATGCCAAGTTCAACTTTGACAGCAACGCGCTGTTCCGGCACCCGGACATCGTCAAGCTGCGCGACCTGGACGAGGAAGACCCGGCCGAGGTGCAGGCCAGCAAGTTCGACCTGGCTTACATCAGCCTGGACGGCAACATCGGCTGCCTGGTCAACGGCGCCGGGCTGGCCATGGCGACCATGGACACGATCAAGCTGTTTGGCGCCGAGCCGGCCAACTTCCTGGACGTGGGCGGCGGCGCCACGCCGGAGAAGGTCACCGAAGCGTTCAAGATCATGCTCAAGAACGCGCGCGTCAAGGCCATCCTGGTCAACATCTTTGGCGGCATCATGCGCTGCGACACCATTGCCACCGGCGTCATCAGCGCGTCCAGGGCGGTGGACCTGAACGTGCCGCTGGTGGTGCGCATGAAGGGCACCAACGAGCAGCAGGGCAAGCAGATGCTGGCCGAGTCCGGCCTGCCCATCATCAGTGCCGACACCATGGCCGAGGCCGCACAAAAGGTGGTGGCAGCGGTCCAGTGACGAATGACCTGGCCGCTGGCGCGGCCCTGATGACGGATGACCACGTTGTTTGTCATTGAAGGTGCCCCACACCGCGGTCATGCGAGCGCAGCAAGCGTCATGCAACAGGAACGATCATGAGCATCTATATCGACAAGAACACCAAAGTCATCACGCAGGGCATCACGGGCAAGACCGGCCGCTTCCACACCGAAAAATGCATGGAGTACGCCAACGGCAGCAACGGCTTCGTTGCCGGCGTGCACCCCAAGAAGGCAGGGCAGACCATTTTTGACCTGCCCATATACGCCACGGTGCATGAAGCCGCGCAGCAGACCGGCGCCACCGTCAGCGTGATCTACGTGCCGCCGGCTGGCGCGGCAGCTGCGATCTGGGAGGCCGTGGAAGCAGACCTGGACCTGGTGATCTGCATCACCGAGGGCATTCCGGTGCGCGACATGCTGGTGGTGCGCAGCCGCATGAAAGCCAAGGAGGCTGCAGGCGGCAAGAAGACGCTGCTGCTTGGCCCCAACTGCCCGGGCCTGATCACGCCCGACGAACTCAAGATCGGCATCATGCCCGGCCACATCCACAAGAAGGGCCGCGTGGGCGTGGTCAGCCGCTCCGGCACGCTGACCTACGAGGCCGTGGGCCAGCTCACCGAGCTGGGTGTGGGCCAGTCCAGCGCCGTTGGCATTGGCGGTGATCCCATCAACGGACTCAAGCACATCGATGTGATGAAGGCGTTCAACGACGATCCGGAGACCGACGCGGTCATCATGATCGGCGAGATCGGCGGCCCCGACGAGGCCGACGCGGCGCGCTGGTACAAGGACAACATGAAAAAGCCCGTCGTGGGCTTCATTGCCGGCGTCACCGCGCCGGCTGGCAAGCGCATGGGGCATGCGGGCGCCCTGATTTCAGGCGGCGAAGACACGGCCGAGGCCAAGCTCGCGGTGATGGAGGAATGCGGGTTTACCGTGACGCGCAACCCTTCGGAAATGGGTAAACTCCTGAAGCGCCTGCTCTAGCGCACTCACTGCGCAACCCGCGGGCAGCGCGACACTGTGAGTCCATGTGGATTTCATCTCCGAATTCCTGACCACGCATTTCTGGGTCGCCGTTGGCCAGATCGCGGTCATTGACATCCTGCTGGGCGGCGACAACGCGGTGGTCATTGCGCTGGCCTGCCGCAGGCTGCCCCGGCACCAGCGGACCAAGGGCATCGTCCTGGGGACGGGCGTGGCCATTGTGCTGCGCGTCATCCTCATCTTCTTTGCCATGGCGCTGCTGCGCGTGCCGCTGCTCAAGCTGGGCGGTGCCGTGCTGCTGCTGTGGATAGGCGTCAAGCTCATCGCGCCGACGCCCGAAGCCGATCACAAGAACATCAGCGCATCGGAGCACCTGTGGGCCGCCGTGCGCACCATCGCGATTGCCGACCTGGTCATGAGCCTGGACAACGTCATCGGCATCGCGGCCGTCGCGCAGCAGGCCGGCGAGCAGCATGAGATGGTCCTGGTCGTCTTTGGCCTGCTGCTCAGCGTGCCCATCATCATTTTTGGCAGCCAACTGGTGCTGCGGCTCATGGACCGGTTTCCGATCATCATCCTGGGCGGCGGCATGCTGCTGGGCTGGATCGCCGGCGGCATGACGCCATCCGATCCCATCCTGCAGCCGCACATTCCGCAGACCGCGGCCTGGCATTACGGCGCTGCGGCAGCCGGCGCGCTGCTGGTCCTGCTGCTCGGCCTGCTGCTGCGCAAGCGGTACCGGCGACAGCGACCGACGCCGGCGTGACGTCGCGCCGGCTGCGGGCCGCGTTGTGACGCCTTGCGCCGAAACGTGTGGCTGCAGTCATAATACGGACCGAGACGGTCTGATACGATCCGCCTCGCCCGGTACCGTCTGCCCGCGCTTGCGCAAGCGAGCCGGCAGCCGCTGACGTACACGAAGAACAGGCATGCCCCGACTGGTGATTTCACTCAATGCTGCGATGGTCAAGGAAGTGGCGCTGGGCCCGGGCCGCACGACGATTGGACGGCGTCCGTACAACGACATCGTGCTCGAGCACCCCACGGCCAGCGGCGAGCACGCGGTGGTCCAGGTTGCGGAGGGTCGCATCGTCATCGAGGACCTGGGCAGCACCAACGGCACCTACGTCAACGGCGTGCGCATACAGCGCCAGGAGGTGGTCTCCAACGACATCATCGAGATCGGCAAGTACGAGGCGCAGTACTTTGACGACGACCCGGTCGCGCCTGCGGAGCATGCGGCCGGTGGCAGGCCGGCGCGCTTGCGCGTGCTCAGCGGCGACGCCAAGAACCGCACGCTGCAATTGACCAAGCCGGTCATCACGCTGGGCAAGCGCGGCGGCTCCGTGGTTTCCATCACGCGCAAGCGGCAGGGCTACCAGCTGGCCTGGGTCGAGGGGGACCTGATTCCCGAGGTCAATGGCGTCTCGGTTGCCGATGGCCCCATCCTGCTCTGCCACGGCGACCAGGTCAACATAGGCTCGACGCAGATGATCTACGAAGAAGAATAGCGCCGGTCCCGGCCCGGTGGCCCGCCGACGCGCGCGGTGTCAGGCGCGGGGCGCGCGCCAGTGGCCGGACTTGCCGCCCTGCTTCTCCAGCAGCCGGATGTCGGTCATGGTCATGCCGCGATCCACGGCCTTGCACATGTCGTAGATGGTCAACAGCGCCACCTGCACGGCCGTGAGCGCTTCCATTTCAACGCCCGTGGGCCCGGTGGTCTGGACCGTGGCGGTACAGGCGATGCTGGCGCCGGCAGTCCCATGGTCGGGGTCATCCACGTTGAAGTCAACGGCCACGCGAGTCAGCGCCAGCGGATGGCACAGCGGGATCAGCTCGCTGGTCTTCTTGGCGGCCATGATGCCGGCGATGCGCGCCACGCCCAGCACGTCGCCCTTGCTGGCCTGGCCGGAGGTGACCAGCGCGTGCGTGTCCGGCTGCATGAGGATGCGCCCGGTCGCGCGCGCCACCCGCTGCATTGCCGGCTTGGCGCCCACGTCGACCATGTGCGCATGCCCCTGTGCGTTGAAGTGCGTCAGCGGGGAATCGGTGGATGGCGTGTCAGGCATGGTGTGCAGGCAAAAGCATATCAAAGGCGGCGGCCGGCTTGCGGCGCGCACGGACAGCGGTTATCGTGGAACGCGTGCCGCCATCGGGCATCATATGACCATGAGCCATCGCGTTCCATTCCCTTGCGCCGCATGCGTATGCTGAACGGCATTGCGCGTCGTGCAGCCCGCGGCTTGCGTCTTGGCCACCGCCCGCTGGCGGTGGCCGTGCTGGCGTGCCTGCTCGTGCTGGCAGCGGGACTTTCCGGGGCCGCGCTGCGTGCGCAGGACCGCGGTTTTTCAGCACTTCCGGCGCTGGGCGACGCCGGCGAGCTCACGGCGCTGGACGAGCGCAAGCTGGGCGACCTGGTCATGCGCGACGTCTACCGCGACCCGGAGTACATGGACGACGCCATCCTCTCCGAGTACGTGGACGGCATCTGGCAGCGCCTGCTGGCCGCTGCGCGCGAGCGCGGCGAGATGTCGGCGGACGTGGCCGATCACTTTGCCTGGACGGTGGTGCTGGTGCGCGACCGGACCATCAACGCGTTTTCGCTGCCCGGTGGCTACTTCGGGCTCAATCTGGGGCTGGTTGCCACGGTGAGCTCGCGTGACGAGCTGGCGTCGGTGATGGCGCACGAACTCAGCCACGTGACGCAGCGGCACATCGCCCGGCTCATCGGCCAGCAGAAGCGCCAGCAGCCGTTGCTGATTGCCGCGATGGTGCTGGGCGCGCTGGCCGCCAGCCAGGACCCCCAGGCTGGTGCGGCACTGGCCACGGGCGGGCAGGCGGCGTTGATCCAGCAGCAGCTCAATTTTTCGCGCAGCATGGAGCGCGAGGCTGACCGCGTGGGCTACGGCATCCTGACGCAGGCTGGATTTGCGCCGCAGGGCTTTGTCAGCATGTTTGAAAAACTGCAGGCCGCCTCGCGCCTGAGCGACAACGGCGACTGGCCCTGGCTGCGCACGCACCCGCTCACGACCGAGCGCATCGCCGACATGCAGCAGCGCCAGCACCGGCTGCCGCCGCGCGCTGACGCAGCGCCCGACGTCGAGGCGCTGCTCATGGCCGCGCGGGCGCGCGTGCTGGCCAGCCCCGGCGTGGACCGGTTGCAGCGCTGGGTGGCCGAACCGGCGCGCAGCGACTTTGACAAGCTGGCGCCGGCGCAGCAGGCCGGCATTCTGTACGCAGCGGCGCTGGCAGCAGCGCAGCTGCGTGATGCGGACACAGCCGCCGCGTTTGCCCAGCGGCTGCAGCAGCGGGTGGACGACCCGGCGGGCAGCCGGCAGGTCGTGCTCCTGCGCGCGGAACTGGCGCTGCGCGGCGGGCAGGCCGGGCAGGCGCTGGCGCTGCTGTCGCAGTTGCCGCCGCCTGCTGGCCCGCCGGTGACGGGCGCACAGGCCGGTCGGGCAGTGCTCTTTCTCAAGGCGCGCGCCCAGCTGGCAACCGGGCAGGCCCGGCCGGCTGCGTCTGCGCTGCAGGGCTGGCTCAGCGAGCATCGCGCGGACGCGGCGGGCTGGCAGTTGCTGGCCAGCGCACTGGACGCGCAGGGCCGCAAGGTGGCTGCGCTCCGCGCCGAAGGCGAAGCGCAATTTGCCCGCCTGGACTATGCTGGCGCCATCGACCGCCTGCGCGCGGCGCAGGACCTCTCGCACCAGCCTGGCGGTGCCGCCGACCGCATCGAGGCCAGCATCGTCGACGTGCGGCTCAACCTCGCGCGTGAGCGTCTCAAGCAGCAGGAGCGCGACGAGAAGGAGTGGGATTGAGGACGCTCAACCTCAACCTCATCCGGCCATCACCCGCGCCATGTCCAGGCAGCGGTTGGAGTAACCCCATTCGTTATCGTACCAGGCCACCAGCTTGACGAAGGTCTCGTCCAGCGCCAGCCCGGCGCCCGCGTCAAAAATGGCCGAATGCGCGTCCAGCATGAAGTCGCTGGAGACCGCCGGTGCGTCGGTGTAGGCCAGCACGCCCTTGAGCGCACCCTCGGCCTGCGCCTTCATCTCGGCGCAGATGGCGTCGTAGCCGGCGGCCTGCTCCAGCTCGACCGTGAGGGCCACCACCGACACGTTGACCACCGGCACGCGCAGGCTCATGCCGGTGAGGCGCCCGGCCAGCTCGGGCATGACGCGGCCCACGGCCTTCGCCGCTCCCGTGGTGCTGGGGATGAGGTTGGCCAGGCCGCTGCGGCCCAGGCGCCAGTTCTTGTGGTTGGTGCCGTCCACCGTCTTTTGCGACGCGGTGACCGCGTGCACCGTGGTCATGAGGCCGCGCTTGATGCGCCACTTGTCGTGCAGCACCTTGGCCACCGGCGCCAGGCAATTGGTGGTGCAGCTGGCGTTGCTGATGACGTCCTCGCCAGCGTAGGCGCCGTGGTTGACGCCGTACACGAACATGGGCGTCGCGTCCTTGCTCGGTGCGCTGAGCATGACCTTGCCGGCGCCCGCGTCCAGGTGCGGTTGCGTGGACTCGCGCGTCAGGAACAGACCCGTGCACTCGATGACGATGTCCACGCCGCTCCAGTCCAGCCGGGCCGGATCGCGCTCGCACATGCGGCGGATGCGCTTGTCGCCGACCACCAGCTCCTGCTCGCTGGCCGAGACGTCCTGGCCAAGGCGGCCAAAGACCGTGTCGTGCTGCAGCAGCCAGGCCATGTGGTCGGGCTGCTGCGTGCCGTTGAACGCCACGATTTCCATATCGGGGTGGTTTTGCAGCGCGGCGCGGAACACGCCGCGGCCTATGCGTCCAAAGCCATTGATGCCTATGCGGATGCTCATGTCAATCTCCCTGTTGCCCCAGCACGGTTTGCACGGCCTGGGCCACGTGTTCTGCAGTAAAGCCGAAATGCGCCAGCAGCTGGCCGGCCGGCGCCGATTCCCCAAAGCGGTTCATGCCGACGACGCCGGCGCAGCCGTATTTCCACCAGCCGTCCGTGACGCCCATTTCAACGGCGATGCGCGGCACGCCCGGCGGCAGCACGGCTTGCTGATAGTCTGCATCCTGGCGATCAAAGACGCTGGTGCTGGGCATGGATACCACGCGTACCGCGGTGCCTTTGTCGGCCAGCAGCTTTTGTGCCTGCACGGCCAGGCCCACTTCGGAGCCGGTGGCAATCAGGATGGCCTGCGCTCTTTGGTCCAGCCCGGCGTTGCGCGGCTCGCTCAGCACGTAGCCGCCGCGCTCCACGTAGGCCTCGCTGCGCTTTTTCAGGTGCGGCAGGGCCTGCCGGCTCAGCAGCAGCGCCGTGGGCCGGTTGCGGCTTTGCAGCGCGGCGGCCCAAGCGTATCCGGTCTCGGTGGTGTCGGCCGGGCGCCACACGTCCAGCCCCGGGATCAGCCGCAGGCTGGCCGCCTGCTCCACGGGCTGGTGCGTGGGCCCGTCCTCGCCCAGTCCTATGGAGTCGTGCGTGAAAACCAGGATCACGCGCTGCTGCATGAGCGAGGCCATGCGGATGGCGTTGCGGCTGTAGTCGCTGAAGGTGAGGAAGGTGCCGCCGTACGGAATGAAGCCGCCGTGCAGCGCAATGCCGTTCATGATGGCGGTCATGCCAAACTCGCGCACGCCGTAATTGATGTGCCGCCCGGGCCGGGGCGCGGATTCGGCGCCGTCGCCCTGCTGCGCGTCGGTCATGACGACGGCGCCGCTGTCCTCAAAGCGCAGCGGCGGCGTGCTGGCGGTCTCGGTGAGGTTGGAGCCGGTCAGGTCGGCGCTGCCGCCCAGCAGCTCGGGCAGGGCGGCGGTCAGGTGCTCGAGCATGCGCTGGCTGGCCTTGCGGCTGGCCATGGCTTCCCGCTTCTCAAAGGCCTCGTCCAGCATGTCAGACACCACGCGCGAGAAGTCGCCCGGCAGGATGCCGGCCATGCGCCGCGCCAGCTCGCCGGCGAGTCGGGGGTGGTCTTTCTTGTACGCGGCAAAGCGCGCGTCCCAGTCGGCCTGCCGCTGCGCGCCGGCGGCCCGCGCATCCCAGTCGGCGTAGACGTCGTCCGGAATTTCAAACGGGGCATGCGGCCAGCCGATCTGCTTGCGCGTGGCGGCGATTTCTTCTTCGCCCAGCGGCGCCCCGTGCGCGTCGGCGGTGCCCTGCTTGGTCGGTGCCCCCTTGCCTATGTGCGTCTTGCAGATGATCAGCGTGGGCTTGCCCGTGGCTTGCCGGGCCTGTGCCAGCGCCTGGTCCACCGCGTCCACGTCGTGGCCATTGATGGGGCCGATCACGTTCCAGCGGTACGCGGCGAAGCGGCCCGCCACGTCGTCGACGAACCAGGGCGCCACCTGCCCGTCTATGCTGATCCCGTTGTCGTCGTACAGCGCCACCAGCTTGTCCAGCTTCCAGGCGCCGGCCAGCGCGCAGGCCTCGTGGCTGATGCCTTCCATCAGGCAGCCGTCGCCCACAAAGACCCAAGTGTGGTGGTCGACGATGGCATGGCCCTCGCGGTTGAACTCGGCGGCCAGCAGCTTTTCGGCCAGCGCCATGCCCACGGCGTTGGCCAGGCCCTGCCCCAGCGGCCCGGTGGTGGTTTCCACGCCCGGTGTCAGGCCCCATTCCGGATGCCCGGGGGTCTTGCTGCCCAGCTGGCGGAAGTCCTGCAGCTCGGACAGGGGCAGGTTGTAGCCGCTCAGGTGCAGCAGTGCGTACAGCAGCATGGAGCCGTGCCCGTTGGAGAGGACAAAGCGGTCGCGGTCCATCCAGCCGGGGCTGGCCGGGTTGTGCTTGAGGTGCTGGGTCCACAATGCCACCGCCATTTCGGCCATGCCCATGGGGGCGCCGGGGTGGCCGGACTTGGCTTTCTGCACGGCGTCCATGGCAAGCGCACGGATCGCATGCGCCATGCGGGTGGGTTGGGACATCTGGGAACTCCGGGACGATGGGTCGGGGACAACCTTGAGATTCTAAACGGCGCCCTGCGCCCCTCCGGAGCGGCGCGGACATGGACCCGATCCTGCGCAATCCGCAGCACAGTGCCGCGCCCTGTGTTAAACATGAGCCATCCTGATGGCAAACACAACCCGGAGGCACGGACATGCGTTTTTCTCCATGGCACTTCATTTCGCGCATCCTGGCGCTGGTCTGCGGCCTGGCGCTTGCGGCAGCAGCGCACGCCATGCCCCAGCAGGCCCTGGTTGAACTGGCCGAACAGATGCAACCGGCCGTGATCGAGCAGCTCGGCGAACTGGTGCGGATCGAGTCGGGGAGCAGGCAGCCAGCCGGCCTGGCGCAGATGGCCGACGTGCTGGAGGCACGCCTGCAGGCGCTGGGCATGCAGGTTGAGCGCCACCAGGCCACTGCAGGTGTTGGCGCCGACATCCTGGTCGCCACCATTCACGGCAGCGGCAGCGCCAGAATCATGCTGCAGGGATATATGGATACCGTGTACGGGCCGGGCATCCTGGACGAGCAGCCGTACAAGGTGGACGGCAACCGCATCCAAGGCCCCGGCAGCGCCGACGACAAGGGCGGGCTGGCGCTGATGCTGGGTGCCCTGCACATGGCCCGGGCCACCAACTGGAGCGACTTTGACACCGTCACGGTGCTCGTGAATCCGGACCATGAGGTCGGCTCGCCCGGCTCCAGGGACCTGATTGCCGATCTGGCCAGCCGGCACGACGTCGTGCTCTCGTTCGAGCCCGGCGCCGTCGGTGCGGATGCAGCCAGCCATACCCTGCTGCTGGGCGCCGCCGGCGTCGGCAACGCGCGGCTTGAGGTCACCGGCCAGGCCGCGCACGCCGGCGACGCGCCCAGCGAAGGGCGCAACGCGCTGTACGAGCTGGCGCAGCAGCTGCTGGCCACGCGGGACATCGCCACGCAGGTGGACGGCGCGAGCCTGCAGTGGACGGTGGCACAAACCGACGGCAACCCGTCCGGCCAGGTCCCGGCCAGCGCGCATGCCGTGGCCGATGTGCGCATCACCGAAGCGGGTGCCGACAAGGCGCTGGCCGCCGCGCTCAAGACGCAGGTGCAGGGTGGCCAAATGGTGCCCGGCACTGAAGTCTCGGTCAAGCTGGACATGCTCCGGCCCCTGTACCAGGCCACAAACGAGAGTCGCGCGCTGGCTGAAAAAGCGCAGGCCATCTACAGGGAGCTGGACCTTAAGCTGACGCTGGTGCCCATGGCCCGCATCGGCACCGACGCCGCGTTTTCCGCGCAGTCGGGCCAGGCCGCCGTGGTCGCGGGCCTGGGACTGGCCGGCGCCGGCTACCACGCGCACGATGAATACGCCGATGCCGATTCCATCGTGCCGCGGCTGTACCTGACGATGCGGCTGCTGCAGGAGATCGGCGCGGGCCGCTGATCCCGGCGCATGGGCCCGGCGACCGCCCGACCACTGAGTTAAGCTTGGCGCGGTTTTCATCATTCCGGAGCGCCACCTTGTACCACCAGACGGCAACCCCAGACACCAACACATTGCCGCCTGCGGTCCCGCCCGGCTTCCGCCCGCTTGAGGCGGGCGGCCCGTTCATGGGCGTCAACGGGCCGCTGTATCTGTATCACGAGGGCGAGGTCGTGAAACTGGGGCTGCGCGTGCAACAGCGCCATGTCAACCCCATGGGCAACATGCACGGCGGCATGACGGCGACCTTTTGCGACATGCTCTTGCCGCTTTCGGTGCACCACAAGAGTCCGGAGGTGGGACACCGCTTCTTGCCCACGATCAGTCTGCAGATCGACTATCTGGCGCCGGCGCCGCTGGGCTGCTGGCTGGAGGGCACGGGCGAGCTGCTGCGCGCCACGCGCAGACTGGTGTTTGCGCAAGGCCTGGTCACGGCCGACGGCGTGCCCTGCGCCCGTGCCAGCGGCGTGTTCAAGATCGGCCCCGAATTCCCGGGTGGTGTTCATCCGTGAGCGCCACGCGTGCGCTCATCCTGGCGGCCGGCCGCGGCCAGCGCATGCGCCCGCTGACCGACACCTGCCCCAAGCCGCTGTTGCCCGTGCGCGGCAAGCCCCTGCTCGACTGGTGGATCGCGGCGCTGGCGCGCGCCGGTGTGCGCGAGCTGGTCGTCAATACCGCGTGGCTGGGCGATCAGATCCACGCGCATCTGGCCAGCGTGCAGCAGCCCACGGTGCACTTCTCCGACGAGGGCGCCGATTTTGGCCACGCGCTGGAGACGGCCGGTGGCATCGCCCGCGCGCTGCCGCGGCTGGCCCCGCACGCCGGCGACGTGTTCTGGGCCGTCGCCGGCGACATCTTTGCGCCTGATTTTGAATTTGCGCCGGCTGCGGTGCAGGCGTTCATCGCCAGCAGCAAGTTGGCGCACCTGTGGCTGGTCCCCAACCCGCCGCAGCATCCGGACGGTGATTTCTGGCTGGCACCCGACAGCTGGGTGCACGCGCAGCCCCAGCCGGGCGCGCAGCCGCTCACGTTTGCCGCCATCGGGCTGTACCGGCGCGCGCTGTTCGAGCTGCCCTGGTCGGACATCCCGGCCGGCAACCGCGCCGGGACGTCCGCGCCGCTGGCGCCGCTGCTGCGCAAGGCCATGGCTGCAGGGCAGGTCAGCGGCGAGCCGTACCCGGGCTTCTGGGCCGACGCAGGCACGCCCGAGCGCCTGGCGGCGCTCAACCAAAGTTGCCGCAGTACCATCTGAAAATGCAAAGAGCCCCGAATTTGCCCTACGCCGCACGCCGCGCGCGGCTGGCCGCGCAGCTGGGCGCCGATGCGCTGGCCATCGTTCCCACCGCGCCGCAGCAGCAGCGCAACCGCGACAGCGACTTTCCGTACCGGCCCGACAGTTATTTCTACTACCTCACCGGATTCACCGAGCCCGACGCCTGGCTGCTGCTGGACGGCAGCGGCCGCAGCACGCTGTTTTGTCAGCCGCGGGACCCGGACCTGGAGACCTGGACCGGCTACCGCCTCGGCCCCGACGCCGCACCGGACGCGCTGGGCGTGGACGCAGCACATGCGGTGGATGAGCTGGACGGGCTGCTGCCGCAGCTCTTGGCCAACCGCGCCGCGGTCTGGTTTCCGTTTGCCACCCACGACGGCCTGCAACTGCAGGTCGAGGACTGGCTGCAGGCGGTGCGGGCGCAGGCACGCAGCGGCGTGCTGGCGCCCGACGCGCAGCGCGACCTGTGCGCGCTGTTGGACGAGATGCGGCTGGTGAAGGATGCGCACGAGCTGGCGATCATGCGGCGCGCGGGCCGCATCAGCGCGCGGGCGCATGTGCGCGCCATGCAGCGCAGCGCCCGCATGCTGCGCGCCGGCGAGACCGCACGTGAATACCACCTGGAAGCCGAGCTGCTGCATGAGTTCCGGCAAAGCGGCGCGCAGTTCCCCGCGTACACCAGCATCGTCGCAGCTGGCGCCAACGCCTGCGTGCTGCACTATCCGGCCGGCGATGCGCTGCTGCGTGACGGCGAGCTGGTCCTCATAGACGCCGCCTGCGAGCTGGATGGCTACGCCAGCGACATCACGCGCACGTTTCCGGCCGGCGGCCGCTTTACGGACGCGCAGCGCACGCTTTACGAGCTGGTGCTGGAAGCGCAAAAGCAGGCCGTAGCCGCCACCCGCGCCGGTGCCCGCTTTGACGACCCGCATGATGCGGCCGTGCGCGTGCTCACGCAAGGCATGCTGGATCTGGGCCTGCTGGACAGCAACCGCGTTGGCAGCGTGGATGAGGCCGTGGCGCAGCGCGCCTACGCACGCTTTTACATGCACCGCACCAGCCACTGGATGGGCATGGACGTGCACGACTGCGGCAGCTACGTGGAGCCGTCCGAGCGCGATCAGATCACCGAGCAGCGCGACCCCTTGTCCGGAAAGCAGGTGCAAAAACGCCCCAGCCGCATCCTGCAGCCGGGCATGGTGCTGACGATAGAGCCGGGAATCTACGTGCGCCCCACCGAGGGCGTTCCAGAAGAATTCTGGAACATCGGCATCCGCATCGAGGACGACGCCGTGGTGACGCCAGACGGCTGCGAGCTGCTGACGCGCGACGTGCCCGTGGCGCCGGACGAGATCGAAGCGCTGATGCGCGCTTGAGCAGGTGCCGCAGCCCCGCATCGTCAGCATCAGCACCGGCCCGGCAGCACCACTCCGGACGCTGGGCGGGCGCAGCGTGCTCAGCGGCATCGCCAAGACGCCGGTCGATGGCCCGGTGGCGGTACGCCCGCTGGGCCTGGAGGGCGACGAGCAGGCCGACCTGGAGGCGCACGGCGGCCTGCGCAAGGCAGTGTACGCGTACCCGCAGGAGCACCTGCCATTTTGGGTGCAACAGCGGCGCGAGCACGGCGTGGCGCCCTTTGACGCGCCGCTGGCGCCGGGCTTCATCGGCGAGAACCTGCTGCTGTCCGGCCTGCTTGAAGGGGATCTGTGGATAGGCGACACGCTGCACTTTGACGGCAGCAACTGCGTGCTGCGCGTGACCTGGCCGCGCGAGCCCTGCTACAAGCTGTGCGCGGTCATGGGCTTTGCCACGGCCGCGCGGACCATGGCCAGGCAGGGCAAGACCGGCTTCTACATGGCCGTTGACCAGGTCGGCAGCCTGCGCGCGGGAATGTCCATCCGCGTCACGCCGGGACAGCGCGGCCTGTCGCTTGCCGAGGCCACCCGCTCCCGCTGGGCCAAGCAGCGCAACCCCTAGTTCAGGGCCTGGCTGCGTGCGCGCCCGGCGCAAGCTCCCAATCGGCCAGAGGGCTGGCTTCCTACAGGCGCAACAGGCCGCCACACCGCTGTTTCTTCGAGCACACTGACCCCGACCGCAGCAATGGCCCCGTAACAGCTTCTGCCCCTGTGCCCGTCCTGAGAAGCGCAGGACCGAGCATCGCAGGCTGCCCCAATGCGCGAGCATTGGGGACACGGGCAACGGGGACGCCTTCTTTTGCGTCCTTTTCCTGGCGTCAAGCAAAGAAGGTGCGCCGCCGGGCGCAGGTCCCGGCTGCACGCCGCGCACCGGACCGCGACTCCCCGAAAATGTATCCTTGGCTGCGCATCGTCGTCAATGGGCTTGCGCAATGAGGTATCGTGTGTATGGCGGGCCGGCAGCGGCCAGGCGCATCTTCTAGCAAGCGGCGAATCCACCCGCGGCGTGCGGGCGCAGTCCGGCTCGGGCGGCTGTGGCTGCGGCAACGTTGGCCCGGTTCTACCCACCGCGGGTCCGTCACATGGATCTGCAAGCCATTGTGGAGGAAAGTGATGAGTACAAAAAATGCCATCGTCGTTGCCGTCGACGGTTCGCCCGCGAGCCAGACCGCCGTGCGCTGGGCTGCAGCAGCGGCGGCGCAGCGCCGCAAGACCCTGCACATCGCCGCATTCTGGGACCTTTTGCCGATGGTCCCGGCTGCGCACGACGAGGCGGTCAGGATCGCGCTGCGCGGTGAAGCAAGCGACAACGCCGAAGCAGCGCGCAAGCTGGCGGCCGAGATCGCGCCCGAGCAGCCGATCGAGCATGCGGCGCACGAGGGCCGTCCGGCCGAGGGGCTGATTGCCATGAGCCGCGATGCCGCCATCATCGTCATGGGCGCCCGTGGCCTGGGGCTGCTCGGCGGCGCGCTGATGGGGTCGGTTTCCGCAGCCGTGCTGGGGCATGCTACCTGCCCGGTCGTCATCGTGCGCGAGGACATGCCGCTGGACGCCATTGCTCCGGACGCGCCGGTGGTCGTGGGGATAGACGGCTCGGACAACAGCCGCCAGGCGGCCGAAGCGGCCTTCCTGGAAGCGGACGCGCGCGGCGTGGCCGTGCACGCGGTGGCCAGCTGGCTGGACCGCAACATCTACGCGTCGCCCGCTGCGCTGCACGCACTGAGCAAGCACGCCGAGAAGCTGCAGGCCGAGCAGCAGGCCATGTTGCAGAAGTTCCTGCGTGGGCTGAGCCGGCGCTACCCGGACATAGCGCTGCAGCAGATCGTCAGTCAGGGCGCACCGGCTGACGCGCTGGCCGACGCGGCGCAGACGGCGCAGCTGCTGGTCGTGGGGTCGCATGGCCGGGGCGGTTTCATGTCCACCGTCCTCGGCTCCACCTCGCGGGCGTTGCTGCACAAGTCTCCCTGCCCGTTGATGGTGGTGCGCCCGCAGTCTTGAGCGTGTGCGGGGGCGCGCTCCGCTGCGGCGTGCGTCCACCGATAGGATTGGTTGCTCGCGGGCCGGTATCGGCTCTCGTGGCGGCCGGGCTCCGCCGCGTCGGGGAGCAGGTGCGCGACGGATTTCCAGATGCTTGAGCGAGCCCGCCCGGGGTGTGGCCGGTGGCACGGCTACCGCGGCCGCGCCTCAGCGCGTGGCGCCGGTTACCGTCCAGGCACTGCCCCGGATGCGCCAGCCCAGCGTGGCCAGCCGCGCGCCCAGGAACCCGGCAACAAAGGCAAGCATGAGCCAGGCCAGGCCGGCGGCGCCCGTGGGTGCCGCCCAGAGCACCACCAGCGCAGGCGGCAGGAACGCGGCGAGGTTGACCACGCCGGCCAGCCCCAGGTAGCGCATGTCGCCCGCGCCCATGAGCACGCCGTCGAGCACCCAGACCAGCGCGCCGAGCGGGACCGACAGCCCCAGGATGGCCAGCGCCGGCGGCAGCACGGCGCGCACGGCGGCATCTTGCGTGAACAGGTAGCCAATGACGCCGCTGCCAGCCAGCAGCGCCAGCCCCAGGAGCAGGCCGGCGCCCACGCCCCAGCGCAGGCAGCGGCGCAGGATGGCGCGCGCCTGCGCTGGCTGGCCGGCACCCAATCGGTGGCCGATGAGCGCCTGCGCGGCAATGGCCAGCGCGTCCAGCGCAAACGCCACGGTGGCAAACAGCGTCATGGTCACGTGGAAAGCAGCCAGCTCGGCCGGCCCCAGCCGCGTTGCCACGTAAACGGCCAGCAGCATGGCCGCGCGCAGCGTCAGCGTGCGCAGGAACAGCCAGCCGCCGTCGGCAGCGCCCAGCCGGACGCCGCGCCAGTGCGGCCACCAGCGCGCGCCCGTGGCACGGCGGTGGCGGGCGATGACCCACAGGTACGCGGCGACCATGCCCCACTGCGCCAGCACCGAGCCGATGGCAGCACCTGCAATGCCCAGCCGCAGCCCGTACATGAGCAGGTAGTTGAGCGCGATGTTGGCGCCAAACCCCACGCTGGCCACCCACAGCGGCGTGCGCGTATCCTGCAGGCCGCGCAGCAGCCCGCTGGCGGCAAAGACCAGCAGAATGGCCGGGACGCCGGCCATGGACCAGCGCAGGTAGATGGCCGACTGCGCGGCCACCTCCGGTGTGGCGGAGAACGCCGCCACCAGCGCCGGCGTGGCCAGGGCGCCTGCGACGGCAAGCAGCAAGCCCAGCGCCAGCGCGGTCCACAACCCGTCGACGCCCACCGCGACGGCGCCGCGCCTGTCCTGCTGGCCCAGCCGGCGCGCCACCGCGGGCGTGGTGCCGTAGGCCAGGAAAATCATCAGTCCGGCCAGCGTCTGCAGGACTGCGGCCGCAAGCCCCAGCCCGGCCAGTGCCGGGCCGCCCAAGTGGCCGACCATGATGGAATCTGCCAGCAGGAACAGCGGTTCGGCAATCAGCGCGCCCAGCGCGGGCAACGCCAGCGCCAGGATCTCGCGGTCCAGCGGCTGCAGGCGCCATCGCGGCCGCTGGCGCGTCATCGGGCTTTGGTTGCGCGTGGCGGCTCAGGCGGCATGGCCCTGGCGCGTCCGTGGCCGGCTGTCCATGCCGTCCAGCGTGTCCGGCGCGCGCGCCGCATCGGCGCCGACGAAACCGCCGGTCTGCCGCTGCCACAGCCGCGCGTACAGGCCGTTGCTGGCAATCAGCTCGTCGTGCGTTCCCACCTCGACGATGCGGCCGTCGTCCATGACCACCAGCCGGTCCATGCGGGCGATGGTCGAGAGCCGGTGCGCAATGGCAATCACGGTCTTGCCCGCCATGAGCAGGTCCAGGCTCTCCTGGATCGCCGCTTCCACCTCGGAGTCCAGCGAGCTGGTGGCCTCGTCCAGCAGCATGATGGGTGCGTCCTTGAGCAGCGCGCGCGCAATGGCGATGCGCTGGCGCTGGCCGCCGCTGAGCTTGACGCCGCGCTCGCCCACCAGCGCGTCAAAGCCGGTGCGCCCGGCGCTGTCGACCAGCTCGGGGATGAACGCGTCGGCACGGGCCTTGCGCACGGCTTCGCGGATGTCCGCGTCGCTGGCGCCGGGCCGGCCGTAGAGGATGTTGTCGCGGATGGAGCGGTGCAGCAGCGAGGTGTCCTGCGTGACCACGCTGATCTGCCCGCGCAGGCTCTCCTGCGTGATCGCGGCAATGTCCTGGCCGTCTATGGTGATCCTGCCGCTGTCCAGGTCGTGCAGGCGCAGCAGCAGCTTGGTCAGCGTGGACTTGCCCGCCCCCGAGGGGCCGACCAGGCCTATTTTCTCGCCCGGCGCAATGCGCAGCGTCAGGCCCCGAATCACCTCGTGGCCGGCGCTGTAGGAAAAGTGCACGTCCTTGAAGGCAATGGCGCCGGTGCCGACCCGCAGCGGCACCGCGTCCGGCCTGTCCTGCACCTTGCGCGGCTGCGAGATGGTCGTGATGCCGTCCTGCACCTTGCCCACGGCTTCGAACACGCTGTTGACCACCATCATGATCCAGCCGGACATGTTGCTGATGCGGATCGCCAGCCCGGCGGAAAACGCAATTGCGCCCGTGGTCACGCTGCCCTGGTACCAGAGCACCATCGCCAGCCCGGTGGTGCCGGCGATGAGCAGGCCGTTGAGCGCGGTGATGCTGGAATCCAGCGCGGTGGTGATTCGCGTCATGTGCGCGAGCTTTTGCGTTTGCTCGAGCACGGCGTCGGCCACGTACTGCTGCTCGTGCGCCTGGTGCGCGAACAGCTTGAGCGTGAGCACGTTGCCGTAGCCGTCGACGACCCGGCCCATGAGCTTGGAGCTGGCAGCCGACGCCTTCCAGGCGCGGTGCTTGAGCCGGGGGACGAAGTACGCCAGCATGGCCACGTACAGGCCAAACCACAGCAGCAGCGGCAGCGCCAGCCAGAGGTCGGCCTGCGCAAACAGCGCCAGCGCGCTGAACACGTAAACGACGGCGTACCACAGCGCGCTGGTCACCATCATGGTTGATTCGCGCACCGCGGCGCCAGTCTGCATGATGCGGTTGGCAATGCGGCCGCCATAGTCGTCCTGGAAGAACGCCATGCTCTGGCCCATGACCCAGCGGTGGTTCTGCCAGCGGATGCGGTTGGTCAGCGCCGGCACGATGGCCTGGTTGGTCAGCAGCCCACGCAGGAACGTAAAGAAGGGCCGTGCCGCCACGACCACAAGCGCCATCAGCGCAAGTTCAAGCCCGTGCCGGCGCAGGAAGCCGGGCCCGGGCCCGTCAGCCGCCATGTCGACAACGCGGCCGATGAAGGCAAACATTGCCACCTCGATGCCGGCGACAAAGAGCCCGGCCACCAGCATCGCCAGCAGCACCGGCCAGACTTGCCGCAGGTAGAAGAGGTAAAAGCCCCAGACCGTGGTGGGCGGCATGCCGCCGCTGGGCTCGGGCAGCGGATCGATGAGCGATTCAAACCAGCGGAAGATCCTGATTCCGGATTCAGCAGTCGGCCGTTTCTTTGTGTTCATGTCTTCTTGTGATCAAAGGGAAAGCCATGCTTGCACAAGTACACCATTTTGATGAACACGCTGTGCGTTCAAGCGCATCGAACTGCTGAATCCGGGAGGATTGCCATCCTCTCACACCGGCGGCCGTGCTGCTGCGGCCGCTGCCGCCAGCTGGGCCCTTGCGTCGGGCAGCATGAGCGCCGTTGCGCCGCCAACCAGCAGGATGGCCACCGAGCCGCCAAAGGAGATCCAGTGCGTGCCAAACACCTCGAAGCCCCAGCCGCCCAGCCAGGCCGCGAGCATGCCGGCCAGCTGCTGGCACAGGAAGGCAACGCCATAGAGCACGCTGATCAGCCGCACGCCATATATGTCGGCCATGATGGCAGACGACACCGCCATGGAGCCGGCCCACACCAGCCCGCCGACAAAGGCCACGCCGTACAGGCCCTGCCTCGTGGCCACGAGCATGAGCGCGACAAACGCCGCGCCGCGCACGAAGTAGATCGCGGCCAGAATGTACCGGCGTGGAAAGCGATCGGCCATGCGCCCCAGCACCAGCGTGCCGGCAATGGCCACCAGGCCAATCAGGCCGATGCCGTACGCCGCGGTTTGCGCGCTGAACCCATGGTCCACCAGCATGGGGATGCCGTGCGTTCCCAGCAGCGTCATGCTGTAGCCGTTGGCCAGCAGGCCGATGGTGATGAGCCAGAATGGCCGGCTGGCCAGCGCGGACCACAGGCCGTAGCGCGGCTGCACTGCGCGCCGCGGCAGCGGCGTGGTCCGCGCCGCGCTGCCGTCGGCCTCGTCCGGCGGCTGATCGTCCATGACCAGCAGCGTTCCCGGCACGGCGATGAGCGCGAGCAGCAGCACGTATCCACCCAGCGCCCAGCGCCAGCCCCAGAGGTCAACGGCCCAGGTCAGCGCCGGCGTGACCACCGCCAGCCCGGCCATGCCGCCGGTGGACAGGAAGAACAGCGCCATGCCGCGCTGGCGCACGAACCAGGTGCTGACGATCTTGGTCAGCGTCACCGGGCTGACCAGCGCCAGTCCCAGCGACAGCACCACCGAAAACG
>Ga0265293_10003320_pt1 | contig 30032 bp, 34 predicted proteins | sample Munlanlewell138R_FD_192505 | JGI IMG/M metagenome (GOLD analysis project Ga0265293, IMG submission 192505) | Leachate microbial communities from a municipal landfill in Southern Ontario, Canada - Leachate well 138R | ecosystem: Engineered > Solid waste > Landfill > Unclassified | place: Canada... | reverse complement strand
AGCGACTGCGCCCGGATCCGGATGGCGCCGTCGATGCCGTGCGCCGCGGCGAACTCCTCGCTGCAGACCACCGCCGCGGCCGCGCCGCAGGTGGGCGGGCAGCATTGCAGTCGGGTCAGCGGCCCCCAGATCTGCGGCGAGGACATCACTTCGTCGAGTTCGACGGGGGTGCGGAAGACGGCGAACGGGTTGTTGGCCGCGTGCTTACGCGCCTTGACCGAGATGCGGCCGAAGGTCTCGGGCTTGGTGCCGAAGCGCTCCATGTGCGCGACGCCGGCGCCACCGAACAGCTGCGCGGCCATCGGCGCCTGCGGGTCCGCACCGGGCTGAGCTTGCGCGACCTCCTCGAACTTGCCGGTGGAACTCGGACGGTCGTCCCACACCGCGGCGAGGGCGCCGGGACGCATCTGCTCGAAGCCCAGTGCCAGCACGCAGTCGGCGACGCCGGCGGCCACGGCCTGCCGGGCCAGCCACAGCGCCGACGAACCGGTGGAGCAGTTGTTGTTGACGTTCACCATCGGGATGCCGGAGAGGCCGAGGTGGTACAGCGCGGCCTGACCCGAGGTCGAGTCGCCGTAGACGTAGCCGACGTAGGCCTGGTTGATCTTGGCGTAGTCCACGCCCGCATCGGCCAGCGCGGCCTTGGCGGCCTGGGCCCCCATCTCCTGGTAGTCCTGGCTCTTGCCGGGTTTGGCGAAGGGGGTCATCCCGACTCCCGCGACGCAAACGGTGTTCTGCATTTCCACCTCGTCCGATCTTGACTAGAATCAAAACTAACCATATGGCCTGATGTGGCTTTACTGCAACTAGCCCGTTGTCGCAGATGCCGATATTGGTAATAACTGGACGTGAAGCAGCGGCGCGTTCGTCAGCCGGCCGGTTGCGGGCCGGCAGCGGGCTGGGTGGCCCGCTCGAAGTGGGCGTGCACATTCGGGTAGCGCATCATGTGAGCGCCGCCGTTGAGATCGAGGACCTCGCCGGTGATCCATTGCGCTCGAGCCAGATACAGCACCGCCTCGGCGATGTCCTCCGGCGTACCCGGTTTCCCCAGCGGGATGTTCTCCACATATTCGGACTCCACGCCGTCGACGCCCAGGGCGCCCGAGGTCAGCGGGGTGTGCACCAGACCCGGCGCCACGGCGTTGACGCGGATGCGCGGGGCCAGCTCGAGCGCCGCGACCTGTGTCAGCATCGACAGGCCGGCCTTGGCCGAGCAGTAGGCGCTCATGCCGACGGCGGGCTGGCGGGCGTTCAGCGAACTCAGCGTGATGATGGCGCCGCCGTCCACGAGGTGGCGACCGGCCTGCTGGATGACGAGGAAGGCGCCGCTCAGGCAGACGTCCACCACGCGGCGGAACTTGGCGACGGGCAGATCGGTCACCAGCCCGAGCGTGGTGATGCCGGGGCAGTGGACCACGGTGTCGATGCTCGCGGCGTGCTGGGCGGCCTGCTCGAACATCGCCGCAACGCTGGCCTCATCGGCGACATCCACCGGCAGCGCCGCGTGTCCGGTGCCGGGCAGTTGCTCCACGACGGTCTGCGCACCCTCGGTGTTGCGGTCGGCCACGATCACGGTCTTGCCCTCCCGGGCCATGCTCTGGGCGATCGCCGCCCCGATGCCCGATGCTCCGCCCACCACGATGGCGCAGGACTGCTCGCTCACGGATGCTCCCTTGTTCGATGGTTCCGTCGTGCGAAAACCGGGAACGTGCGCACGTGACGCTGGCCGCCCGACCCGCTCTGTTAATTCAGATTCTATCAGTGACGGACCGGCGGCGCGACGCCTCACCGTGGGGAACGGCGCATACCTCGCCCCGGAGAGTGTGGCGAACAATGACGATTATGGTTCCGGGTCGCCCGGCCGGATCACTGCACCCGGAGGCCGGTGACCGCGAAACGTTCCACCTCGGCGACGTGTCCACCCGTCGAGACGACCACGGTGACGGTGCCCGGTCGGGGTGCGCGGGTCATGCTCACCTGCGCCGACCACGGCTGGTCCTGACCGCCCGCCGGTAAGCAGCAGTAGTCGCCGAGAGCGCGGTCCTGACCGGACTGGCGGATCTGCAGGTGCAGGCTCTCGTCGATGCCGGTGATCCGGCCGCCGGCCTCGACGGTGTCGCGGACCAGGCTGCCGTACGGCGGCGCTTGGAGCGTGAGCACCTCGTCGCGGGTGCCCACCACCTCCCACGGCGCATCGGCGGCGGGGCCGAACCGGGCCAGGTGGATCGTCGCGGCTGTGGCCACCCGGTCGTCGGGAAGTCGATAACCGACGTCGACCCAGGCCTCGTCGTCGTCCTCGGTGGCCCCTGCGATCCGGTCGATTTCGTTGAAGTCCAGGAAATCCCGGGTGAACGCCAACGCGGTGGCGCCGGGGTCAGCGTGCCAGTCGGCCGTGGATTGGTCCGCCTCCTGCTGGTCGGCGAAGGGCCAAAGTGGTTGGTAGCCAAAGACAAATCCATCGACCGGGGCCGGGTTGGCCGGCGAGCAGGAGATCAGCAGCAGCCCGCACAACGCGGCGAGCACCGCGGTGCGGCGAGCGGCGGGAGTCATGGCTGCGATGATGCCAGCCATTCGCCGAGATGGCCGAAATGCCGAAAGTTACTCGCACAAACCGGCCCGAACTCCCCTTTGGGCGAAGGAGGCTGCGAGCCCTGTGACGCGCATCACAACCAGCGTATCCTGGGGTTATCTCTGCGATGAAGGGAGGCGCGATGAAGGGCGCACATAGGGACCCCATCGATCACTCTCGGACCACCCAGCCGCACGCCGGTGAATCGTTCATCGACACGCTGTGGTGGCCGGGGCTGCTCCTGCTGGGGATCGGCACCGTGCTCATCGCCTGCACCGTGGCGGCGTCGGCGTATGGCAACAGTGGTCTGTCGCTGACCCTTGCGCTGATCGCCGGAGCCATCGTCACCGCGGGCACGTTGTTGATCACCCTGGAGCACCGTCGGGTCAACCGCGTCGAGCGGCGCTGGCAGGCCGAACACGCCGACCGGATGCCGCACCTGCGCGCCAGCTGATCGGTGCGGACGCACGGGGTAACCGCATTCTCGCAGCTGGCCACCTGTGGCGCTGTCACCTGCGGAAATAGCTTAGCTGACCTTACATATCGGTTTGGCGGTGTCACTGTGCTTTATCCCACACAAGGCTCTACACTGTGGTCCACGCCATAAGTGAAGGGGAATGCAATGGTCGGATTTGATGACGGCCCGGTGGGACAGTCCAAGAAGGCGCTGCCGCCCGCCGCGGGTGGGTCCATCAGCGGCCACCGTGCTCTGTTGGCGGTGTTGTTGTTCGTCATCGGCGTCGCCGTTGTCACCGGCGTCGCGGTGGCCGTGATGAGTGGGCAGGTCGCCGTCGCGATCGCGATCGGACTGGTCGGTGCGGCCTTCTTCAGCCGGGTGGGCGCCTGAGGCGCTCAGTCCGGCAGTGATTCCCGGATCTCCGGCGTCGCCTCATCGGCGATGGCGGCGAATTCCGGGTGCTTGTCGACGTAGGCGGCGACCATGCTGCAGACGGGGACGATCCGCACATCCTCGTCGCGGGTGGCCGCCAGCGCCGCCCCGATGAGCAGGGTCGCCAGCCCGCGACCCTCGAAGCCGTCGGACACCTCGGTGTGGAAGAAGACGCGCCGGCCGTCGCGCTCGACGTAGGCGGTATGGCCCGCGGTCTTGCCGTCGACGCCGACGGTGAACCGGTCGGATTCCTTCGTGACCGTGACGGGGGCGCCGGTCTTGTCGGTGAGAGTCATGAGAGGCCCTTTCGCTTCGGTTGTTGTCGTGGTTTGAGCCTGGTGGTCGGCAGCGGGGGAGCCGGAATCCGGTCCAGCTCACCCTGATACCCGTGTACCGCGCCGAACCGCGCGGACTCGGCCTGCCACTGCGCGCGGTATTCGACGATCTCCTCGTGGGTGCGCCCGACGAAGTTCCACCACATCAGCAGTTCCTCGGTGAACGGCGGGCCGCCGAGCAGGATGGCCCGCGCGCTGTCGGTGCCGGTGTTGGTCAACGTCAGCGTGGTCTCGCCGACACCCTGGTAGGCCAACTCGTGTTGCGCCACCGCGGTGTCGGCGACGTCGAGTGCGCCGGTGTCGATCAGCACGGCGTGCTCGAACGTCGAATCGATATCCAGCCGCACCGATCCGGCGGCGGGCAGGTCGATCTGCGCGCCCAGCAGCGGCGTCGGTGTCCGGACCGGCGACCTCGCACCGGCGAGCGAGCCCAGGAACACCATCAGTTGCGCGTCGCCCGCCGCGGTGGGCTCCGGCGCGAAGTGGTCGAAGCCGCGGTCGCCGTGGCGCGCTTCCTCCGGCTGCGCGAACCACAACTGGACGCCGTGCAGGATGCTCGTCGCCGGGGTCGACACCTCGGAGTGGCAGATGCCGGTACCGGCGGTCATCAGGTTGAGTTCACCCGGGTGCACCATCGCGTGCACGCCACCGGAGTCGCGGTGCTCGATCTCCCCACTGAAAAGCCAACTGACCGTGGCCAATCCGGTGTGCGGATGCGGTGCGACATCCATGCCGGGCCGGGTCCGGACATCTTCGGGGCCGTAATGGTCCACAAAGCACCAGGCGCCCACCATCGAGCGTTGCCGCTGCGGCAGCGTGCGGTTGACGCGCATGGCCCGCGGGCCGCCGAGCGGGACATCGCGCGGGGTGAGGATCTCGATGCGCTCCGAAGGCCCCGCCCCGCAATCGACTTCCACGGGTTCGACTTCCAGATTGCTCACGGTTCCTCCCGGTGAATCTAGTAACCCATCCGGCGCCCGACGGCCTTGGCCGCCTCGATCGCCAGGAAGACCACCACGGCCAATGCTACGGCCAGCAACCAGCCGCGCACGGCGATCGGCGCGGAACCGAACGTGCCGTGCATGAACGGGGCGTAGGTGAAGATCAACTGCAGCACCACCAACGCGCCGGCCATCCGCCAGATCCAGGGATTGCCCTGCAGCACCGCCGGGCGCAGGCTCGACGACGTCACGAACCGGCAGTTGAGCAGGTACGCCAGCTGACCGAACGCGAGCATGTTCACCGCCGCGGTCTGGGCGACGGGCAGCGGATGCCCGCCGCCGCTGACGAAGAAGTACACCGCCAGCGTGGCGCCGGCGATCAATACCGATACCAGCGCGATCATCGACAGGTCGATCGGCGCGACGATGGAGCGGTCGGCCGCGCGCGGCGGCCGCTGCATCAGCCCCGACTCGGCCTTCTCGAACACCAGCGCCAACGACAGCGTCACCGAGGTGACCATGTTCACCCACAGGATCTGCACCGGTTCCAGCGGCAGCGCGAACCCGAAGAACACCGCGACCAGGATCACCAGGGACTGAGAGCCGTTGGCGGGCAACAGGAACAGCACTGATTTGCGGATGTTGTCATAGATCCGGCGCCCCTCTTCGACCGCCCGCTCGATGGTGGCGAAGTTGTCGTCGGCCAACACGATGTCGGCCGCCTCCTTGGTGGCCTCGGTGCCCTTGATGCCCATCGCGACGCCGATGTCGGCGCGGGTCAGCGCCGGCGCGTCGTTGACGCCGTCGCCGGTCATCGCCACGACCTTGCCCTCGGCTTGCAGCGCGCTGACGATCCGCAGCTTGTGTTCGGGGCTCGTCCGCGCGTAGATGTCGACCTCGTCGGCCACCTCGCGCAACCTGGGCTGGCTCATGGCCTGCAGGTCGGCGCCGGTCAACACCGGCGGATCGGGGTCGTCGGTGATGCCCATCTCGCGCGCGATCGCGCGGGCGGTCCCGGCGTGATCGCCGGTGATCATCTTGACCCGGATCCCGGCGTCGTGGCAGCTGCGGATCGCCTCGACGGCCTCCGGGCGCGGCGGGTCGACGATGCCCACCAGTCCCAGGAATTCCAACCCGTCGTCGATGTCCTCCAGCGAGATCTCGTCGCTGCCAAGACTTTCCGGGGACACAGGCTTGCGTGCCGCCGCCAGCACCCGCAGCCCCTGGTCGCCGAGTTCGTCGATGCGAGCCTCCCAGAACTCGCGATCCAGCGGCTCGGGGGCACCCGCGCGCCATTGGCTGGTGCACCGGTCCAGCAGCCGGTCGGGAGCGCCCTTGATGTGCAGCGAATGTTGGTCGTCGGCGGCAGAATTGAGGGTGGCCATGAACTTGTTGGCCGATTCGAACGGCAACTCCGCCAACCGCGGGTACGCGTCGCGGTCGACGCCGGCCTTGGCGCCCAGCGCCTGCAGGGCACCCTCGGTGGGTTCGCCGACAAGCTGCCACTGCTCGCCGTCCCGGCGCAGGCGCGCGTTGTTGCACACCGCCATCGTGGTCAGCAGCGCGGCCAGGTCAGGGTGCTCGCCCAGGGACACCGGCGTCCCGGCCAGTTCGATGTCGCCGTCGGGCCGGTAGCCGGTGCCCGTCACCGAGTACCGGTTCCGGGCGCTCACCACCGTGCGCACCGTCATCTCGTTCTGGGTCAGGGTTCCGGTTTTGTCCGAGCAGATGACGTTGACCGACCCCAGGGCCTCCACCGCCGGCAACTTGCGTGTGATCGCGCGCCGGCGGGCCATCTGCTGCACGCCCAGGGCCAGGGTCACCGTCACGACGGCGGGCAGACCCTCCGGCACCGCCGCGACCGCGAAACTGATGGCCGCCGAGATCATCTGGCTGATCGAGAAGTCGTGGACCAACCGGCCGATCAGCAGCATGACCGCCGCCATGCCGAGGATCACCGCCGAGAGTTGCTTGCCGAACTGCTCGAGGCGGCGCGTCAGCGGGGTGGCGAGCGGTTCGACCTCGGTGATCATCGACTGGATCCGGCCGATCTCGGTGGCCGATCCGGTGGCGGTGACCGCGCCGATCCCGGTGCCGGCCACCACGATGGTGCCCGAGTACACCATCGAGGTGCGGTCGCCCAGGCCGGCGTCGTCGTCGACGTGGGTGGTGCTCTTGGTCGCCGGGACCGATTCGCCGGTCAGCGCGGACTCCTCGACCCGCAGGTTGGTGACCTCCAGCAGGCGCATGTCGGCCGGGATCCGGTCGCCGGAACCGATCCGCACGACGTCGCCGGGCACCACCTGTTCGGCGTCGATGTTGACCCAGTCGCCGTCGCGGCGGACCTGGGCGGTCACCGACAGCATCTGTCGGATGCTGTCCAGTGCGCGTTCGGCCTTGCCCTCCTGCAGGTAGCCGATGACCGCGTTGATCACCGCCGCGGCCATGATGACGGCGAAGTCCACCCACTCGCCCAGGATCGCCTTGAGCACGCCGGCGGCCACCAGGATGTAGATCAGCACGTTGTTGAACTGCGCGAAGAACCGCACGATCGCCGAGCGCTGCTTGGGTGCGGGCAGCCGGTTCGGTCCGTCGACGGCGAGGCGCTGCGCGGCCTCGGCGCCGGTGAGGCCCTCGGCCGTGGTGCCCAGCGCGGCCAGGATCTCGGATCGGCTGCGCGCGTACGCCAGGCCGGCGAACTCGTCGTCTTCGATTCTGGTCTGCGCTGTGGGTCCCGGCATCTTCTCGATCGTCCGTGCTCGGGAGGTAGGGCGCAACTGTCGGGCCGGCCGGTTAGCATCCGAACCGAGACGCCGACGGTGAAGGGGGACGCGGGGTGGCCACGATTCCGGGCGAGGTGCCCAGGCTGATCAACGGCGCCGAGCGGCGCGTCTGGGACGCGTTGCGCACCCAGTTGGGCCCGGCGGATCTGGTCATTCCCGGCAAGCGGGTCACCGACCACCTCAAGGACCACGAGGTCGACTTCGTCGTCGCTCTCGAGGGTGCGGGCATCGTCTGCCTGGAGGTCAAGGGCGGCGAGGTCACCCACGACGGGCAGCGCTGGCTGCAGCGTCGCCGCGACGGGCACCACCACGAGATCGAACCGGTGCGCCAGGCGCGCGAGGCCTGTTACGCGCTGCGGTCCTTCGTCGAGGCCGACCCGCGTTGGACCCAGCACCGGTTGCGGTGGGACCACGTGGTGGTCTTCCCGAATTCGTCGATCCCGGCGGACTTTGCGCTGTCGGAGTGCCCGCGCTGGAAGGTGATCGACCGCGACGACCTGTCCGACATCGTCGACCGGTTGCGGCAGGTGCTGGTCGACCAGGAGTTGCAGCGGCCGCTGTTGACCGCCGAGGGGATCGAGGAACTCCAGGTCGTGTTCGGCGGGCGCGGCCTGCCCCAGCGCGACGTCGTCGCCCGGGCCCTGGCGAACGAGGACGCCGCCGACCTGCTCACCGAGCATCAGTCGGTGATCCTGGACGCGATCCGGCAACTGCATCGCGTGGAGGTGCGCGGGGGAGCGGGCAGCGGCAAGACCTTCCTGGCCGTCGAGCAGGCGCGCCGGCTCGCCCAACGTGGTCAGCGGGTGGCGTTGGTGTGCTACTCCCACGGCTTGGCGAGCTATCTGCAGCGGATCACCGCCAAGTGGCCGCGGCGCCAGCAGCCCGCCTACGTCGGTGAGTTCCATCAACTCGGGGTGACTTGGGGTGCGCCGGTCGGTCCCGACGAATCGGTCCGCAACGAGGAGACGGTCCGGTTCTGGGAGCACGACCTGCCGCACCAGATGGCCGAGTTGGCCGCGGCGCTGGAACCCGGGCACCGGTTCGACGCCGTGGTCATCGACGAGGCCCAGGACTTCGCCGACGCGTGGTGGGACCCGATCCTGGCCGCGTTGCGCGACGACGAGTCCGGCGGCATCTACGTGTTCACCGACGAGGGGCAGCGGGTCTTCGACCGCCACGGCGCCCCGCCGGTGCCGTTGGTGCCGCTGATCCTCGACCACAACCTGCGCAATACCCGCCAGATCGCCACGGCGTTCCAGCCGCTGGTGGACCACCCGATGCGCTTCCTGGGCGGGGAGGGCCCGGCGGTCACGTTCGTGGCGTGCAGCACCGCCGAGGCCGTGGCCGCCGGCGACGATCAGGTGGATCTGCTGCTGGAATCCGGTTGGCGCCCAGAGGATGTCGCGCTGCTGACCACCGGCAGCCGGCACCCCGAGCAGGTCGCCCGGCAGGCCGAGGGGCACGACGCCTACTGGGACAGCTTCTGGGACACCGATCAGGTCTTCTACGGTCACGTGCTGGGTTTCAAGGGGCTCGAGCGCCGGGCGGTGGTGTTGGTGGTCAACGAGCAGGCCAAGTTCGAACGCTCGCGCGAGCGCCTCTACGTGGGGCTGTCGCGGGCCCGCGACCAGTTGGTGGTGTGCGGGGATCCCGACTTCATCGCGACGGTCGGCGGCCCGGACCTGGCCCGCCGGTTGGGCATCTAACCCGCGAAGCCGCGCAGCAGGGCGCGCACCCCGGCGGCCCACCGCCGGTCGACCGAGGCCGCCGAACCGCCGAGCCAGCGGCCGCCCTCTTGGACGGCCAAACCCTGCGCCAGGGCGAGCAGCACGTGGGCGATGTCGACCGGATCGCCGGTCAGCGCGCCCTCGTCGACGCAGCGCCGCACCCGCGCCAGCAGGACCTCGCGGACCGTGGGGGCGTCCGGGTGGAGATCGCCGGGGCGCGGGTCGAAGTCCTCGAACGGACGGGAGAACATCACCCGGGCCAGCGCGGGGTAGTCCAGACAGAACCGTCGGAACACCGCGATCAGCTGTTCCAGATCGGCCAGCGGCGCACCGGTTTCCGGGACCGCGGCCAGCTCGCGGCCGAGCCGCCGGAACCCCTCGAGGTAGACCGCGCGCACCAAACCGGCCTTGTCGGTGAACAATTCGTAGACCGCCGGCAGCGAGGTGCCCGCCCCTTCCGCGACCCGGCGAGTGGTGAATCCGGACATCCCGTCCCGGCTCAGCACCTCGACGGCGGTGGACAGCACCCTGGCCCGCAGCTCAGGTGTGCGCTGCTTGGGTCTGGCCACGTCGGCCTCAGGTCAGGCCGAGTTCGGCCGCCATGTTGTCGATGCCGGCCCGGATGCCCGCCAGCGCGTCGGCACGGGCCCGCAGTTTCGACTCGTGATGGGCGCGCTGGTGCAGGTTGGCGAACTCGCGCGCGGACTCCTCGGCCCGCTCGAGCACCGCCTCGGGCAGCGCGATCTCGTCGATCCAGCCGGCGGCCTGCGCGGCCTCGCCGAAGTACGCCTTGGCCAGGCCCGTCGCCTGCTGGCGGGCCGACGGGGTCAGCCGCAGCTTCATGACCTCGAGCGCGGCGTACGGCATCACCATGCCGATGGCGACCTCGTTGGCCTGAATGTTGTAGCCGGGGGCGGCAATTCGGTGATCGCCGCTGCACAGCAGGAACGCGCCCATGGCGATCGCGTGACCGGTGCAGGCGATCACCACCGGCTTGGGGAACGACAGCAGTCGGTGCGTCAGTTCGAACCCGCCCTGGAGCATGGCCAGCGCCGCCTGCGGATCGCCCGACTGGAACACCTTGAGGTCGAAGCCGCCGCTGAGCACCTTCTGGTTGCCGGCGAGCACGATCGCGCCGACCCCGTCGCTCTCGGCGCGGTCCAGTGCCGCACCGATGGCCTCCTGCATGCGCGGGCCGAGCACGTTGGCCTTGCCGTCGTCGAGGGTGATCACGGCGATCGAATCGTCATGGCGGTAGGTCACCGGGTCGCTCATGATGCTCCTGAGGGATGGGGGCGGACGGTGTCGCCGACGTTACGTAACGGTGTTACGAAACGTCAAGAGTTCCCGGTGGCTCAGCCGCCCATCAACATCCGCCACTGGTCCAGGTTGGACGCGCGGTAGACGTAGTTGGTCCGCTTGACCTCCTCGAGCGGCGCGCTGGGCTCGGCCGAGTACCAGTGGCCGGGGAAGACGGTGGGATCGCCGGACAGCGCCGCGAGTTGCTGCAGGCTGCGGAACATCTCGTTGACATCGCCGCCGGGGAAATCGGTGCGCCCGCAGCCCTCGAGGAACAGGGTGTCACCGGCCACCAGCCGCCCGTCGACCAGGAAGCACTGGCTGCCCGGGGTGTGGCCGGGGGTGTGCAGCAGTTCGATCTCGACGGCGCCGACGGCGACCTTGTCGCCGTGCTCGTGCGCGGTGAGCTCGGACATCGGGATCTCGGTGGTGCGCGAAACCCACTGCGCCTCATGAGTGTTGACGTGGATGGGCACGCTTTGCCGGTCCATCAGCTCGGCCAGGCCGGCCAGCGTGAACCCCATCATGGTGCCGCCCACGTGGTCGGGGTGGTGATGGGTGACCAGCACGCCCGACAGGTGCATGCCGTCGCCCTCGAGGATGTCGACCAGGTCGCCGGCGGCGTACGCGGGGTCCACCACCACGCAGTCGCCGCTCTGGCGGTCGCCGATCAGGTAGGCAAAGTTGCGCATCTGGTTGGCGATCATGTCGCCGGCGGCGTAGTCCCGCCCCGACAACAGTTGTCGGAAGTAGAGCCGGTCCTGGGTTTCCGAAGTTGCCATGGGCCCATCATTGCAGGTCAAAAAACCGCACTTCAAACGGTGTTTAACCACACACCGACAAAAGTCGCATCAAAGATGCGGAATTAATAATGTCGATCCCATGCAGCTGACACGGTTCACCGACCTGGGCCTTCGGGCCATGATGCTGCTGGCCGCCGGGGAGTCCGAGGAACGCCGCGTCACCACCCGGACCATCGCCAGCGGCGCCGCGGCCTCCGAGCACCACGTCGCCAAGGCGGTCTCCCGGCTGTCGGAACTGGGCATGCTGCACGCCCGGCGCGGGCGGGTCGGCGGGCTGCGGCTCACCGATGCCGGCCGGACCGCCTCGGTCGGCTGGCTGGTGCGCCAACTCGAGGGCGATCGCGAGGTCATCGAGTGCGGCGGAGACAACCCCTGTCCGCTGATCGCCGCGTGTCGGCTGCGCCGCGCGCTGGCGGAGGCCAAAGAGGCGTTCTACCGCGAACTCGACCGCTACACCGTCACCGATCTGGCCGGGAGCAAAAGCCTCCCGGTTGTTCTGCAACTCACTGGAGAAGGGATCCCACGATGACCGTCACAACCCCCGAATCATCGGTTGTTCGCGACGAACTCGAACCGCACCACGCGGAGATCGTCAAGGCGACGCTGCCGCTGATCGGAGCGAACATCGACGCGATCACCGGGAAGTTCTACTCGATGATGTTCGAGGCCCACCCCGAGTTGCTGCGCAACCTGTTCAACCGCGGCAATCAGGTCAGCGGCGCCCAGCAGCGCGCGCTGGCGGCCTCGATCGCGACCTTCGCCACGCATCTGGTCGATCCCGAATTGCCGCACCCGGCCGAGTTGCTGTCCCGGATCGGGCACAAGCACGCGTCGCTGGGGGTGACCGCCGACCAGTACCCGATCGTGCACGAGCATCTGTTCGCGGCGATCGTGGCGGTGCTCGGCGCCGACACGGTGACCGCCGACGTCGCTGCGGCCTGGGACCGGGTGTACTGGATGATGGCCGAGACCCTGATCGACATGGAGCGCGAGCTCTACGCCGAGGCCGGTGTCGCCGCCGGCGACGTCTACCGGCGCGCCAAGGTCATCGCCCGGGTGGCCGACCCGTCGGGCGCGGTGTTGATCACCGTGGCGCCCGTCGCCGGCCCGATCGGTGAATTCGTTCCCGGCCAATACGTGTCGGTCGGCGTGACGATGACTGACGGCGCCCGGCAGCTGCGGCAGTACAGCCTCATCAACGTGCCCGGAAACGGCGAACTGACTTTCGCCGTCAAGCCCGTCGACGGTGTCGAGGGGGCCCCGGCCGGCGAGGTGTCCACCTGGATCCGGGACAACATCTGCGTCGGCGACCTGGTGGACGTCACGGTGCCGTTCGGCGACCTGCCGGCCCCGGCGTCGACCGATACCCCCGTCGTGCTGATCTCGGCCGGTATCGGGATCACCCCGATGATCGGCCTGCTCGAGTACTTCGCGGCCCGGCAGCCCGACACCGCCGTGCAGGTGCTGCACGCCGACCGCGGCGATCAGCAGCACCCGCTGCGCGAGCGGCAGGCCGAACTGGTCGATCTGCTGCCCAACGCGAGCCTCGACGTCTGGTACGAGGACGGGCTGACCGGGGGACGGCCCGGCGTGCACGCGGGCTTGATGAACCTCGACGGGCTGACCGCCGCGCCGTCCGCCGACGCCGAGGTGTACCTCTGCGGCAACAACGGCTTCGTCCAGGCGGTGCGGTCCCAGCTGACCGCCCTCGGGGTCCCGGAGCAGCGAGTGCACTGCGAGCTGTTCAACCCCAACGATTGGCTGCTCGGCTGAGCCTGCGGGCTGAGTGCGAGGGGTCTGCCGAGCAGAACCCGCGAAATCGCACCCCGGACGGCGCGTCCGGGGTGCGATTTCGGCCAAATCCGGCTCAGACACCCCGAACTACCTGCGGTTTGGTGTTGAAAAGCCGCAGACTGTACCCTCTTTAAGGCCCGCCTCCGTTTTTCCCAACGGACCACGCGGTGCCAAGCAGGTAGGCCCCCTTAGCTCAGTCGGCAGAGCGTTTCCATGGTAAGGAAAAGGTCAACGGTTCGATTCCGTTAGGGGGCTCGGTGGACGCCGGACGGTGCGCCGACCGCGTCGATCGGGGCGGTGTAGCTCAGCTGGTTAGAGCGCACGACTCATAATCGTGAGGTCGGGGGATCGAGTCCCCCCACCGCTACAAGACAAGCATGAACCTGACAGAGGAGAGCAGCCGAAGTGGCCTCCAGTACCGACGTCCGGCCGAAGATCACCTTGGCCTGCGACGTGTGCAAGAACCGTAACTACATCACCAAGAAGAACCGGCGCAACGATCCGGACCGGCTGGAGCTGAAGAAGTTCTGCCCCAACTGCGGCACGCATCAGCCGCATCGTGAGTCGCGCTGACGCGTTCCATTGGCGCAGGCCGATAGCCGGTTTGCCGAGATCTACCAGGTAGGTTCTAGCCCGTGGCACTATCCGCAGACATCGTCGGGATGCATTACCGCTACCCCGACCATTACGTGGTGGAGCGGGAGAAGGTTCGCGAGTACGCGACCGCGGTGAAGAACGATTTCCCCGCGTTCTACGACGACGCGGCGGCGGCCGAACTCGGCTACTCGGGTTTGACGGCCCCGCTGACCTTCGTCTCGGTCTTTGGTTACAAGGGCCAGCGCGCCTTCTTCGATCACGCCGACATCGGCATCAAGGATGCCAAGATCGTCCAGGTCGACCAGGAGTTCAAGTTCCTGGCCCCGATCGTGGTGGGCGACAAGCTGTTCTGCGATGTCTACGTCGATTCCGTCCGGCAGGCGCACGGGACCGACATCATTGTCACCAAGGTGCTCATCACCAACGAGGCGGGCAAATTAGTGCAGGAGACCTACACCACGCTTGCGGGGCGTAGCGAGGAAAACGGAGAGAGTGGCTTCAACGATGGCTCTGCGTGAATTCAGTTCGGTTCAGGTCGGCGACACATTGCCCGAAAAGATCATTCCGTTGACCAGGCAGGACCTGGTCAACTACGCGGGTGTCTCCGGCGACCTCAACCCCATCCACTGGGACGACGAGACCGCGAAGCTGGTGGGGCTGGACACCGCCATCGCCCACGGGATGCTCACCATGGGCCTCGGCGGCGGCTACGTGACCTCCTGGGTCGGTGATCCCGGTGCGGTCACCGAATACAACGTGCGCTTCACCGCTGTCGTCCCGGTGCCCAACGACGCCAAGGGCGCCGAGATCGTGTTCAACGGCCGGGTCAAGTCGGCCGACCCCGAGACGAATTCGGTCACCATCGCGATCAACGCCACCACCGGTGGCAAGAAGATCTTCGGCCGGGCGATCGCCACGGCGAAGCTGGCCTAGCGGGGATCGATAGCGATGGCTCTCAAGACCGACATCCGCGGAATGGTCCACAAGTACGACGACTACTTCGTCGTGGGCCGCGAGAAGGTGCGCGAATACGCCAAGGCGGTCAAGAACGACGACCCCGCCTTCTACGACGAGGCCGCGGCCGCCGAACTCGGTTACGACACGCTGCTGGCGCCGCTGACCTTCGTGTCCACGGTCGCACTGATCGTGCAGCAGGACTTCTTCCGCAAGGTCGACGTCGGCATGGAGACCATGCAGATTGTCCAGGTGGACCAGCAGTTCGTGTACCACCAGCCGATCAAGGTCGGCGACCATCTCTATCCGGTGATGACCGTGCAATCCGTCGACGAGCGCTTCGGCGCCGACATCGTGGTCACCCGCAACACGCTGACCAATCAGCACGGCGAGCTGGTCCTGGAGGCGTTCACCACGATGATGGGTCAGCAGGGCGACGAATCGGCCAAGGTCAAGTTCGACGTGCAGTCCGGTCAGGTCACCCGCGTCGCCGATTAGCGCACCGCATCCGGGGAGATTAGTGGATCGGAGTTTCCCCGATGTACACTCGTACCTCGGGGTTCTCCCAGAACAAGCGCGCTTGTCTAGCGGTTCGCCAAAGGCCGCCGGAGAGCGCGCGAGTTATGTGGGGCACTTGCGGGCACGACGAACCGAGACCAACTAGCGTGTGGAAGTGAGGAGTGCCGCAAGGACTCGAAGGGGCGTAGCTCAACTGGCAGAGCAGCGGTCTCCAAAACCGCAGGTTGCAGGTTCAAGTCCTGTCGCCCCTGCTCAATTGAATACTGGCAGTAGTGGACACTGGAAGATGCGAACTAACGGGCCCGACGGGCCACGGGTGAAGCTAAGGAGCGTGCGGTGAGCGACGAGCGCGACAGTGCCGACGCCACGGGCGACGGCACCGAGGACAACGGGGCCGAAGCCAAGCGGGTCGGCCAGACTGCGGTCGTCACCCCGGCGCGTCCGACCGGCAAGCGGTCCCGGCAGCGCGCGCTGAGCAAGACCGACGCCGAGGCGGACACCGAGGCCGGCGGCGACACCGAGGATGCTGCGAAGACCGCCAAGGTGAGCAAGGCCAAGAAGGCCAAGGCCGCATCCGGCGGTGGCATCCTGGCGCCGTTCAGGTTCGTCTGGACGTATCTCAGCGAGGTCGTCAACGAGCTGCGCAAGGTCATCTGGCCCAACCGCAAGCAGATGGTCACCTACACGACGGTGGTCTTGCTCTTCTTGGCGTTCATGGTGGCGATGATCTCGTTGGCAGATATCGGGTTGACCGAGCTGGTAACGCTGGTGTTCGCCTAGAAACCAGACGATTTTTACGTGAGGAAGGACTGACAACCGTGACTAGCTTCGAGGGCGACACGCCCGAGAGTGAGTCGGGCGACAACGGAGACGTCATCATCGACGAGACGGTCTCCGAGGCGTCGACGGACTCGACGTCAACGGATGCGGCTCCGGGGGAGGACGTGCAGGACGCGGCAGCTGAAGCCGACGCCGAACAACCCGAAGAGACCGAGGAAGACCCGGCCGTCGCGCTCAAGAAGGAACTGCGCCTCAAGCCGGGCGACTGGTATGTGATCCACTCCTACGCCGGCTACGAGAACAAGGTCAAGGCCAACCTCGAGACCCGCGTGCAGAACCTCGACGTCGGCGACTACATCTTCCAGGTCGAGGTGCCGACCGAGGAAGTCACCGAGATCAAGAACGGCCAGCGCAAGCAGGTCAACCGCAAGGTGCTGCCGGGCTACATCCTGGTCCGGATGGATCTCACCGACGACTCCTGGTCAGCGGTGCGCAACACCCCGGGCGTGACCGGGTTCGTCGGCGCCACCTCCCGCCCGACCTCGCTGTCGCTGGACGACGTGGTGAAGTTCCTGCTGCCGCAGGGCGCCGCGAAGAAGGCCGCCAAGTCCACCGCCGCCGCGACGACCGGCGCGACCACCGAGGCCACCCTGGAGCGGCCCGAGATCCTGGTCGACTACGAGGTCGGCGAGTCGGTCACCGTCATGGATGGCCCGTTTGCCACGCTGCCCGCCTCCATCAGCGAGGTCAACGCCGAGCAGCAGAAGCTCAAGGTGCTGGTGTCCATCTTCGGCCGCGAGACACCCGTCGAACTGACCTTCGGTCAGGTCGCCAAGATTTAGCGATTTCGGTGCGCTCAGTTGCGCTCAGCGCAACTGAGCGCACCGAAATCGCAGAAATAAGAAAGGAAACACCACACCCATGGCCCCGAAGAAAAAGGTCGTCGGGCTGATCAAGTTGCAGATCCAGGCCGGGCAGGCCAACCCCGCCCCGCCGGTCGGTCCCGCGCTCGGCCAGCACGGCGTCAACATCATGGAGTTCTGCAAGGCGTACAACGCCGCGACCGAGTCGCAGCGCGGCAACGTCATCCCCGTGGAGATCAGTGTCTACGAGGACCGCAGCTTCACCTTCGCCCTGAAGACCCCGCCCGCCGCCAAGCTGCTGCTCAAGGCCGCCGGCGTGCAGAAGGGTTCCGGCACTCCGCACACCGACAAGGTCGCCAAGGTCAGCTGGGATCAGGTCCGCGAGATCGCCGAGACCAAGAAGGAAGACCTCAACGCCAACGACATCGACGCTGCCGCGAAGATCATCGCCGGCACCGCCCGGTCGATGGGCATCACCGTCGAGTAGTTTGCGGATCGACCAGACAGAAGTCGAGTAGATCGACTCCCGTGGGAGGGCTGGCATCGGCCCGACAACCACAACCAACGAGATTGATTGGATACCAATGAGCAAGAACAGCAAGGCCTTCCGCGAAGCCGCCGAGAAGGTGGACCGCGACAAGCTCTACAGCCCGCTCGAGGCCGCCAAGCTGGCCAAGGAGACGTCGTCGAAGAAGCAGGACGCCACCGTTGAGGTCGCGATCCGGCTGGGCGTCGACCCCCGCAAGGCCGATCAGATGGTGCGCGGCACCGTCAACCTGCCCAATGGCACCGGCAAGACCGCCCGCGTCGTGGTGTTCGCGGTCGGCGAGAAGGCCGAGGCCGCCCTGGCCGCCGGCGCCGATGCCGTGGGTAGCGAGGACCTGATCGAGAAGATCCAGGGTGGCTGGCTCGATTTCGACGCCGCCATCGCCACCCCCGATCAGATGGCCAAGGTGGGTCGCATCGCGCGCGTGCTGGGCCCGCGTGGCCTGATGCCGAACCCCAAGACCGGCACGGTCACCCCGGACGTGGCCAAGGCCGTGACCGACATCAAGGGTGGCAAGATCAACTTCCGCGTCGACAAGCAGGCCAACCTGCACTTCGTGATCGGCAAGGCCTCGTTCGACGAGGCCAAGCTGGTCGAGAACTACGGTGCCGCGCTGGAGGAGATCCTGCGGGCCAAGCCGTCGTCGTCCAAGGGCCGCTACCTGAAGAAGATCGTCGTCTCGACGACCACCGGCCCGGGCATCCCGGTCGACCCCAGCATCACGCGCAACTTCGCCGAGGCGTAGACGTTCGAAGGTGTACCGGATGCGCGCATTTCGCCGCTTTGCCCGCATCCGGTACGCACTCGTCATGGGAGCGGTACTGATGGCAACCCCGACAATCGCGGCCGCCGAACCCGTCGGGTCGGCGGGCCAGGACCGGTTGGTCGACGTTCGCACCGTGCTGCCCGATGCCCTCATCGACCTGCGCTACGCCACCGCCGACAACTTCCTCGGGGTTCGGCTGTATCCCCCCGACGCCCGCTGCCTGGTGCACGAGTCGTTGACCGCCGGCCTGGTCGAGTCGGCGAAAGTCCTTCGCGCCCAGGGTAATCGCCTGGTGTTCTGGGACTGCTACCGCCCGCACGAGGTGCAGGTGCGGATGTTCGAGGCGGTGTCCGATCCCGCCTGGGTGGCCCGGCCCGGCAACTTCGCGCGCAGCCACACCGCCGGTCGGTCGGTGGACGTGACGCTGTCCGACGAGGCCGGTGCGCTGCTCGACATGGGCACTGACTTCGACGAGTTCTCGCCCCGGGCAAAGGCTTTCGCCACCGAAGGGGTCGGCGCCGAGGCGCAGGCCAACCGCGCGCGACTGCGGACGGCGATGGCCGCGGGCGGCTTCACGGTCTACGCCGGGGAGTGGTGGCACTTCGACGGTCCCGGCGCGCAGGTGCAGCGCCCGATCCTCGACGTTGCGCTGAGCTGATTTCGGGCGCCGCCAGGCGTTTTCGTCGTAGACTCGGCTGCACAGCCACTAGGGGGACGACTTGTCAGAATCTGCAACATCCGCAACGTTGTGCCTGTGCGGGCATCAGCGGTCGGCGCACGAACATCACCGTGCCGGCACGGACTGTGCACTGTGCGCCGAGGGGCAATGTCCGCGGTTCCGGCGCCCGTCCCCGCTGCGCCGCCTGATCGCGAAATTTGCCCGCCCGCACTGATATTGCGGGCGGCGATTGCTGAGTGCGGGCCCAGCTACCCCGGGCTCACTTCTTCAGGGTGAACTGATGCACGCTGGTGTGGCCGACCCGGAACAGGTTCACGCAGCCGTTGAGGTACTTGTCGTAGCGGTCGTAGACCTCTTGCGACTGGATCCGGATGGCCTCTTCGCGGTGCGCGGCGAGCTCCTCGGCCCAGATCTGCAGCGTGCGCACGTAGTGGGGGCCGATCTCCTGCAGCTGCGTGAGCTCGAAACCGGCCGGCAGCGCATGCTCCTGCACCTTCTCCACCGACGGCAGGCGGCCGCCCGGGAAGATCTCGGTCATGATGAACTTCGCGAACCGGGCCAGCTCGAAGGTCATCGGCAGGCCGAGCTCCTTGGCCCTGCGCATGTCGAAGCCGGTGATGCAGTGCAACAGCATCACGCCGTCGTCGGGCAGGGCGTTGTAGGTGGTCTCGAAGAAGTCGTCGTAGCGTTCGAAGCCGAAGTGCTCGAACGCACCGATCGACACGATCCGATCGACCTTGTCGTCGAATTCCTCCCAGCCCTGCAGCCGGACCTCGATGCTGCGTTCGGTGGGGACCTTCGCGAGCTTGTCGATCGCGTACTTGCGCTGCTCGGCGGACAACGTCAGGCCGATGACGTTGACGTCGTACTTCTCGATGGCGCGCTGCATGCAGGCGCCCCAACCGCAGCCGATGTCCAGCAGCGTCATGCCGGGCTCCAGGCCCAGCTTGCCCAGCGCGAGGTCGAACTTGGCGAGCTGCGCCTCGTCGCCGGTCATGTCCTCGCGCTCGAAGTAACCGCAGGTGTAACCCATGGTGGGGCCCAGGAAAAGTTCGTAGAACTCGTTCGAGATGTCGTAAATGGACTGGAGTTCTTCGTACTTCGGCTTCAGATTGCTCATCGGTGCAGACTCCCACCCGCTAGTGATTGATAAAACGCTAACCCATCCGGGACGCACCGCGCGGCGGCGCTCCCGGGAAAACGGGCATTAAATTTTCTTCAGTGTGAACTGGCAGACGTCGGTGGTGCCGTTCCGGAACAACCTGGCGCAACCGGTCAAGTACTTCATGTAGCGGTCGTAGACCTCTTGTGACTGGAGTGTGACCGCCTCGTCGTGACGGGCCTCCAGTGCCTGCGCCCACAGATCCAGAGTACGGGCGTAGTGCAACTGCAATGACTGGACCCGCTGGACCTCGAACCCGGCGGCCACCGCGTGGTCGGTCACCAGCGCGATCGAGGGCAGCCGGCCGCCGGGGAAGATCTCGGTGAGGATGAACCGGATGAACCGGATCAATTCCATGGTCAGCGGCACCCCGTCGGCCGCGGCGTCCCTGGGATCCGTGGCGGTGATGGTGTGCAGCAGCATCACCCCGCCCGGCGGCAGCGCCTTGTTGGCCTGGGCGAAGAAGTCGTCGTAGCGGTCAGGGCCGAAGTGCTCGAACGCGCCGATGGACACGATCCGGTCGACCGGCTCGAAGAACTGTTCCCAGCCCTGCAGCAGGACCTGCTTGGAGCGCGGGCTCGGATCGCCGTGCAGCAGATCGGCGACGAAGTCGCGCTGGTTGCGGCTCAGGGTCAGCCCGATCACGTCGACGTCGTGGCGCTGTACCGCGCGTTTCATCGTCGAACCCCAGCCGCAGCCGATGTCCAGCAGCGTCATCCCGGGCTCGAGGCCCAGCTTGCCCAGGGCCAGGTCGATCTTGGCCAGCTGCGCCTCCTCGAGGGTCATGTCCGCGCGTTCGAAGAAGGCGCAGCTGTAGGTCCGGGAGGGATCCAGGAAGAGCTCGAAGAACTCGTCGGACAGGTCGTAGTGGGCTTGCACGTCCTCGAAGTGTGGCTCGAGCGCCTTGGGCATCTACCGGGGCCTTCCCTCGTCATGGCAGGAGGGCAGGCGCAATGATCCCCCCGGAACCAGTGCTTCCACCCCCTGTTGGCAACTCACATGCTTGGGGCAGCGGGCGCGCAGGGCAACGCGGCGACGGGGTACGTCATCTACCCGTCATCTGTCGCCGGCGACAATTACCTCAGCCGGCGGCGGCCGAAAACGTGAGGTCGAGCTGGTCGACGATGGGGTCCCAGAGCTGCTCGGGAAGGTCGTGGGCCATGCCCGGGAACAGCACCAGCCGGGCGCCGTCGATGTTGTTGGCGACGGCGCGACCGCCGGCGGGCCGCATCAGCCGGTCGGCGAGGCCGTGAAGCACCACCGTGGGCGCGCTGATCCGGTGGTCGTAGTGGCGCAGGCTGCCGCTGCCCATGATGGCGCCGAACTGCCGCGCCACCCCGACGGGGTAGTGGTTGCGGTCGTAGCCGGCCGCGGCCTCGGCGCGGATCTTGGCCTCGGGCGCGCGGTAGGCGGGGCTGCCGATCACGCGGCTGACCCGCACGGCGTTGTCGATGATGACGTCGCGCGGGGCGTCGGCCGGCGGGCCCTTGATGACGGCGTAGAGCGCGCGCGGATCGGGCGGCGGCAACGCCGCCTGGTTGTTGCTGGAGAAGATGACGCCCAACGAGCGGGTTCGCTGGGCGTGCCGAGCCGCGACCACCTGGGCGATCATCCCGCCCATCGAGGCACCGACGATGTCGGCGCGATCGATGTCGAGGTGGTCGAGCACCGCGGCCGCGTCGTCGGCCATGTCCTCGAGCGTGTAGACCGCCGGGCTGCGCCGACCCAGCGCCGAGCGGATCATGCTCGGGTACTGCGAGCCCTCGATCCGCAACCCGTCGAGCTTGCTCGACAGCCCGACGTCGCGGTTGTCGAACCGGATGACCCGTCGGCCTCGTTCGATGAGTTTCTGGCAGAACTCGTTGCGCCACAACACAAGTTGCGCGCCGAGCCCCATGATCAGCAGCACCGCGGGATCGTCCGGGTTGCCCATGTCCTCGTAGTAGATGTCGAGGTCCCCGGAGCGGGCGGTCCCGGTTCGCACGGTGTCCGGCTGCACTAGACCTCGATCTCCTTGTCGGACTTGTCCAGATCCTCGCGGTGGTCGCGGCTGACCTCGACCATGAAGTTGGCGAAGTAGCCGGAGAACTGCGGGTCGTTCATCATCTGCCAGCGCGGCGCCAACAGCTTCATATAGCGCTCCACGTAAAGGAATTGCTTGCCGATCAGCACCAGCTCGCGCGGGAGCTTCACGTCGTAGGCCTCGGCCAGGGTGGAGAGTTGCTTGCCGATCTCGGCGTAGGACATGTCACCGAGCGTCTTCATGCTCAGCGGCTCGGCGAAGGCCTCCAGGTCCTTGGCGGCCTGGGCCTCCGGCCGCACGGTACCCACCGCGCCCAGCAGCACCACGATCTTGCCGGCCGCGGCATGGTCCTTCTTGACCAGCAGCGCGTAGATCAGTTCGCGCAGCAGCCAGCGGGTGCGCGGATCGATGCGGCCCATGATGCCGAAGTCGAGGAACACGATCCGGCCCTGCTCATCGACCAGCAGGTTGCCCGCGTGCAGGTCGCCGTGGAACAGGCCGTGCCGCAGACCGCCCTCGAAGGTGGAGAACAGCAGCGCCTTGACCAGTTCGGTGCCGTCGAAGTCCTGTTTGCGGATGGCCGCGACGTCGTCGATGCGCACCCCGTGCACCCGCTCCATGGTCAGCACGCGCTGGGTGGTGAAGTCCCAGTGCACGTCCGGCACCTTGATGTTCTTGCCCAGCGGCGAGGAGTGCAGGTGGCTGACCCAGGCCTCCATAGACTGCGCCTCGATGCGGAAGTCGAGTTCCTCGGCCAGGTTGTCCGAGAAGTCGGCGACGACATCCTGCGCGGACAGCCGACGGCCCATCTTCGCGAACTCGACGACCTGCGCGAACCGCTTGAGGATCTGCAGGTCGGCGGCCACCCGGCGGCGGATGCCCGGGCGTTGGATCTTGACCACCACGTCCTCGCCGGAGTGCAGGGTCGCGAAGTGCACCTGGGCGATCGACGCCGAGGCGAACGGCTGCTCCTCGAAGTGCTTGAACAGGTTGCGCGGCTCGTCGCCAAGTTCTTCCTTGAACAGTTTCTGCACTTGGGCGGGGTCCGCGGCCGGCACGGAGTCCAGCAGGGTGCGGAACTCGCGCGACAGCGGCTCGCCGAAGGCCCCCGGGCTGGACGCAATGATCTGGCCGAACTTCACATAGGTGGGGCCGAGATCGGCGAAGGTCTGCGGGATCTCCTTGATGACCTTGGTCTGCAGGCTCCCGCGGCCCGGCAGCCGCTTGGCCACGCGTGCCGCGGTACGAGTGAGCTGCCAGCCCGTGGTACCGACGCGAGCCGCCTCGAAGGGCAGCGGGACGCGGTCGAGCTTGACGACCTCCCGGTGGTGATTGGTCGGACTCATTGTTGTAGTGTGCCAAACCCGCCTTCGACGTTCCCAATTACCGTGACCGCGACCACAACAATCAGCCCGCACCCCACGGCGTGAGCCAGGGCGTGGGCGCCCAGCCCTCGTGCGCGGCGATGAGCTCGTAGAGGGTGGCGCCGTCGATGGCCTCGCGGATGATGTCGGCGTGCCCGGCGTGCCGCGCGAGCTCCTCGAGCAGGTGGAACAGCACCCACCGCACCGACCAGGCGCCGATGTCCTGCGGGAACCAGGGGACGTCCTTGGGGATCGGGACGGCCGCACCCAGATCGACGGTGTCGATCAGGGCCAGCGCCGCGGCGTTGCCCTCGTCGAACCGGGCCAGGATCTCCGCGAGCGTCTCATCGTCGGTCATGACGAACTCGTCGGCGTAATCGGCGGCCTGATCGGCCATGGGGCGCTCGTCGTCGGCGCACCTGTCGGGTGCCGCGGTCACGCGCTGCAGCCAGCCGTGCTGACAGTTGGTGACGTGCTTGATCAGCGCGCCGATCGACAGGGCGCTGACCGTGGGCGTGGCCCGGGCCTGCTCGTCGGTCAGCCCGAATGCCACGGCGTGGAAGGCCTGTTGCTGTGCGGCGAGGTAGTGCTTGAGTCCGGCGCGTTCGTCGGCGATCGGCGGGGGCAGGGCGGGCATGTCAGCTCTCTTTCTTGTTGTGTGCGTACAGGTCTCGAAGCAGGGAGATCTCCGCGCCGTGGTGGATGACTTCGCGGTGGATGTGCAGGACCAGGTCGATCATGGGGCGATCACCCCACTGGCCCTCGGCGGCGCCGATCGGGCGGTCGAGGGCCGCGGGAGTCAGGGCGCGCACCCCCGCGACCCAGCGGTCGTGAGCGTCATCGAGTTGGGCCAGCGCGGTCTCGGCATCGGTTGCGTACGACCAACTCTGGTAGTCCGCGGGTGGACCGTCGAAGTGCGCGTGGTTGCGCATGGCCAGCACGCCGACGATGACGTGGGCGAGCCGCCAGGCGATCGTCGTCACCGGCGTGGGTTCGGGTGGGGGATAGGTGAAGTCGATGGAGCCGTCGGGGTGGACGGTCCAGCAGTCCGGGACCGGGGCCCAGAAGTACTCGTCGTCGCTCAGGCCGGCCAGGCGGGGGCGGAGTTGGTGGGTCCAGTGCCACTCGAGCTGGTCTATCAGCGAGTTCACCAGGGCGGGCGTTGTCATGGACACACCTTCTCAGCAATTGAGGACTGTTCTTGTCCTAAAAGTGCGCGAGACTGTTCTGGTGTCCGAAACGACGAGCCGCGTACTGCAACTGCTCGGGCTGCTGCAGTCCCGCCGGGTGTGGACCGGCCGCGAACTGGCCGAGCGGTTGGGCGTGACCGGGCGCAGCGTGCGCCGGGACATCGAACGCCTGCGTGAACTGGGATATCCGGTGCACGCGAGCCCCGGTCTGGGCGGTGGTTATCAGTTGGGCGCCGGGGCCGCGCTGCCGCCGCTGCTGCTCGACGGGGACGAGGCCGTGGCCGTGGCGGTGTGCCTGGGGTTGGCCGCCGGCGGAAGCGTGGCCGGGATCGGTGACTCCGCGCTGCGGGCGCTGTCCAAACTCGATCAGGTGATGCCGTCGCGGCTGCGCTCGCAGGTGTCGGCCGTGCATGAGGCCACCGTGACGCTGCACGCCCAGGCGGAGTCGACGGTGGACCCCGACGCGTTGATGACGCTGGCCCGGGCCTGCCGCGACCGCGAGCACATCGGGCTGCGGTACACGGCGTTGAACGGCGCGGTGACTCGACGTCGTCTGGAGCCGTATCAGCTGGTGACCACGGGCCGGCGCTGGTATCTGCTGGCCTATGACCGGGACCGCGCCGATTGGCGCAGTCTGCGGCTGGATCGGATGGCCGACATCGGCGCGCAGGGCACCACCTTCGTGGCCCGCGAGACACCGGATGCCGCCACGTACGTCAGCCGGGCGATCAGCAGTTCGCCGTATCGGTATGTCGCCCGGGTCCGCTATCGGTGCCCGCAAGACGTTGTCGCAGCGCACTTCTCGCCGAGCGCGGCGACCGTCGAAGCCGACGGGCCCGAGTCCTGCCTGGTCTCCACTGGCGGCGATGACCCGGACCGGATGGTGCTCTGGCTGGCGTCGGTGGGCTGCGAGTTCGAGGTCCTCGAGCCCCCGGAGGTGGCGGCGGCCGCCACGCGGATGGCGCGGCTGCTGTCCGCGGCTACTGCTGGTGGCCGTTGATCCGGCGGCGCAGTTTCGTGGTCCGTGCAGTGTTGCGCCGGCGGGTCGTGGAGTCGTGCCAGTGCAGGCGCAGCAGCAGTAGGCGGCGGTGGGCTTGCCAGCCGATCGACAGCGGGTCGCGCCAGGGCGTCCGTCGGTCGGCCTCGGTGGGGAGATGAAGGTGCTCGCTCACAATGATTTCCACTGTGGCACGACCTGGTTCCGGCGGCACCCCGGGCAGGTCAGCGGGTGTGTGAACGGTTGCCGAACAGTGCCCGAACCGTTGCGGGCGGGGTCGCCCGGGTGGGCGCGAGCGTGCGCAGAATACGGAAATTTCGCGGCGTGTCGGCCGGGGACGCGCACTGTCGCGCAAGATTGGGCTGGGGCGCAAGATTGGGCTGGGGCGCAAGATTGGGCTGGGGGAGGATGGGGCACTGATGAGCGAGCTCACCCTGGCCCTCGACATCGGCGGCACCAAGATCGCCGCGGGTCTGGTCGACCCCGACGGCACCCTGGTGCGCGCCCAGCAGTTGCCCACGCCGCGCGGCGCCGGGCCCGAGGCCGTCTGGCGCGTGGTCGAGCAACTGATCGTGGGGATGACCGCCGAGACGCCGGTGCGGGGCGCCGGCATCGCCTCGGCCGGGCCGATCGACCTCCCCGCGGGCACCGTCAGCCCCATCAATGTGCCCGCCTGGCAAGGCTTTCCGATCCGCGAGCGGGTGGCCGGGGCCCTCGGCGGCCTGCCGGTGCGGCTCGCCGGTGACGGGCTGTGCATGGCGCTCGGGGAACACTGGCGCGGCGCGGGCCGGGACGCGCGGTTCCTGCTGGGCCTGGTGGTCTCCACCGGCGTGGGCGGCGGCCTGGTCCTCGACGGCGCGCCGTACGCCGGGCGCACCGGCAACGCCGGGCACGTCGGCCACGTGGTGGTGGACCCGGCCGGGGTGCGGTGCACCTGCGGCGGTCACGGCTGCGTCGAGACCGTCGCGGGCGGCCCGAAGATGGTGGCCTGGGCGCGCGAAAACGGTTGGACCGCAGCGCCGGACGCCGACGCTGCGGAGCTTTCCGCGGCCGCCGCGGCGGGCGACGCCATCGCGGTGCGGGCCTTCGAGCGCGGGGCCACGGCCGTGGCGGCGACGATCGCCTCGGTGGCGGCGGTGTGCGATCTGGACCGGGTGGTCGTCGGCGGCGGGGTGGCCCGCGCCGGGGCCGTATTGTTCGACCCACTGCGCGCCGCGCTGCGGCGGTTCGCCGGGCTGAGCTTCCTGGCCGACCTGACGGTGCGGCCGGCCCGCCTGGGTTCCGAGGCCGGTCTGGTGGGCGCGGCGGCGCTGCTGCCCGACACCTGAAACCGGGCCGGTCGAGCCTCGTTTTGGCTGATCGGCACCGCAGGCGCTATTCTGGTCGACGATCCACCGAAGACCGTCGGTCACCGAGCAATCGGTTGAAGGTCCGGGAACATCCCGGCGGCCCACGCAGGAGGACGAGGTAGCTGGCAAGTTTTGCCACATCGACGCCCCGGCCGCATCCTGCGCTGGGGCGTCCGTCGTTTCCGGGTCTGCTCGCCCCGGCGCCCTGCGGTGGCGCACGCAAAGCACGCTGGACAACACATCATCAGGAGGCATGCATGGCCAAGGCTGAAAAGGCTACCGCCGTTGCAGAGATCACCGAGCAGTTCAAAGCCTCGACTGCCACCGTCATCACCGAGTTCCGCGGTCTGACCGTGGCCAACCTGGTGGAGCTGCGCCGGTCGCTCGGCGACTCGGCCACCTACTCGGTGGCCAAGAACACGCTGGTCAAGCGTGCGGCCTCGGAGGCAGGAGTCGAGGGGCTCGACGAGCTGTTCGTCGGCCCGACGGCGATCGCGTTCATCAACGGTGAGCCGGTCGACGCGGCCAAGGCGCTGAAGAAGTTCGCCAAGGACCACAAGTCCCTGGTCATCAAGGGCGGCTACATGGACGGCAAGGCGCTGTCCGTCGCCGAGGTCGAGCAGATCGCCGATCTCGAGTCGCGCGAGGTGCTGCTGGCCAAGCTGGCCGGCGCCATGAAGGCCAACCTCACCAAGGCCGCCGGGCTGTTCAACGCGCCGGCCTCGCAGGTTGCCCGCCTGGCCGCCGCCCTGCAGGACAAGCGCGCTGCCGAGGCTCCGGCCGAGGCCGCTGCGGAGGCTCCGGCCGAGCCGGCTGCGGAGGAACCCGCAGCCGAGGCCGCCGCCGAGACAACCGAATAAACCTGACCAACCACATCCGTAGGTAACAAATCCAGGAAGGACTGCCACCATGGCAAAGCTCAGCACCGACGAACTGCTCGACGCGTTCAAGGAACTGACCCTGCTCGAGCTCTCCGAGTTCGTGAAGAAGTTCGAGGAGACCTTTGAGGTCACCGCGGCCGCTCCGGTCGCCGTCGCCGCGGCCCCGGCCGCCGGTGGTGGCGCTGCCGCCGAGGCCGCCGAGGAGCAGTCGGAGTTCGACGTCATCCTCGAAGGTGCCGGCGACAAGAAGATCGGCGTCATCAAGGTCGTCCGCGAGATCGTTTCGGGCCTGGGCCTGAAGGAGGCCAAGGATCTGGTCGACAGCGCGCCCAAGCCGCTGCTCGAGAAGGTCGCCAAGGAGGCCGCCGAGGAAGCCAAGACCAAGCTCGAGGCTGCCGGCGCGACGGTCACCGTCAAGTAGTAGCTACGCAACAGAAATCCCCCGGAGATCGCCCGCGATCTCCGGGGGATTTCTCGTTGGATCGAAGGCGCCGGGTCAAAGATCCTGCGTCGCAGCGGTTTGCGAGGCCGCCAGCGCCTCGGCGGTATCGCCGAGGGAGAGCAGGGTGTTGCCGGCCAGCGCGCCCAGCACGGGCCCGAAGGCCACCTCGCCGTAGTAGCCCGCCAGTTCCAGCATCACGAAGCCGTGCATCATCGTCCAGAACTGCGCGGCGATGGTCAGCACGCTCGCGTCGTCGTCGGGGGAGCCCGCGCTGATTCGTCCGGCGACCATGGCCCGGTGCACATGGCGCACCACGTGGGCCAAGCTCGGATGGTGCGCGGTGATCTCGGCGACCCGCAGCGTCAGCACGTTGTGCGCGGGCGCGTGGATGCCGTGCGCGCTGGTGCTGCCGAACATCAGCCGGTACAGGTGCGGCCGGCCGATGGCGAACCGGCGGTAGGCCGCCCCGCAGCGCAACAGGTCGGCCACCGGGTCCTCGGTCAGCGGCACCGTCAACGCCGCGTCGAATTGCCGCAGGCCCTCGTCGGCGACCGCCGCGATCAGTGCCCGCATCCCGCCGAAGTGCGTGTAGACCGCCATCGTGGAGGTGCCCGCGGCGCCGGCGACCTTGCGGGTCTGCAGGGCGTCGGGGCCGTGGTCGTCGAGTAGTCCGACCGCCGCGTGCAGCAGTTCCGCGCGCACGTCGCGCTGCGCCGAGGGGTCCGTCGAGGGGCGAAGCGAAGTCATCCTTGCCATCGTCTCACGGGCCGCGTACGGTCTGCATAACACCGTCATAACAACGTTATGCGAGGATATCGGACCGATCGGGAGGGATCGAGATGACCGCCGTGCAACCCCAGCAAGACACCAACCCGTACCTGGAGGGCTTCCTGGCGCCGGTCGCCGAGGAGGTGACCGCCTTCGATCTGAAGGTGACCGGCCGCATCCCCGAGCACCTCAACGGGCGCTATCTGCGCAACGGGCCCAACCCCGCCGCCGAGGTCGACCCCGCGACCTACCACTGGTTCGCCGGCGACGCCATGGTGCACGGCCTGGCCCTGCGCGACGGCGCCGCCCGCTGGTACCGCAACCGATGGGTCCGCACGCCGGCGGTGTCGCGCACGCTGGGCGAAGCGCGCGTGGCCGATCTGGACCCGCGCACCGGCATGCTGGCGGTCGGACCCAACACCAACGTGCTGACCCACGCGGGGCAGACGCTGGCGTTGGTCGAGGGCGGCGGCGCCAACTACCGCCTGACCGACGAACTCGACACCATGGGCACCTGCGACTTCGACGGCACGCTGTACGGCGGCTACACCGCCCATCCCCATCGGGATCCGAAAACCGGTGAGCTGCATGCGGTTTCGTATTCGTTCGCGCGGGGGCGCAACGTGCAGTACTCGGTGATCGACGTCCACGGGCGCGCGCGTCGCACCGTCGACATCCCGGTTACCGGTTCGCCGATGATGCACGACTTCTCGCTCACCAAGAAGTACGTCGTCATCTACGACCTGCCGGTCACGTTCGACCCGGCGGAGATCGTGCCGATCAGCGTGCCGCGCTGGCTGCGCGCGCCGGCGCGGCTGGTGGTGCAGTCCCTGGCCGGCCGGGTCCGGGTGCCCGGTCCGATCGCCGCGCGGATCAACAGCGACCCGCGGCCCATCTCGTCGCTGCCGTTCGCCTGGGACGAGGACTACCCGGCGCGCATCGGCGTGCTGCCGCGCGAGGCCGACGCCGAGGCCATCCGGTGGTTCGACATCGACCCGTGCTACGTGTTCC
>Ga0265293_10003319_pt1 | contig 30038 bp, 27 predicted proteins | sample Munlanlewell138R_FD_192505 | JGI IMG/M metagenome (GOLD analysis project Ga0265293, IMG submission 192505) | Leachate microbial communities from a municipal landfill in Southern Ontario, Canada - Leachate well 138R | ecosystem: Engineered > Solid waste > Landfill > Unclassified | place: Canada... | reverse complement strand
CAGCCGGCGCCGCCCAGATCCGCGTGCGGCGTGACCGCCTGATCGAGGAGATCTTCGCCGAGCCGCCGGACCCGGCCGCGATCGAGGCCGAGCGCGCGGCCATCGCTGAGCTGCAGGATGCGCAGCAGCAACTGGTGATTGCGCAATTGCTGCGCGAGCGCGACCTGCTCGATGCGCGCCAGCGCGCGCTGCTCGCCCAGGTGCTGCGGGCCCAGCCGATCGGGCACTCGGATCTGGAGCAGTTGCACCACCGCGAATAGCCGGTGGGGCTGCTGCGCAGTTGGAACACGGCGGGCGCGCCTTCGTTTGAAGGCGTGGCGCAGGCGCAAACGGTTTCAACAACCGGGTGCGCTGCAACCCTCAACCCGATACCGAGGTGATCGATCAACCTTGTTCATACCGCAGTCCGCTGCAGTGCAGCTTGCGCCTGCGCAAGGCTTGATCCATTTGGTGGAGGGGCAGGAAAAACGCCGCCCGGCGCGAGCCAGACGGCGCTTGAAAAGGTTGGGCGGGGCCGCCTTTGCGGGCCGCCGCACGCCTCAGGCTGATTCGCCGGCCCGTGGCAAGGCATGGATGCCAGATTCCACGTCAGCGCGTGTCAGGTCCGGGTCAGGCAGTGCATTGCCTCTCCAGGCAGAAAATTCCCCCGTGGCCGGCGGGTGGGCCAGGGCTTGGGCCTCAACCGCACTGCGTTGCAACTGACTGGTCGTTGCCACGCTGTCAAAGTAAGGCGCGTTCCCCGCGACAGGTGCCGCAAAGGCGGACATGGCCCGCGTGGGGCGCGACGCTTGCTGCCGAGCATCTGCATCTGCTGCACGCGTTTCAATCCACGCGCCCGCGTGGGGCGCGACCTGCTGGCCATCAGCGCGAAAGTACTGGCCACTGGTTTCAATCCACGCGCCCGCGTGGGGCGCGACCGAGCGAAGCGCAGATCGAGGCAGGCAACTACAAGTTTCAATCCACGCGCCCGCGTGGGGCGCGACAGGCGGGTCGCACGCTCTACGTCGGCAAAGCCAAGTTTCAATCCACGCGCCCGCGTGGGGCGCGACTGAGCCCTCCGGGCGGTATTGCCTTGCTGGCTTAGTTTCAATCCACGCGCCCGCGTGGGGCGCGACATAGCCGCCGGTGATGTAGTCCCGTAATCCGCCGTTTCAATCCACGCGCCCGCGTGGGGCGCGACCGCCGTTCATCATGCGCTCGGTCTGGGTCAAGATGGTTTCAATCCACGCGCCCGCGTGGGGCGCGACCTCAACGGCCAGCAGACTCCGTGGCTTGAAGAGAAGTTTCAATCCACGCGCCCGCGTGGGGCGCGACGAGGTTACTGACCCATGCCTGCAGCACATCGTAAAGTTTCAATCCACGCGCCCGCGTGGGGCGCGACGTCAGAAACGACATGGACTCGCGCGGGTCGCTCTTGTTTCAATCCACGCGCCCGCGTGGGGCGCGACACGGTCATAGGGGCGGGTTTCTCAGGCTTTGTGGTTTCAATCCACGCGCCCGCGTGGGGCGCGACGATGCGGTGGCGCAGGCACAAAAGGAGGCGAAATGTTTCAATCCACGCGCCCGCGTGGGGCGCGACCCGTGATCTGGCTGTGGATCACCTACCTGGTGCTGTTTCAATCCACGCGCCCGCGTGGGGCGCGACGACAGGACCTCGATCTCTCCAGTCAACCCCCTGAAGTTTCAATCCACGCGCCCGCGTGGGGCGCGACCCAATTGCGCAGACACGCCGCCGCTGATCTGCGTGTTTCAATCCACGCGCCCGCGTGGGGCGCGACACCAGGTCCCGCAGGGCGCGGTTGAATTCGGCCGGTTTCAATCCACGCGCCCGCGTGGGGCGCGACCTTATCGGGTAGCGGGATGTGGCAGAGCAAGACAGTTTCAATCCACGCGCCCGCGTGGGGCGCGACCGCTGGATGGCCTCTGCCGCGGCATGTCAGAGATGTTTCAATCCACGCGCCCGCGTGGGGCGCGACAAGCGTGGATGAGACGCAGCGCCCCCCGCGCGCTGTTTCAATCCACGCGCCCGCGTGGGGCGCGACATTCCCGCTCGGCCGCCTTGATCGCCACCAGATGTTTCAATCCACGCGCCCGCGTGGGGCGCGACCAGCAAACGCCGGCATCCGCTCAGCCAGCACGCTGTTTCAATCCACGCGCCCGCGTGGGGCGCGACGTGGGCGGCTACCTGCAGCCGCACGCGACGGAAGTTTCAATCCACGCGCCCGCGTGGGGCGCGACGTCCCATCGGTGGCTCCTGTTGCGTTTCGATGGGTGTTTCAATCCACGCGCCCGCGTGGGGCGCGACCATCTTGGTGCGCGCCGCCTGCGGCAGCAGCGTGTTTCAATCCACGCGCCCGCGTGGGGCGCGACCAGCAAACGCCACAGGAGCATGACCATGCTTGCAGTTTCAATCCACGCGCCCGCGTGGGGCGCGACAAAAAAGCCCGCACAAGGCGGGCAGGGGTGTAAAGTTTCAATCCACGCGCCCGCGTGGGGCGCGACCCCGGCCACCTGGTCGGTGACGTCGGGCTGGCTGTTTCAATCCACGCGCCCGCGTGGGGCGCGACGGCCGTGCGGTGAAGTTGCCCATCGATATGGAAGTGTTTCAATCCACGCGCCCGCGTGGGGCGCGACCGCCCGGCGCGTGACTCGGCAGCTGGCGACGGGGGTTTCAATCCACGCGCCCGCGTGGGGCGCGACCCGGCTGCCGAAGGCATGAGCAAGCAACGCATCGGTTTCAATCCACGCGCCCGCGTGGGGCGCGACGGCCAACAGAGTACCGGATATCTCCGGATTGGCTGTTTCAATCCACGCGCCCGCGTGGGGCGCGACCTCCAAGTCCAGGAATCGTGATCCAGCTGCATGGAGTTTCAATCCACGCGCCCGCGTGGGGCGCGACGAGGAGACAAGCCCTGTGTGACCGAGATATAAGAGGTTTCAATCCACGCGCCCGCGTGGGGCGCGACCGTTGCGCGGGTCGCGCCAGCCGAACATCGCGCAGTTTCAATCCACGCGCCCGCGTGGGGCGCGACCACCACCCCCGAACACCTGCGCGCCATCGTGCGTGTTTCAATCCACGCGCCCGCGTGGGGCGCGACGCGGCGCCGGCGCCGATCTCTGGCGGGCTGTCACTGTTTCAATCCACGCGCCCGCGTGGGGCGCGACTGGCCAGCACGGCCTGGTCGGCCGCGTCTTTGTCGTTTCAATCCACGCGCCCGCGTGGGGCGCGACCCGCATCGGCGGCCACTGGACCCGCGACGCTCTGTTTCAATCCACGCGCCCGCGTGGGGCGCGACGGCGCATCGTCACCTCCCACACCAGCGCGGACATGTTTCAATCCACGCGCCCGCGTGGGGCGCGACTTCCCTGGGCTGTGGGAAAAGGGATTTCAACAATGGTTTCAATCCACGCGCCCGCGTGGGGCGCGACCCTCGCGCGCTTTGAAGCCCTGCACATCATTGCGGTTTCAATCCACGCGCCCGCGTGGGGCGCGACAGCGGCTTCCGGTAATCGTCGTGATGCCCGTGCAGTTTCAATCCACGCGCCCGCGTGGGGCGCGACCAGCCGCTTACTACGCTGGAACGGCTGGCGTTTGTTTCAATCCACGCGCCCGCGTGGGGCGCGACCAGGCGCGTTTGGCCAAGCGTCCCACTTTTTATGGTTTCAATCCACGCGCCCGCGTGGGGCGCGACCGTGGGCGCACCGGGGCACGTACATCAGCGCGCTGTTTCAATCCACGCGCCCGCGTGGGGCGCGACCTGGCGCGGGCCGCACACTGCCATCGCGCGCTTTGTTTCAATCCACGCGCCCGCGTGGGGCGCGACGTACACGTACAGTAATGACGAACGGGACATGGGGTTTCAATCCACGCGCCCGCGTGGGGCGCGACATCCCTGCGGTGACTGGAGCTTTTGACCACCCGTGTTTCAATCCACGCGCCCGCGTGGGGCGCGACGGCAGACGTTGTGGCGCATCCGCGAGGGGCGCGTGTTTCAATCCACGCGCCCGCGTGGGGCGCGACTGCTGGTCGGCGGGTGGCAGCAGTACCGCGTCATGTTTCAATCCACGCGCCCGCGTGGGGCGCGACATACGGCGCCTCGCGGTCGCCGCGCGCCCAGCGGTTTCAATCCACGCGCCCGCGTGGGGCGCGACCAGGCACGCGCTCAAGTCGCGAGCGGCAACATCGTTTCAATCCACGCGCCCGCGTGGGGCGCGACTGTTGAGCCCTGGCCGCATTTACGCGTGCCACGTGTTTCAATCCACGCGCCCGCGTGGGGCGCGACCCACGAGCGCAGCGGCATGGAGCTAGAAGCAGTGGTTTCAATCCACGCGCCCGCGTGGGGCGCGACGCGCGGGCTTTTTTGAGTCCGGATGCTCAGTTGTAGTTTCAATCCACGCGCCCGCGTGGGGCGCGACGTGGCGTCGATGATTGGGGCGCTCCCCTGCCCGAAGTTTCAATCCACGCGCCCGCGTGGGGCGCGACGCAAGGCGCGCGCGGAGTTTTACAGCGCTATGGTGTTTCAATCCACGCGCCCGCGTGGGGCGCGACGCTGGCCGGGATTGTCAGCGTGATGTTGCTGGCGCGTTTCAATCCACGCGCCCGCGTGGGGCGCGACATCATGATGTTGGCGTCCGCACTGGCCGGCCACGTTTCAATCCACGCGCCCGCGTGGGGCGCGACGCTGGTGGCAAAGCGCAACAAGGTGGCGCGGGAAGTTTCAATCCACGCGCCCGCGTGGGGCGCGACGTCACCCCTACCGAACAGGAGTCAGTCATGGAAAGTTTCAATCCACGCGCCCGCGTGGGGCGCGACGGTTCACCGGCTCCACATTGGACCTCCGACGGAGTTTCAATCCACGCGCCCGCGTGGGGCGCGACGCTACCCAGACCCGGCATGCGGTTATGACATACAGTTTCAATCCACGCGCCCGCGTGGGGCGCGACGCCCGCTGGGTGACACGAGCCTCTTCTCTCCAACGTTTCAATCCACGCGCCCGCGTGGGGCGCGACTGGACTTGTACGAGGACGACATCCCCTCGGAGATGTTTCAATCCACGCGCCCGCGTGGGGCGCGACACACATCCCACGCGATCCGCATCCCGCTGCTGGAGTTTCAATCCACGCGCCCGCGTGGGGCGCGACGATCAGCCACCTGCGGCACACGTTCGGCAACGACGTTTCAATCCACGCGCCCGCGTGGGGCGCGACGCGCGTGCGCAAGCGGTACAACAGCAACGAGCTGGTTTCAATCCACGCGCCCGCGTGGGGCGCGACGTGCCGGGCCAGTACGCTCGGCGCGACCCATACGGTTTCAATCCACGCGCCCGCGTGGGGCGCGACCAGCAAGACTGTGCGTGTGTGGGTCATCCAGTCCGTTTCAATCCACGCGCCCGCGTGGGGCGCGACGATGCTGCGGTCCTGGCCCTGTGGTGGTGCGCGTTGTTTCAATCCACGCGCCCGCGTGGGGCGCGACGTCGCCAGTTGACTCGCCGATGGTAGCCATGACGTTTCAATCCACGCGCCCGCGTGGGGCGCGACGCATGGACAGGGGCTGGTCACGGCAGTTACGGATGTTTCAATCCACGCGCCCGCGTGGGGCGCGACGTCAACTGGCGCGGCCGGACCATTGCGCGCGGTGTGTTTCAATCCACGCGCCCGCGTGGGGCGCGACTGCTGGTTGAGGATTTGGCCGCACTGGAGGCCAAAGTTTCAATCCACGCGCCCGCGTGGGGCGCGACCAACGACGGGGGAGGGGGCACCCGCCGCAAGGAGTTTCAATCCACGCGCCCGCGTGGGGCGCGACGCTGCTCTTGTGCGCCGACGACGACGACACGCAGTTTCAATCCACGCGCCCGCGTGGGGCGCGACTTCCAGTGCATCCAAGTCGGTGCCGTCGCTGGGGGTTTCAATCCACGCGCCCGCGTGGGGCGCGACTCGGCGCACCAGTGGCGGTACAGCTCGTACAGAGGTTTCAATCCACGCGCCCGCGTGGGGCGCGACCCGCAATTGCACCCGGAATTGCACCGGACAAAAAGTTTCAATCCACGCGCCCGCGTGGGGCGCGACGTCGAGCTGATCCAACGCGCAGGCGCAACCCGATTGTTTCAATCCACGCGCCCGCGTGGGGCGCGACGTTACGGATGCCAAAAAATGCCGTAACCCGCATGTTTCAATCCACGCGCCCGCGTGGGGCGCGACCTGGCGGCCGGGCGAGGTGTCCGGACGGCACTGGTTTCAATCCACGCGCCCGCGTGGGGCGCGACGCAGCAGCTCATGGACCGCGCAGACGCCAGCATGTTTCAATCCACGCGCCCGCGTGGGGCGCGACAGTCGTTTGAGCGCGATCACGCGACGCTTTATGCAGTTTCAATCCACGCGCCCGCGTGGGGCGCGACTCCGCAAAGAGCTTTCTGCGGCTGGAATCACAACGTTTCAATCCACGCGCCCGCGTGGGGCGCGACCGCGGCACTTTCTGGACCTGCTGATCCAGATGGGTTTCAATCCACGCGCCCGCGTGGGGCGCGACCAGGCCCCATGCACCGCGTCCCGTCGCTGGCCTGGTTTCAATCCACGCGCCCGCGTGGGGCGCGACCCGAAGCCTGGTTTGACGGCTTCCTGGCCGAGAAGTTTCAATCCACGCGCCCGCGTGGGGCGCGACTGGGCTTGGCGTTCATCTGCGCGCGAAAGCCAATGTTTCAATCCACGCGCCCGCGTGGGGCGCGACGTTCATCTCGGGCAAAGTGGCCGAGTACACGCAGTTTCAATCCACGCGCCCGCGTGGGGCGCGACTCGAGATCGGCGCCGACGAAGACGACCAGGACCCCGTTTCAATCCACGCGCCCGCGTGGGGCGCGACAGTCGTTTGAGCGCGATCACGCGACGCTTTATGCAGTTTCAATCCACGCGCCCGCGTGGGGCGCGACCTACGCCACTACCTGGCCGAAGCCGCCGGCGAGGTTTCAATCCACGCGCCCGCGTGGGGCGCGACCAGTCAAAACCGATGCGGCAGGCGCGTCTGCGTTGGTTTCAATCCACGCGCCCGCGTGGGGCGCGACCGTGTCTTTATAACTCGATGACGAGCGGCACCAAATTCGACACGATGTGCGAACCTCAAGTATTCAGATTGTTAAAGAACAACCCAGCAGCGCCAGGTGGCGGATAACCTGTCAATTCAACGAGTTATAACGACGCGAACAGCTGGGTAGCATAAGAATCGCTTGTAGTTCGCGGACAGGACGACGAAACCTGGCAGTCAGAAGACGAGTGGTGCGTTCAAATCCAGCGTGGGCTTGGCGCCGATGTGCTCTACCTTGCTCCGCCAGTTCCTGCCGAGATAATAAAAGCGCAGACTGTCTTGCTCGGGATCGATGATGCCTTCGAGTTTGGCTCTGAGCGCTGTCCACTGCGCATGGTCCACCTCGATTTCAAACACCGAGAACTGCACCCGCTGGCCAAAATCCCTGCAAGCCTTGGCAATACGGCGCAGGCGGCGGGCGCCGGCTCTTTCTTCGGTGCGGCCGATGTCGTAGCTGACGAGGACCATCATGGCGATTACTTCCACAAAAATGGCGGGTAGGCGTCAAGGTCGCCTCGCAGGTGGCGCGCCAGCAGTTGCGCCTGGACGAAGGGCAGCAGCCCAATGGCAATTTTTTCACCCAGAAAGGTCTGCAGTAGCGGCTCGCGCTTGCGTTCCTGGTAGGTGGTGAGCACGGTTTTGCGCGCGTCGTCCTTGAGCAGCACGGCTCCGCTGTCCATGGCCCGAAAGTCGCTGGCCACGATTTGTCGGCGATTGACGAGCGACAAGACCAGGCGATCGGCCAGAAGTGCACGGAATTCTTCGGTCATGTCCAGCGCCAGGCTGGCCCGGCCGGGGCGGTCGCGGTGCAGGAAGCCGACCGCCGGATCCAGCCCCACGCTCTCCAGTGCCGAACGGCAATCGTGCGTGACCATGGTGTAGAGGAAGGACAAGAGCGCATTGATGGCATCCAGCGGGGGGCGGCGGCTGCGGCCGCGGAAGCGCAGTTCGGCGTCGGGCACGCGGATGAGATGATCAAAGGCTCCGAAGTAGGCCTGTGCAGCCTCCCCCTCGTGGCCGCGCAACAAATCAACGTTCCGGTCGTGCGGCAGCACCGCGATGATGCGCTTGAGGCGACGGTGTGCATGTTCCAGCGCGATGCGGTCGCTGTCAGCAAGCTTGTCGCCATGGTCGCGCAGGCCGCGGCCGAGCACCATGCGCTGATTGTGCAGCTTGCCGGCAAGCAGGTTGCGCGCGATGGCAGCGCAGCGCGCGGGATCGTCTGCAACGCGGTATTGCTCTCGGCGCAGCAGCACGTTGCCCGAGACCGGGCCTTCGACGCGGGCGAGAAATTTGCCGTAGCTGGTGAGGAAGCTGACGCTGATCTTTTGCTCGGCGCAGTAACCAAGCAGCGGCGGCGAAACCATCACGCGGCCGAAGCAGACCAGGCTCTCCAGCATGTGCACGGGCAGGCGGGCACGCTCCTGGCGGTCAACGCTCATGACGATGTTGGCGCCGTCCTTATTCAGCCACGCACCTTCTGTGGTGACATAAAGGGTGTTGAGCTGCTTGCGCATGGGGTGCCTCCTCCCGTCTGGATTCAGAGCTTGAGAATGAATTGATCGCGCCCGAGAGGATCGCCAAAGCCCGTCCAATCAAGACGCAAAGCGCAGGCATGGCCCGTGCCATGGCGAGCATTTGCAACGCGGAGTGGGCGGGTTTGGGCGGTCAAAGCGGGCATAAGGGATTCTTTCTCAAGCTCTCAGTCCTGCAATTGCCGCACCAGCCAGCGCTGCACACTGCGCTGGCTGCCCATGGTCCTGGGCAGGCAAAGGTCCAGCAGCGAGCAGTGGTCGCAGCGCTTGGGGTCATAGTGCGCTGATGGTGTTTGCCGACTTGCGAGCATGGTACGGGTGGCGGCGATCGTGTCTGTGGTCAGTTGGCGCAACGCTGCATCCATGGGCACCAGCTTGCGCCGACGGGTCTTGCCGTAGTAGAGCGCGCCCTCGGGCACCGGCACGGCCAGCATGGCCTCAAGGCATAGTGCCTGCGCGCACAACTGCACCTCATCTGCCCGGTGTGCCTTGGGACGGCCGCGCTTGTATTCAACGGGGTACGGCTGCTCGCCCGTATCGCCTTGGTGAAACTCAACGACGTCAGCGATGCCGGTGATGCCCAGTTCCGCGTGCGCCAGCGGCATGCCGGTGACGGTACGCACACCACGGCGGCGTTCATCCCTGGGCTTGTCGGCGCGCTCGTGCAGCAGCCGGCCCTCTGCAGTGTGGCGACTCTCGGCCCAGAGCTGCTCCAAGTGGATCAGCGCGCACTGGCGCGGGCAGTACAGGTAATGCTGCAGCGCCGAGAGCGGGATGTAGTCGTCGGCATTCACTGCGGCTAGATCAGTTCCTGCACGGTCACGCCAGACGGGATCGCGTCGCGGTTGATGCTGACGCTATAGTCCGCATAGCCGCGCGGCGCCCCATCGGTATCATTCGCGCGCGCCACCTGCACGGTATCAAACAGCACGTGCGCTGGCGCATTGCCCATGGCGCTGTCGTGCTTGAAGACGATGAGCTTGCGTGCAGCCATCTCGCCACGGGCGGCGGAGCGGTCGTGTTCGAACATGTTGGTGAGCGCCTGCCAGAACAACTGCAGGTCGTCGTCGGAGAAGCCGGTGCGCTCGGCCAGCTTGGCGGAGATGAAGCCGTGCGCGCGGTACAAGCCGTAAGGAATGATGTGCTTGCGGCCCATGGTGCGGTTGTCGCCGCTCTGCGCCTCGGCCTCTTTCTCGGTGGTGACAGCCATGCGCGTGATGGAGATTTCCAGCGGGATTACGGGGTCGATGGACGTGGCAAAGGCAAGCTGCACCGGGCCGCGCACCTGGCCGGCGTTGACGCCGGTGGTCATGACGGCTCCGAAGGCGCGCACGTCGTAAAAATTGGCGCACATCCAGTCGGTGATTTCGCGTGCCTTGGCCTCGTCCTTGGGCAGCTTCTTGTAGCCGTCTTTCTTGTCGGGCTCTATGCCTTTGGCTTCCCACGCCTTTTGATGCTGCAGGTTGAGGATGGCCTTTTCGGCCATGTAAATGGCGTGGCCGGGCGCGCCCTCCCGGTCCAGCGCAACAAAGTTGCGCACCTTGCGCTTGAGGCACACGTCGGTCACCAGACCGTGGTTGGTTTCCGGGTCCAGGCGCGGCAGGTTGCCGGCATCCGGGTCGCCGTTGGGGTTGCCGTTGGTGACATCGAACAAATAGACAAATTCATAGCGGTTGGCGATGGCTGTCATGCAGGAATCTCCTCGGTGGTGGGTTCGGTGTGGTCCTTGGCGGATTTCTGAAAGCGTGCCTGCGACTGGTGGTAGTAGCCGATGGCAAACTGGCCCTGCGCTTCCATGGGCAGACTGCGCGGAAAGGCTTCGGGCAGGCCGCCGATGATCTCGGTGATGTCCTTTTCCAGGTTGACCGCAAAGCCCGGTTTTTCCTTGCGCAACTTGCTCAGATGGTTCTGCGCGTTGCGCAGCAGGATGGGGAAAACCGACGCCGGCGTGGCCGATGCCGCGCCGTAGTAGCGGTCGCGGATGGTGGCGTTGACGTGACCGCCCAAGGCACCGCGCTGCGCATCCTCCAGCACGGCAAACAGGCGCCCCAGCCGGTAACCGGGGTGGGTGGATTCCTTGTTGAGACTCACGGGTGGCTCCTCACTCGAACGATGAAGGCCCAGCCGCCGCTCGCGACTGGGAATGGCTTTGCAGATAGCGGCACGCAGGCCGGAGATGGTGTGGTCAGCGCGCATGCGCATGAGGGTGGCCGCCAGCAGACTGCGTGGGTACCGGCCGCCGGTGAGCACGGCGCGCAGAAACTCGCCGACGAGGTTGGCGGTGGCGTCATCCATCTTGGGCCTGGCACCGGCGCGATTGGGCACGGTGGCCAGCACCACGCGCCAGGCCGAAGGCGCGACTCTCCACGGCAACGGTTCGATGCGGAAGTCCTGCGCGTGCTCGGCAAAGCGCCGGGCAAAGGTGCGCAGGGTGCCGACTTCCCAGAAGCGTATGGACAGACGCGAGGCATTGGGTGCCAGGCCCAGCACGTACATGCGCGTGCCATCCTGCAGCTTGGGGTTGACGTCAGCAAGCGGCCGGCCCTTGGCGACATTCTGCAGCACATCACGGATTTTCTGGGCCTCGCTGTCATCATCGGCCGACGGGCCGCTCAACAACGCGCCAAAGGTAAGTTCCGCTTCCTCGGCCTGCTCTGCATCATCGGCTTCGGCCCAGAACACCACGGTGGTATCGGCGATCTGCAGTTTCTGGAAATTGTCGGTGCCGGCGCGGAGCAGGTAATTGAGCGCCGTGGTGTAGGCAAAGGCGGCTTCCTGCGAGACGGGGGCGTTGGCACCCTGCCTCTTGCCGTAGGATGTAAAGGAATCGAGGTTGAAGGAGACGATGGAGGCGCCAGAACTCTGCGCGCCGCGCACGCCCTTGATGGCGGGGTGCAGCAGGGCCGGCGGTTTGTCCTCTCCGGTGACCAGGCACGGTTGGGCATTCATTTCATCGCTGATCCCATTGAGCTGTTGCCACGCGGCACGTGCTGCCGGGCGCTCGTGCAGACGTTGCGTGTCACTATCCAGCCGGAATACCAGGTTGGCGTCCAGCACATCCTCATTGAATCCGGCGGCAGCGAATTGATCGGGCGTCCAGCTGCGCAAGAACAAGCGCAGAGCCCGCAAACCCGGATCGTCTGTTTCCTGCAACTGCTCCAGGTGCAAGGTCTTGAACGCCGCATGCTCCTGTTCAGACCGCTTGCTGGTGGCACTTACACCCAACACGTAGCTGGTTTTGTCTGACAAAAAGCAGGGTGCAACGTTGCTGGAACGCTTGGGCGGCTGTGGCACGATCAACATGCGCGGCCGCGGCTTCTTGCCCGAGGTATCGCGAATATCATTCACCGCAACCACACGTCCATCCGCCCTCAGCACGATCTCATAGCTGATGCCCACGGGGCTGTAGCCCGGTGGCGCAATGCCTTCGGCGCCCTGTTCCAGCAGGCGCTCGTAGTAGCGGCTCAGTGCCTGCAAAATCATGCCTTCACCTCCGCGCTGTGCCATGCTGGTATATCAATGACTCCATCGATCATGTGCGCGCGGAAAAACCGCGGCGTGGCGTCGTTCTCAAAATCGATGTCGTGCAGCATCCAGCCCAGGTCGCGCTCGCCAGCCAGGCCATCGTCTGCAGTGGGAACGGGGTCATCGTCGTCCAGCAATGCAAAGTGCGCCGGGAATTCGCGCACGCCCATGCACGGCTGCTGAAAACACTGGCCCTTGCGCGCGCGGCGCTTGAAGATGTCCAGGTGCTTGCCCTCGGAATCATCCGGGCCGGCGTTGTCGGTCAGCGTGAAGTGCGCCGCTATCACGTACGCCACGTCGCGCAAGATGGTAGCGGCGCGCTGCTGTCGGTCCTCGTCCACCGCGTTGCCCAGGCCGGCGATGGACTGTCTTTTCATCGCGCTCTTGGCCGTCGCCGCCGACACCTTGCCGCCAACCTCGTTGCGGCGTATGGACTCGAAACGGATGGGCTTGAGCACGCGGATGCGATCGACATGCCAGCAGATGGCCGGCTTCCAGTGGATAGCCTCCAGGATGCCGCGTGCTGCTGAAGGCGTGATGACGTCGTAGCTGACGCGCTCCACCTTCATCTCGGGGCGGGTGAAGCACGCGCGCTCGCCCCAGATTTTTAATCTTACGCCGTAGGCCATTAGCAGTCTAACCCCCTTGTTCTAATAGGACCCTGGAAGCTGTGCTTCCAGGGTTTCAATCTGCTTTCACGCAGCACTCTTTTTTGGTTTCAACCCACGCCAGTCCAAAGCCTGCGCAAAAGCTCCACCAGCTTTGGTGTACTCAGGATCAGGCTGGCGACAATCATCGCCCAAGGAATCGCTTTTCCACGACGCACACGTAACTTCAACTGAAGATCAAAAGTGTCTTCGGGTTTGGCGTTGTGTTCGTCCATATGAGCGCTCCTTGTCTCGACACCCATAAATATATCATAAATTTCCAAAAGAGAGTACTGTAATCTTTTTTATATGATGGTCCTCGCTACTTTCAAGTAGTTGGGTTGGTCCCAGCTCAAACCGCACTGTTCGTCGTACAGATCGTCATTGACCAGCACCATGAACTGCTCGTTCCACTTGTCGGCCGCCACCGGGATCACGGCGCCGGCCTTGCGCAGGGCGTCAAAGCCCTGGCGCGGCACGGGAACCAGGTAGGGCTGCAACCTGCGTGCAATGCCGCCGCAACGTTCAGCGAACTCAAGTTGCCTGAGCAGTTTCCTTGCATCGTCGTCATACGGCACGATGACAGGCATTTGCAGGGTTTCGATCATGCGGAACTTGGCTGCCAGTGTTTCCATGGGCAGCGCGTCGGGGCGGCTGCGCGCGAGCAGGCCCAGCAGGTCATGCGCGTCCAGCTCCCGGCTGCCCTTTTGCCAGTAGAGTTGCGAGAAGTATTTGCGGATGGCTTCGGGTGCGAGCGGATCGCCGTCGAGGTGGCGCAGCACTTCGTGCGCGGTTTGTGCATACTGCTTGAGCTCCACGGGCGGCGCCCAATCCGGGTTTTCGGTGGCAAAGACCAGCACCTGGCTGGCCGCAGCGGCGCGCTTGCCCTCGCGGTTGCAGCGGCCGGCGGCCTGTGCAATGGAGTCGAGCCCTGCCTCCGCCCGCATCACGGTAGGAAAGTCCACGTCGACGCCGGCTTCGATCAGGCTGGTGCTGACCAGGCGGCAGGGCTGGCCGGCCTGCAGCCGCTGCCGTACCTTGTCCAAGACCTTGCTGCGGTGCTTGGCGCACATGAGCGTGGTCAGGTGGCACGCGCCGGGCGCATCGGCGATGGCCTGATACAGCGCACGGGCGTGGCGGCGGTTGTTGACGATGCACAGCACCTGATCATGCTCGCGCATCGTGGCCGCCAGCCCTTCGTCGTTCACCGTTCCGATGCGGTGCACGCGCACGCGCTCCAGCAGCTTGAACAGCCGCGCCGGGTCGGGTGCCAATTCACGTACACCAGCGAGGCCACCTTCAAAATCAGGCGCTTCCAGCGCAGGTTGTGTCGCCGTGCACAACACGACGCTGGTGCGGTAGTTGCGCGTCAGTTCGTCGATGGCCGCCACGCATGGGCGCAGCAGTTTCAGCGGCATGGTCTGCGCCTCGTCCAGCACGACCACGCTGCCTGCGATGTTGTGCAGCTTGCGGCAGCGCGACGGGCGCGCGGCGAACAGGCTCTCGAAGAACTGCACCGCAGTCGTCACGACGATAGGTGCGTCCCAGTTCTCCATGGCCAACCTCAGTTTTTTCTGGCCCTGGTACTTCTCCGGATTGTTTTTGGACGGCGCCTGCTCGATGAAGGCGCTGTGGTGCTCCAGTACTGCGGCGTCACCCAGCGGCCCGAGTGCGCGCCGGAACGCCTTTGCGTTCTGCTCGACGATGCTGGTGAACGGGATGACGAAGATCACGCGTTGCAGGCCGTGGCGAATGGCGTGGTCCAGCGCAAAGGCCAGCGACGTGAGCGTCTTGCCGCCGCCGGTGGGCACCGTGAGCGAAAATAGCCCCGGATCGCGCGTGGCCTTTGCCCGTACGTGGGCCAGCACACGCGCGCGCAATTGGTTGACCGCGGTGTCTGCTGCAAATTGCGCCAGATGGGCATCAAGCTGCTCTCGCAGGCCTGCAAGCGACGGCGTTTGCGTCTGCCGATGATCGGCACCGCCCTCGATATGCTTGTAGAAGCGCTCGGTATCGATGAAATCAGCATCCACCAGGCAGGAAAACAGCATGCGCGTGAGAAAGGCCAGCTGAAATGGCCCGCGTGCCTTGCGCTCCTTGTTGGTTTCGCCATAGGGGATAAAACGTGCGGGCGCCGCCAACTGGGCTGGCAGCGCTATCTCCTGCTGCCAAACCAGATCGACCGCGGGCAAGTCGGCGGTCAATCGCTCGACCAGAGCGGTGCGCTCGCCCGCGCCGTGGCCATTGGCCAGGCCCGCATGGTGACCGGCAATCCCGTAGGCCAGCAGCTGCCCGACGCCGCCAAAGCGTTCCAGCGCAACGCGTGCCCCATGCGTGGAATGATCCACGCGCTGCGGGTTGCCGCGCAGGCGGGCTTGAAATTCGTTCGTGTACTTGCCCAAATCGTGCAACATGCCGATGACTTCGCCAGCATGTGCCGCGCCAAACACAGCCGCAAAGCCCGAAGCGAGCCGACCAACATTGTTCAAATGATCGGACAATAGTTGCCACTCGCTCCGCGGTGTGTTGCAGACCGAGTGCGCAAAATACCGCGTATCGGCAGATTCGACGCCGACTTTATTCATGCTTGGAAACTATTCGGAAGATGAAGCTGGCCCTGTAATCACGGGGTTGACACATGTTAATACAATTATCTGCGGACGTTACCCCGGCTGTTCCCGAGTAAGTAAGGGCCAGACTCGTCAAGTCCGTGCCGAGTCGCCACTAGGGCCTATTGACATTTATCATTAAAATCATGCTCCAAATCGTTGCTGGAGCTGTGAAATGGCAAGAAAGTGGCTACGCGATGATCAATGGGAGCGCATCAAGCCGATGCTGCCGGGGAAAGTTGGCGACCCTGGTCGCAGCGGCACGGACAACCGGCTGTTCGTCGAGGCGGTGCTGTGGATCGCGCGAACCGGTTGTCCCTGGCGCGATCTGCCCCAGGAGTTTGGCGCGTGGAACTCGGTGTACCAAAGATTTGCCAGGTGGTCCAAAAAAGGCGTCTGGCAAAAAGTGTTCGAGCAACTGGCGCAGGAGGCGGACTTTGAAGAAGTCTTCATTGATTCGACCATCGTACGAGCACATCAACATGCTGCCGGGGCGGCGAAAAAAACGGCGCCCAAGCGCTGGGACGCTCTCGCGGAGGGCTGAGCACGAAAATTCACGCCTTGCTCGAGGGATTGGGCCAACTGGCTCGTTGCACGCTGACCCTGGGGCAAGTGGGCGACTGCACGATGGCGCAGGCATTGTTGCAAGGGCTGCAGCCCGCTGCCGTGTTTGCCGACAAAGCCCACGATACGAATGCGCTGCTGCAATTGATTGCTCAAATGAACGCCAAAGCGGTGATACCACCCAAGGTCAACCGGCTGGAGCAGCGCCCTTGGGATCGGAATCACTACAAGAATCGCAACCTGATCGAGAGTTTTTTCTGTCGCATCAAACATTTCCGTCGCATCGCAACGCGTTACGACAAGCTGGCGCGCCGCTTCGACTCGTTCATCCACTTGGTGGCCGTATTCTGCTGGTTGAGTTGAATGTCAACAGACCCTAGGGCGGTCACGACGACGGAGAGCGGGACGCCACGGCCGTCCACCAGCAGGTGGCGCTTGCTGCCATTTTTTACCCTATCGGTGGGGTTGGGGCCCCACCTTCTGTTGCGCCAGTGGCGCCTTCACCATGGCGCCATTGACGCTTTGCCAGCGCCAAGCAATGCCGGCCATGTCCTCGTACTCGGCCAAGCCAGCGCGCCACAGCGCTTCAAAGAAGCCGGCGGCCTGGCAGGCGGCAGTACGAGCAGGCCGAGAAGCTGGGCGCCGCAGCGGAGAAGCGGAGAAGGACATGCCACGCGATGCGCTGCGCGCGGCAGCAACTGCGCCCCAGTGCGGCGCGCAGGCACACAGGCAGGCGCACGAGCGCTTGGGCCGGGCCCTTGAGGTGGCGCACGAGGGCACTGGCTTGTTCGGAGTCTTTGAGCAAATCCAGGCCGGCACCGCGCCGCTGCTGAAGGCGACGTAAGGCGAGCGAGGGCAGCGGAGCCCTGGCGCCAGTGCCCCTGTGAATTGCTCGGGCATTGGCTCGATTCTCTGGCCAAGGGTGCCTAATTTGAATAAGATGAGAACCTATCAAAATGATAGGTATCTAACAACCAACAAAGTGCCAAGGCCATCTCGTCAACAGCTGGAGCGTCACATCCGAGACGGGGCGGCCAATAGCGGCAACGTGCGGTTCACGAAGCACGCACACAAGCGGATGAGGCAGCGCGGGATCACGAACCCGATGGTGATGGAGGCGCTGCGCAAGGGCTGCATCAGGCAGATCCCTGAGCCGGACATTAAGTTTCCGGGTGTGAAGTGTCGCATGGAGCGCCTGGTGTCGGGTGTGTTGGTGGGTGCTGTGGTGTATGCGGAATATCCAGCGCCAGAGTTGGTCATCGTGACGGTAGTCAATGTGGGAGAGTAGACATGTACAAATACACGGACGGGGGGCTGCGAAATGTTTGGTTGGCCAACGGCTACAGCGTCCATGAGACGCCATACGGCGAGGCTGTGTCCATTGACGATCTGGACGGCCTGACCGAGGCCCTGTGCAGTGCTTTCGTGCGCAAGGATAAGCCGCTCAGCCGCACCGAGTTTCGCTATCTGCGCAGCTCGGGCCTGAAGCTGTCCCAGGCCGCGCTGGGCGCCACCTTGGGCGTGGATGCGCAGACCGTGGCCCGGTGGGAAAAAAACAAGCACATCCCCAAAATGGCGGACAAACTGATCCGCCTGCTGTACTTGGCGCACGCCAATGGCAATGTGCGCCTCAGGAGCGCCTTTGAGACGCTACGGGTGGTGGAGCGCGCCAAGAAGGGGCCCCAGCCCAAGCCTGCGCGTGTCATCGCAGAATCCCAAGGGGAGTCTTGGAAGGCGCGCCTGGACGATGATGATGCCCCAGAGGGCGACGAGCAGGAGCCAAATCCAGTGCAGGTGTGCTGAGCGCGTCAGACCTCGAGCGCCGGGATCTGGCTCTGGCGCGGCCGGACACCGGCAAGCTTCCGATTGCCAGATAACATCCACGGGCGTGAGCCCGGCTGTCAACGTGACCTTACCCAACCTGGCCATGGTCATTGCTCCTCCAGCACTGGAAGGCGCCAGCGGTGGTGAAGGCGCAGGTGTGGCTGTTGCCCATTGAGATGCTCGCCACGCCCGACTCCAGGCTCAACACGCGCAGAGGTGTGTTCCTGTCGGTCGTGGTGCCATCGCCCAACTTGCCGCAAGAGTTGTCCTCCCAGCACAAAGCAGCGCCATCGGAGGTCACCGCGCAGGTGTGTTGGCCACCCGCTGAGATGCCCAATAGACGCACGAGGAGGCGACGGGAAGGACGCCGCGCCGGACGCTGATGCAAGTGCCGATGAGAAGCTGGGGGAATGCGCGAAGGCACCCACGTTTGCCACCCGGACGAGCACGGGGACACGCTGTGGAACTACGACAGCGCGGAGGTACCGGAGACGATGAACTCAGCGCGCCGACGCGGGTGTATCGCTGTCGCTTTTTACCCTTGGGACAAGTTGCGTTTCGGCATTGCACGTCGGTGAACATACCGGAATTTCAGCTGTTCCCCGGTGTGCGCCGATACGCCGATAGATCGGCATTTATGCCCCGGTTTGTTCCCCGCCTGGATCTGGAATTCGCTTTACGTTGCCAAACGTTACTGGACTCAAATCCCTTGTTTTTAATAGAGAAGGGGAGTGTTTTTGCGGCTGTCGGATGCAAGTTAGGCACTCAACCTATTGATAAACAACGTGTTTTATACTTGCAGAAAAAAAGATACCGTCAAAAGTACCGACATTTTTTCAGGTAGCCACGTCACCGGCCTGTTTTGCGGCCTTGCAACAGCTGCTTACGGACAGCGAGCGGGTCCAGGACGATCTCGCAGGTCTCCCAGTCGGCGTCCTCGACTTTGCTGTATTTGGCGTCGAAGGGGTTGCGGGTTGCGGTGGTCTGGTCGATGGGCTGACGGGCGGCAGCTTCTTCGTCAAGGGCGATCTTGACCCACACATCTTCCAGTGTGTCGGGGATCTGGCCGAAGAGCTGGTGGATGGATTCCAGGCGGTTGGCCAGGACGGCGTGGACGCGGTCTTCGACGGAGTCGCGGTAGCGCAGGTTGGCGATCCAGATCTCGTTGCGTAGCTGGCCGATGCGCTGGATACGGCCCTTGCGTTGCTCCAGACGCGTGGGATTCCAGGGCAGGTCGATGTTGATCAGCGTGCCCAGGCGCTGCAGGTTGAGGCCTTCGGAAGCGGCGTCGGTGCCGAGCAGGAGTTTCAGCCCGCCCGCGCGCACGCGCGCCTTCAGGGTCTCGCGCTCGCAGCGTTGAAAGCGGCCGTTGGTCCAGATGCCCGAGCGGCCGCTGCCGGCGTAGAGGCCGGTCTCCAGTTGATGCTGCCAAGAAACGCAGTGGCCGAGCCGTCAGCACGGCAGATGACGCAGGCCTTGCCGTGGATGAGACCAAAGACGGCGTCGGGGAGTACACGCACTTCTACCCGCCCGGATGTCAGCACCTCGTACAGCGCGCGGTAGCGAGTGGCCAACGACAATTATCCTGACCGGAGGGCAACATTGTGTAGCTCTCGTGGATCTCGCCTGTGTCTCTGCTTGTCCAGATGTTCCACAATCCGGCCAGTCCTCAAGGCTGTGGCCGTCGGCTCAATAGAAGCGCTACCAACACATTGCGGCCGGTCTCCCAACACGGTTCGTCGAACGACCGCGCCGGGATGATGTAACGCTGCCCACGCGCCCAAGGCTGTCTGTAGCTGGGCTTGCCTGCCAGCTCTTCGGAGCGGGCATTGTGGGTGCTGTATTTCAGCTGCGGCGTCCTGGCAAGCGGTGGGATCAGGCCCCACTGCCCGGCAACCAGCTGTCGGCCGCCTTCGCCCTGTCGTATAAAGGCCCAAGCCGCCTTGGCTGGCAAGACAATTTCTTCCCACCAGCGTCCGGGCTGTTTGCGGCCCACGTGCCAGGCACGCTCGATCTCGGCTTCGGTCGGGGAAACGCAGCGATTGCACATGGCTCGACTATTCCCTGGCTGCCTTGATATCGGCCGAACGCGCCGGTGGATTCAGGGATTGTTTGTTACTTCCCAAATCGGGTACACTCCTACCCATAATGGGAACCTCACGAAAGGTGCCGAAAGCAGCCGCGTCAGGCGGGGTTGCGGGCGCCCTGTTCACGGCGGTCCAGCAGCGCGTGCTGGGCTTGTTGTTTGGCCAACCCGAGCGGCGCTTCCAAAGCGCCGAGTTGATTCGCCTGTCGCAGAGCGGCACCGGTGCAGTGCATCGGCTGGCAACGCGCCTGGCCGAGGCCGGGCTGGTCACGGTAACCCACAGCGGTGCCCAAAAATACTATCAGGCCAACGCAGACAGTCTCATCTTTGCCGAACTGCATGGACTGATCGTCAAGACCTCCGGCCTGGCCGAGCCGGTGCGCGAGGCCCTGTTGCCGTTGGCCAATGATATAAAGCAATCGTTCATCTATGGGTCCATCGCCAAAGGCGGGGATACGGCTCAAAGCGATGTCGATCTGATGGTCGTCAGCGATACGCTCTCGTACCCGGACCTGTATGACGCCCTGGCGCAAGCCGAGACCACCATCGCGCGCCCCATCAATCCAACGGTCATGACCAGCAGCGACTGGCAAGCAAAACGGGTGGTACCAGATTCCTTTGCAGCGCGGATCGCGGCACAACCTCGGTTATTCTTGATCGGAGCTGAAGATGGCAGCGAGTGAGCTGGAAAACCTGGTCAGAATCGGCCAACTCAAGCGCGAACCGCCGTCGGCGCCGGAGTTTGCCGGATTGCTCAAATCGGCGACCGCGCGCCTCACCGACGCCCAACGCGACGCATTGACGTATGAGAGTCGCTTTGACCTGGCGTACAACGCCGCGCATGCACTGGCGCTGGCGGCCTTGCGCCATGCAGGCTACCGTTCGAGTAACAGATACTTGGTCTTCCAGATGCTGCCGCAGACTTTGGGCACGCCAACGGCGACCCGGCGGCTGCTGGCCAAGTGTCACAACCGGCGCAACCTGGCCGAGTACGAAGGCACCCTCGATGTGGACCAGCGCCTGCTGACCGATCTGCTGGCAGCAGCACAAGAGTTGCTGGCCGCAGCACAGGCCTTGCCAAATCCAGACACCACCACATGACTGCAGACTGCACGCCGCGACCGCTCTCACCCATCTCCTGGACAATTGACGCAAGGGCAGCGGCTTGCCACACTTCCACGCCCCGTCAGACAAGGCGCAGCGTATCGGCTCGACCGCGACGGTCACACACCACCTGTACCAGAACCTTCAGCTCAGGCGCAAGCAGCTGCTTGCCATCGCATGGACGGGGCGACGGGTTTTCGCAAATTGACGGTATGTAATGCTACATCATGCGATGAAGGCGGACAAAGAAAAACCCGCAAAGCCAGTGACTGTGCGGGTTCTGAGGTGTTTTGGGCTCTTCTGAACCCTTGTATTGGTGCCGGCTGTCGGAATCGAACTGACGACCTACGCGTTACGAGTGCGTTGCTCTACCAACTGAGCTAAGCCGGCAAACCGTTGCATCAGGCAAGCTCTGTATTATAGTCGGGCCCTGCCGCCGTGGCCAGCAACCGGCCATGTGTGCCGAGCGTCACGCTGGCGGCCTGCCCCGTATCCTCCCAATGAATCTGATCGCGATCCTGCTCGGCACGCTGATGGCTGGCGTTGGCAGCGTCTGGCTGGCGGCGCTGCTGTCTTTTGGCGTGCTGGCGCGCTATACCGAGCACATGCTGAGCCTGGCTGCGGGCGCGCTGCTGGGCGCTGCGTTTGTCAGCCTGGTTCCGGAGGCGTTTGCCACGGGCGCGCCGCCGCGGCTGCTGTCAGCCACGCTGCTGGCGGGGCTGGTTTTTTTCTTCCTGCTGGAGAAGGCCGAGCTGTGGCATCACGGCCACGAGCACGACCCCGGCCTGCCCACGCTGAACCAGGCCATGGCTGCGGATACGTCGCCACGATGGCACGGCACGGCGCCGCTGCATGCGCATGGCCACGGCCCGGTGCGAGGCGGCTGGGCGGTGCTGGCCGGCGATGCGGTGCACGGGCTGGGCGACGGCATACTCATTGCGTCCGCGTTCATGGCGGACCTGCACGTGGGCTGGGCCGCCGCCTTTGCTGTGCTGGTGCACGAGGTGCCGCATCACATGGGCGACCTGGCTGTGCTGCACCATGCGCGCGGCGGCAACCGGCGCAGCGCGCTGCTGCGTGTTTCGCTGGCCGGTGCCGTTACGGTGGTTGGCGGCGTGCTGGGCTACGCGCTGCTGTCCAGCGTGGCCAGTTGCCTGCCGTTCCTGCTGGCGCTGGCGGCCAGCAGTTTCATCTACGTGGCGCTGGCCGACCTGGTGCCACAGCTGCAAAGGCGGCTGACCGGCGGCCAGACCGTGGTGCAGGTGTTCTGGCTGGGCGTGGGCGTGCTGATGGTGTTTGTCGCGCTGATGGGCGCGCAGGTGCTGGGTCATTCGCACTGATGCGCTGATGGCGCATCGGGTCGCTGCGCATGCGCCGTGAGCACAGGTTGCGCCAATGGGCTTTTCATCGTTGCTTCGGCTGCCGTGGCCGGGGCGACCGCCGCTGGTCATTTGGCCGGTGGCGCTGCGTCTTCCTGCGTCAGGATCTGCACTTCGGCGCGCAGGGTGCGGTGCACCGGGCACATGTCCGCGATCTCCAGCAGCCGCTGGCGCTGCGTGGCATCCAGTGGGCCGGTGATTCGGACCCGGCGCTCGATGCGGTCGATGCGGCCGGCACGTGTCTCGCATTCGGCGCAGTCGCTGGCATGGACCTTGGCATGGTGCAGGCGGACGCTGACATTCTCCAGTGGCCACTGCTTGCGGTTGGCGTACATGCGCAGCGTCATCGCCGTGCACGCGCCCAGCGCGGCCGAGAGCAGCTGGTAGGGGCTGGGCCCGGCGTCATCGCCGCCCACCGCCACCGGCTCGTCTGCCAGCCAGCGGTGGCGGCCGGCGCGGATGGCTACGGCGTAAGCGCCGGTGCCGCGCTCGGAGACGTGCACGGCGTCGTCGTGCTTTTCCGGGGCTTGCGCTCCGGCCGGCGCCACCGGGGCGTCGCCCCGGATGTAGCGGCCGGCCCAGGCGGCAATGACGCCGGCAGCATAGCGGGCGTCGGCGGCCCGGGCCAGCAGGTGGTCTGCGCCGTCCAGCGAGACAAAGGATTTGGGATGCCGCGCTGCCTGGAAAATACGGCTGGCGTTGCTGATGTCGACGACCTGGTCGCCGGGAGCGTGCAGGACCATGAGCGGGCGCTGCAGCGCGCGGATGTGCTGCTGCTGGTTTTGCGCCTGCAGGTCCTGCAGCAGCTCGCGGCGGATGGTGAAGCGGCGCCCGCCCAGCGAGACCTCGGCCTGGCCCGCGGCCTGGATGGCGTTGAGCTGGTCGCCAAACTGGCTGCTCAGGTGCGCGGGGTCAAAGGGGGCGGCTATGCAGGCGACGGCGGCGGCGTCGGGGATGCGCTGCGCTGCCGCCAGCACGGCTGCGCCGCCCAGCGAGTGGCCCACCAGCAGCGCCGGCGCGCCGTGATGCGCGCGCAGCCAGTCCGCGGCAGCAACCAGGTCGTCCACGTTGGACGAATAATGTGTGTGGGCAAAATCGCCGCCGCTGCCGCCCAGGCCGGTAAAATCAAAGCGCAGCACGCCAAAGCCGGCCCCGGCCAGCGCACGGGCCACGTAGACGGCGGCCCTGCTGTCCTTGGAGCAGGTAAAGCAGTGCGCAAACAGCGCCCAGCCGCGCGGTACTTCCTGCGGCTGCTCGAGCCGGCCCGCCAGCAAGGCGCCCAGGCCGCCTGGAAACTCGACGCGCTGGCTGCCCATGGTTCTGCTCCGCATGCAATTGAGCTGCCATGGTAGCAATTCGGGCGGGCGTGCACGCGCCCTGCGGCTTGGCGCAGCTTTTCGATCTGGCATCGGGCGCGGGCCCACGCAGTAACTTGCTTGCCGCTACAGTCGGTGGGCTGGCGGCAGCCGGATCGTGCTGTCGCACCGAACCCCGCAGCCCTTTTGCGTTCCATTGAGCATGGCAAATATCGGACCTTTTTCATTCCAGGTCGTCCTGGTCGCAGCCGCGTTGCTGCTTGCCTGGCTGCTGGCGCGCTTCGTGCCCCGGCGCCGCGATGCGGCAGCGCGCCGCAAGACCGCGTCGCTGCTGCTGGACGCGTTCATGGTGGGGCTGGTTGCCGCGCGCCTGGCGTACGTGGCCCGCTGGTGGCCGGACTACCTGGCGCAGCCGCGGTCCATGCTGGCCATTGCCGACGGCGGGTTCTACTGGTGGGCCGGTGTGGTTGCCGCAGCGGCCTTTGTGGCCTGGCGCACGCGCCGCCTGCCGCAGCTGCGCGTGCCGGTGGCAGCGGCCGGCGTGGCAGGCCTGGCGGCGTGGGCGCTGGCGCTGGGCGCCGTCGCGCTCATGCACACCACGCGCACGCTGCCGCAGCTCGTGGTGCGGACGCTGGATGACCGGCCGGTGCAGCTGACCGCGTACGCGGGGCGGCCGCTGGTGGTCAACCTCTGGGCCACGTGGTGCCCGCCGTGCCAGCGTGAGATGCCGGCGCTGGCACGCGCGGAGCAGGCGCATCCGGACGTGACCTTCCTCATGGTCAACCAGGGCGAGGGGGCGCCCACCATCCAGCGCTTCCTGCAGCGCATGGGCCTGCGCTTTGACCACGTGCTGCTGGACTATGGCTCGACCGTGCTCAAGGAAGCGGGCGCCGGTGCGCTGCCCACCACGCTGTTCTTTGACGCGCAGGGTCGCATGGTCTCGCTGCATACGGGTGAAATTACGGCGGCGCGCCTGCGCGACCAGATAGGCCAGCTGATGGTGGCCCGGCCCGACGGCGCGCCGGCCGGCCGGTGACCCCGGCGCCTGGTCTTTGCAAAGATGGCGTCAATGGCGCAGAATGCACGGATTGGCTGAAGGATGGTTTTTCATGAAGCGTGTGGACGATACCCTGGATTGGATGTGGGCCGATGCGCTGGCGGCGCTGGAGCAGGTCGAGCGCATGAAGCGGGAGTTTTTCCAGCCGGTGCCGGCACCGGCTCCCACCTGGGAGCCGCCGGCGGACGTGCTGGAGACCGAGCATGAGGTGCTCATCTACGTGGCGCTGCCCGGCGTCGCGGCCGACGCCGTGAGCGCGGCCATAGACGGCAGTGCGCTGGTCGTCAGCGGCCAGCGCGCGCCGGCAGACGCGCTGTGCCGCGGCGCCGCGGTCCATCGCCTGGAGCTGCCCTACGGCCGGTTCCGGCGGCGCATTCCGCTGCCGCCCGGGCGCTACGCCGTCGCGCGTGTTTCAACCGAATATGGCTGCCTGGTCATCAGGCTGCAGAAAATCCCGTGAGCGATCAAGAAGACGACGACCGCAAGGCCGCCGACGCTGCTGCGTCGCCCGAGACTGGCGCGCCGGATGCGGCGCCCGATGCCGAGTCGGCGCCCCGACTGGACCCCGACGTGCTGCCGCTGGTGCCGGTGCGCGACATGGTGCTCATGCCCGGCACGCTGTTTCCGGTGGTCATCGGGCGCAACGCCTCGGTGCTGGCGGTGCAGCATGCCCTGCGCGAGGAGCGGCCCATAGGCGTCGTGCTGCAGCGCGACCCGGAGGTGGCGCAGCCCGGCGTCAATGACCTGTACACCATGGGCACGGTGGCCAACGTGCTGCGCTACGTGGGCATGCCCGATGGCAACCACCAGCTCGTGGTCCAGGGCCTGCACCGCTGCCGCCTGCGCGAGCTTGCGCAGGAGCGGCCGTTCCTGGCCGCTCGCTTTGACGCGGTGGAAGACCCGGAAGAAGAAGATGGGGAGGCCGAAGCGCGGCTGCTGCACCTGAAGCAGCAGGCCACGGAGGCGCTGCAACTGCTGCCGCAGGTGCCGCAACAACTCGTGGCCGCGGTGCAGAACATGACGGCTTCCGGCGCGCTGGCTGACCTGATTGCGGCGTACCTGGAGCTGGAAACCGCTGAAAAACAGCAGGTGCTGGAGATCACCGCCGTGCCGGCGCGGGTGAACCGGGTGGCCACGCTGCTGGCGCAGCGCATCGAGGTGCTGCGGCTGTCGCAGGAAATCGGCAAGCGCACCAAGGCGTCGCTGGACGAGCACCAGCGCCAGGCCATCCTGCGCGAGCAGCTTGCGACCATCCAGCGCGAGCTGGGCGAGGACGAGGGCCGCAAGCAGGAAGTGGCCGAGCTGAGCGAGGCCATAGAGAAGGCCGGCATGCCCGAGGACGTGGAGCGGGTGGCGCGCCGGGAGCTCAGCCGCTACGAGCGCATGCCCGAGGCGGCGCAGGAAGCGGGCATGGTGCGCACCTACCTGGGCTGGCTCACCGAGCTGCCGTGGCGCGAGCCCGAGCCGCGGGACATCGATCTCGAAGAGGCGCGCCGCGTGCTCGATGCCGACCACTACGGGCTGGACAAGATCAAGAAGCGCATTGTCGAATTCCTGGCCGTGCGCAAGCTGGCGCCCGAAGGCCGGGCGCCCATCCTGTGCCTGATCGGGCCGCCGGGCGTTGGCAAGACCTCGCTGGGGCAGTCCATTGCCCGCGCCATGCGCCGGCCGTACACGCGGGTGGTGCTGGGCGGCGTGCACGACGAGTCCGAGATCCGCGGCCACCGGCGCACATACCTGGGCGCCATGCCGGGCAACATCATCCAGGCCATCCACAAGGTGGGCGCGCGCGACTGCCTCATGCTGCTGGACGAGATCGACAAGATGGGCCGGGGCATCCAGGGTGATCCGGCAGCCGCGATGCTCGAGGTGCTGGACCCGGAGCAAAACGCGGCGTTTCACGACAACTACCTGGGCGTGGACTACGACTTGAGCCGCGTCGTCTTCATTGCCACGGCCAACATGCTCGAGGGCATCCCCGGTCCGCTGCGCGACCGCATGGAAGTCATCCAGCTCAGCAGCTACACCGAGGCCGAGAAGTTCCAGATCGCGCGCCGCTACCTGGTGGCGCGCCAGCTCGAGGCCAATGGCGTGACCGCCGAGCAGGTGACGCTGGCCGACGAGGCGCTGCACCGCATCATCCGCGACTACACCCGCGAATCGGGCGTGCGCAACCTGGAGCGCGAGATCGGCCGGGTCATGCGGCACGCCGCCGTGCAGATTGCCGATGGCTCGGCAACCCGGCTGGACATCTCCGCGGGCGACCTCAAGGACATCCTCGGGCCCGTGCGCTTTGAAAACGAGGTGGCCATGCGCACCCGCACGCCGGGCGTGGCCACGGGGCTGGCGTGGACGCCGGTGGGCGGCGACATCCTGTTCCTGGAGGCCACCAGCTTTGCCGGCAAGGGCAACCTCATCCTCACCGGCCAGCTTGGCGACGTCATGAAGGAGAGCGCGCAGGCGGCGCTGTCGCTGGTCAAGCACCGCGCCGGCGCGCTTGGCATCGACGAGAAAAAGCTGGGGGCCATGGACATCCACGTGCACGTGCCCGCCGGTGCCACGCCCAAGGACGGTCCCAGTGCCGGCGTGGCCATCTTTACCGCGCTGGTGTCGCTGCTGACCGGCCGCACCGTGCGCAACGACACCGCCATGACCGGCGAGATCAGCCTGCGCGGGCTGGTGCTGCCGGTGGGCGGCATCAAGGAAAAGGTCATCGCCGCGGACGCTGCCGGGATCGAGCGCGTGCTGCTGCCCGCGCGCAACCGGCGCGACTTTGACGACATCCCCGAGGACGTGCGCAAGCGGCTGGAATTCGTCTGGCTCGAGCGCATCGACCAGGCCATGGACGCTGCGCTGACCAGCGATGGCTGAAACAGCGGCAGGCGACGGCAGCTGGCGTAGGTGCAGCAGCTGGTCAGGCTGACAGCTGCTGCCTGTAATTGACCACAAGACAAGAACGCGTTCATGCACGCCATCTCCGCAGCTGCAGCGGCCTCAACCATTGACTGCGGCTGCTGCTCCCCCGCGCGCTGGGCACAAGGCCGGCTGGCATGCGGGTGGCGGCTCGCGCCTGCCCTGGGCGCCGTCGGCTGCGCGGTCGTGGCGTCCCCACGCAGTGGGCACGCAGGTCGCAAGCCAGGAGCGGGCGCACACTCGAGGCGGGCGACATCATGACCCAGACGCTGGTCGAGCTTGCCTACCCGGTGGCCGTGGTGCTGTTCAGCTACATCGTCCTGGGGCTGACGGGTTTTGCCTCGTCGCTGCTTTCGGTCCCGCTGCTGGCCTGGCAGCTGCCGCTGACCCTGGTCGTTCCCATGGCGCTGGCCATGGACATGATTGGCTCGTTCCTCATGGGCGGACTCAATTTTCGCAAGGTGCAGTGGGTGGAGGCGCGTTGCCTGGGGCCGGGCATGCTCGTGGGCGGGCTGCTGGGCCTGTGGCTTGCGGCGCGCCTGGCTCCGCGCGGGCCACTGCTGGTGCTTGGCTTGTACGTGGCCTGGATAGGTCTGCGCTCGCTGCGCCAGTCGCGCGGCAGCGGTATCTTCATCGGGCCATGGAAGCGCACGCTGGGCTGGATTTACGGCGCAGGCGTCGGGCTGACCGCCATGATGTTCGGCAGCGGCGGCCCCCTGGTCGTTGCCTGGCTGGCGCAGCGCGGGTACCCACCGCGGGCGGTGCGGGCCAGCGTCCCCGCCATCTACGTGCTCGTGACCGTTGCCGTGCTGGTCATGCTGGGCGTTGGCGGCCGCCTGGCCAACCGCGAGCTGTGGTGGTGGCTGGCCGTGCTGGTCCCGGTGGCCATCATCGGCACGCTGGCCGGCCATGTGCTGGAGCGGTACATTCCGGGGCAGCGGCTGCGGCAGATCATCTGCGTGCTGCTTGTGGCCAGCGGCGCGTCGCAGGCCTACCGCGCGCTGTTCCTGATGTGAGGCGGGTTGCTCGCGCGCAGCGGGGTCGGCGCCTGGCTGCCCTTGATCCGGAAGGCGTGTGTGGACGCGGGCCGGCGCTGGCCCTCATCCCCGCTCCGCTGGCAACCCGGGCGTGCGGCACCATTCGCTCCAGCTGCCGGCGTAGATGGGCGTGGGCGGGTAGCCGGCCAGCTCCATGGCAAACAGGTTGAAGGTGGCGTAGACGCCGCTGCCGCACTGGTGGACCACGCTGTTCGGGTCGCGGCCGGCCAGCACGGTGTCAAACTCGGCCCTGAGCTCGGCTGGCGACTTGAAGTGGCCGTCGGCAGTGAGGTTGTTGCTGCCGTGGCGGTTGAGCGCGCCGGGGATGTGGCCGGCGACCGGGTCCAGCGGTTCGACCTCTCCGATGAAGCGCTCAGCGCTGCGCGCGTCGATCAGGGTCTGGCCTGGCTCGCCCAGATGCTGGCGCACATGCTCCGTGCTCACCCAGTGGCGCAGTTCGTTCTTGAGCGCAAACTGGCTCGGCGTGCGGGCCGGGGCCGCGCCGCTCCCGGTGGCGCCGCCGGCGATCGTCCAGGCCGGCAGGCCGCCGTCCAGCAGCGCTACGGCGTCGTGGCCGGCCCACTTGAGCATCCACCACAGGCGCGCGGCCATGGTGCCGCCGCTGCGGTCGTAGGCCACGGCCTGCATCCTGTTTTCAAAACCCAGCCGGCGCAGCGTCTGCGCGAACACGTCGCGAGTGGGCAGCGGATGGCGGCCGCCGTTGACCGCGGCTTCCGGGTCAAACGAGCTGAGGTCCTGGTCCAGGTCGGCAAAGACGGCGCCGGCAATGTGCTGTTGCTCAAAAAGCTGGCGACCGCGGCGCGGATCGGCCAGGTCAAAGCTGCAGTCAAAGACCATCAGCGGCGCGCCGCCGGCTTGCAGCGCCTGCAGTTCTTCAGCGGAGATCAGGTGGGTATGCATGGGTTCGCTGGTGTTTGTTGCATTGAAGATGGCGCAGCTGGCCGGCTGCAACCCGCGTTGCCGCGCAGACAGAGAGACAGAGACGCCGGTCAGCTCAACGGCCGATGGTGCGACGCGGCCGCAAGCAAAACGCAGGTCAGTCATGCCGGAACGGATGCAGCCAGCATACTGCAGGTGCGCCGGCGCCATCGTCTTTCGGTGGCCGTGACCGCAGCAGCCCATCTGGTTGACGGGCGCGGCAAAGACGACGCTTGATGAGCAGGCACCGTCAGCTGACCGGATGACAGATGTCCTCGGCCCTGGCGGGCCTTGGATGAAGGCCGCCTGCGGCGGCTGATGAAGGTTTGGCGTCAAGCGTTCAGCGTCCAGCGTGTGCCCACCACGCTCAACGCTCAACCTCTTCAAACGCTCAACCTCCCCATCATGGCGGCGCAGCCGCAGTCATT
>Ga0265293_10003318_pt1 | contig 30049 bp, 21 predicted proteins | sample Munlanlewell138R_FD_192505 | JGI IMG/M metagenome (GOLD analysis project Ga0265293, IMG submission 192505) | Leachate microbial communities from a municipal landfill in Southern Ontario, Canada - Leachate well 138R | ecosystem: Engineered > Solid waste > Landfill > Unclassified | place: Canada... | reverse complement strand
TAGCCTCCCTGTGACCATTCCAGTCAGCCAGGATATTCCTATCAGGTTGCTCTCCAGCAGAGCCTGAGTCCGCTTCTCATGGCTGAACAAATTTATGACTATTCCATGAAAGTATGCCTGAAAAAAAACTCTTAATTCAAATTGCATTAATATTCCCAGCACATCAAAATAAAATGTAGCCCTTTAAATTTGTTAACTAGTGTTAATTGCTAAACTTCAAATCAGTACCTTTGTACTTTTCGTAAAAACAAATACTTATGTCAGAGCAGAATCACAAATTATCAAAAAGGCTGTCGTCACTCAGTGAGTCGGCCACCCTTGAAATGACCCGAAAAAGCCGAGAGCTTCGCGAAAAGGGCATTGACATCATCACATTAAGTATCGGCGAACCAGATTTCAACACACCCGAAAGCGTAAAACAGGCAGGCATCAAAGCCATCGAAGACAACCTTACGCATTACCCACCCGTTCCCGGAACTAATGATCTAAGGAAAGCCATTGCCGATAAGCTTTTGCGCGACAACGGACTGCATTATAAGCCATCGCAAATCATCGTTTCAAATGGTGCCAAGCAATCTATTATGAATGCTTTTTTTAGCATTTTAGACGAGGGCGATGAGGTAATAATTCCCGCTCCTTTTTGGGTTTCTTATCCCGAGATGGTAAAAATGGCCGGTGGAACGCCCGTCAGCATTCCAAGCACCGTGAAACAGGATTTTAAAATCACTGCCAGCCAACTGGAGCAATCCATCACGCCACGCACCAAAGCCTTTATTTTTAGCAGCCCCTGCAACCCAAGCGGTTCGGTTTATGAAAAAGAAGAGCTTGCTGAGCTGGCCAAAGTTTTCGAGCAGCATCCCAATATTTATGTATTCTCTGACGAAATTTACGAACACATCCGTTTTGAAGGCAAGCATGCCAGCATCGCTTCTTTTGAAAGCATTAAAGATCAGGTGATCGTCATCAACGGCCTCAGTAAAGGCTTTGCCATGACCGGCTGGCGTGTAGGTTATCTGGCTGCTCATCAAGATATTGTAACCGCGTGCATCACCATCCAGGGACAATATACTTCGGGCAGCTGCACCATTTCGCAAGCCGCAGCGCTGGAGGCAGTCCGCACAGTCCCGGCTGAATCTAAGGAGTTGAAAAACATGCTTTTCCAGTTTAACAAAAGGCGCGACGTACTCTATAACCGCCTCAAAGCCATCGAAGGCGTTATCCCAAACAAGCCCAAAGGTGCTTTTTATATGTTTCCGGACATCAGTTATTATTTTGGCAAAGGCGCCAATGGATTCACGATCAATAACAGCACCGACCTTAGCATCTATCTGCTCGAACACGCCCATGTGGCCTTGGTTAGCGGCGATGCCTTTGGTTGCGACAACTGCATCCGCTTTTCGTATGCCACCACAGAACCCCTGCTGGAAGAAGCCTGCAACCGTATCGAAAAAGCCCTTAAACATTTAAAATAAGTGCTTTAGGCCATTGCGTGCAACATTAGCGGCTTATGTTTGGCTGCCGAAAAGCCATAAATCTTACCTTTGCGCAAAAATTCACCTATGCTTACAACAGAAAGTGTTTCGCGACTATTTAACAACTTCAACAAACTGCGCATAATGGTAGTAGGCGATGTGATGATTGACAGCTATCTTTTTGGCAGCGTTGATCGCATTTCGCCCGAAGCTCCGGTTCCTGTAGTAGCCGTCTCAAAACGCTCTGAAAGGCTTGGTGGCGCTGCCAATGTAGCCTTAAACATCAAGGCAATGGGTGCCGAGGCCATTTTGTGCTCCGTGCTGGGAGACGACCGTCGGGGAAGCAGTTTTATTGAACTGCTGAAAGAACACAATATGCCCGTGAATGGTCTGCTGACCAGCAAAAAAAGGAGAACAACGACCAAGTACCGCATCATTGGCAACAATGTGCAGATGCTACGCGTGGATGAAGAGGACGTCAGCGACTTGGACGCAGAAGAAACCAAAGAGCTGCTCGAGAAATTTACTCAAATCATTGAAAACGAACAAATTGACGCCATTATATTGCAAGACTATAATAAAGGTGTGTTGACGAAAAATGTCATAGAAACTGTTATTAAAAAGGCACGTGCAAAACATATTCCGGTGAGTGTTGATCCCAAAAAGAAGAACTTTTTGGCCTACAAGAACGCTACTTTTTTTAAGCCTAACCTCAAAGAATTAAAAGAAGGACTGAATATCAGCTTCAAAGATTCGAGTATCGCAACTATTACAGAAGCTATCAGCATGCTGCAAAAGCAATTAACAGCTGACTATGTAATGACAACCCTTTCGGAACGGGGAGTTTTGATACGTTATACAGAGGATCAGCAATTTAAGGCGACTCATATCCCTGCTCATCAGCGCAGCATTGCTGATGTTTCGGGAGCCGGTGACACGGTAATTAGCGTAGCGACTTTGTGCCTGGCGCTGGAACAGCAGGCAGACGATATCGCGGCACTCTCGAACCTGGCGGGCGGAATAGTTTGCGAGGAAGTCGGCGTGGTGCCTATTGACAAAAATAAATTCCACGACGAAACATTACGATTGATGATACGCTAACAAACTATTAGATGACAACAAAAACAGGAAAAAAAGAGCAGGTGCAGGATATGTTCGACAATATTGCCCACCGCTATGATTTTTTAAACCATTTTTTATCAGCAGGAATTGACCGCGGCTGGCGCAGGAAAATGGTGAAAATGATTGCCAAAAACAAGCCTACAGCGGTGCTGGATGTGGCAACCGGCACAGCAGATTTGGCTATCGCGCTGACAAAATACACCAATTCGCCCATCACCGGTATCGACATTAGCAAGGGCATGCTGGATATAGGCCGCGACAAAATTACAAAGTTCGGCCTTTTGCAACAGATCGTTTTACGGCAAGCCGATTCAGAAAAGCTGCCTTTTTCAGACAGCAGCTTTGATGTGGTGATGGTGGCTTTTGGCGTTAGAAATTTTGAGTCTTTGGACAAAGGCCTTGCAGAGATGCAACGCGTTTTGCGCCCGGGCGGAATGGTCGCCATACTCGAGTTTTCAAGGCCTCGCGCTTTCCCCATCAAACAACTTTATCAGTTTTATTTCAAGTTTATATTGCCCGTTCTTGGTCGGTTAATCTCCAAAGATAAAGCTGCATACACCTATCTGCCCGATTCTGTAGGTCAATTTCCTGATGGTAAAGATTTTCTGGATCACCTGCACAAAACCGGCTACGATAAAACCCAAGAAAAGAGGCTGAGCTTTGGTATTGCTACCATTTATACCGGCCATAAAATAATGCCCGGCCAATAATTTGCAAGTAAATCAGGCTAAAACACTAATTTTGCTGCCTTATGCCTGATGCCCGAAAAGTAGTGTAATAAAAAGTATCTTTTCAACGTTTGTGCATCACAATTGAAAACTATATTTGACTTGAAAAAAATCGCACTGAATTCCCTTTTAATACTGCTTTTGCTGTTGATGGCCATGCCCGCCTTTGCGCAGCGCAAGAAAGTGATGAACCTTCCCAAATACGATCTCGATCCTTATCATTTCGGATTTATTTTAGCCGGCAACCAAATGCATTATTCAATGAAGATGGACAAGAGCTATCAGTTAGAAAAATATGACGGAAGTTATTGGCCTGAAAAACCCAACAACGACGAAATTTCCCTTTATAGCTTAACGGCTGTGCCTACACCCGGATTTACGATTGGTATTGTCGGGAATTTACGTTTAGGCAATCATTTTGATTTGAGATTTATTCCCTCCTTGAGCTTTGGCGAACGCCACTTTGATTATGTGATTAAACAGTACAATGGTGACGAAGAAAGCCTAGTAAGTTTCAGAAAAAGCAATTCCTCAACCTTTGTTGAGTTTCCATTGCATCTTAAATTCAGATCTAAAAGGCTTAATAATGCTGCTGCCTACCTTATTGGAGGTGTAAACTACACCATCGATCTGGCTTCGCAAAAGAAAAATGAATTTCAGATATCCGACCCAAATGATCCCACAAGCAATATTACCGTTGTTGAAGGTGTGCTTAAAAAAAGGAATGATTTAGCCCTGGAAATTGGTACCGGTTTCGACTTTTACACCAATTTTTTTAAGTTTGGCGTAGAGCTAAAGATGAGCTATGGCCTTGGAAATATATTGATTAAAGATGATTATATATACAGCTCAAGCATCGAAAGCCTACGCAATAAAGTTTTTCAAATCTCATTTACTTTTGAATAAATTATGAAACCTACCGACAAACGCGAAGCCTTATTTCAAAGTCTGATCCAGAAATCGACTCTAAAACAAGATATCTACGTCAATACTTTTAAGGGCCTAAGGCTGTTTAAATCTGTGATAGAAGAGATCACCAAAGATTATTTGGTCAACTTTCAATCTGTGAAAAGACACCGTAATATCGCTTTTGAAAACCGCTATCGGGGTGATTTTGAGATAGAATTAAAATTTGGCGGCGATATTTTGCTCTTTTTGATGCACTCCAATGTCTTTGAGTTTTCGCGCGACCACGAAATCATGCGGACGCCTTATATCAGAGAAGACAAAAGTCGTTCCTACTGTGGCATCATCAACATTTACAACTTCCTGAGCGACTCGTTTAAATACAACCGTTTTAATGATGTTGGCTACCTTATCGGACGGGTTTTCATCAATAAAGACAACCATTATTTTATTGAAGGTAAGCGTGAATTGGGATTGCTGCTGAATAATTTCAGCAAAAACGAACTCGATCGTAATGCCGTAATGCAACTCATGGAAGCCGCAATTGAATACACCATCAACTTTGATTTGCTAACACCACCTTACGAAAGCGTGAAATTGGTTACCGTTAGCGAGATGAAAAATACACTGGATGCTATTTCAATGAAAACCGGCAAACGCTTAGGATTTCATTTCCAAGCGGATAGCACTAATCCCGAGTCTGATTTAAAAAAAGATTGAAAAAAGATTATCTTTTCCTTTGAGGAAATTAAAATTTAGCTATTTTTGCATCCTCAAACGACCCAATGGCTCCCATCGTCTAGTCAGGTCAGGACGCCAGGTTTTCATCCTGGTAACAGGGGTTCAAATCCCCTTGGGAGTACAAAAGCTGCTTTTTTTAAGCGGCTTTTTTTATGCCCGGATTTTTCTGAAAAGAGTGGTTAAAGAGCAAAAAAACTTTCAAATAATAAATTGCTAATAATTGTTTTTATAACTAACAATTATTTGGTTGATTGCATCGCTGAGGAGAAACGGAATTTCTTGTTTCTTTCAGATTCTTCAACAAGTATTTTAGGTCCTTTTGCATCGGACGATAAAATTTAGATTACACTTTGATTTTTAGATGTTGAATAGGGCGTCAAAACCTCATCTAGAAAAATAGAAATTCCGCCAGCCTTGTCGCGACAGAACTGTAAAGCGTGTCATTTGTCGTTTTTTAAACCTCAAAGGTTTTGGAAACTTTTAAGGTTTAATTGAAAGTCAAACGCGATAAACCCGAGGCGCTGCCGTCGGTTGAATTAAGCCAGGCTTTCAGCCCATGAGATTTGGTGACAGACTTTAGAATGTCTAGCCAAAACATTGATTTAAGAAACGAAAATACAGACTTTTGAACGTCTGATAGGACTTCAAAACGTCAATTGGAAGTATAGGAATACTGATATAGTGGAGTGTATGGCACAGGTCTGTAGTCCTGTGCCAGCCGACATTGACAATGAAAAAAGCCGAAATTAACTTACGAATTGTCTTGATAAACCCCAGCCTGAATCCTGGGGTTTAGGTGCAGAACTCAACAATGGGCTTTAGCCCTGACGGAGTTGTTAATGTGTTCCCATGTTCTCTCCCGCCAATGGCAGAATCGGACGATAAAAAGTTTAAGCCCTCACAAATTTCAACTTTTAAAAGCATCTGATTACCAAATCTTACTCTTGTTTGATAAGCACCAGTTGTTTGGCATCGGCCAGGCTGGCTTTCTGCATAAAAGCGTAGAAATCCTGGTACAACTCGGGTTCATGCCGTCCTTTATACAATTCAAAAGTGCGGATGCAGGTAATGACATCCTCCTCCTGTGTGGTATGCATGGAATAAACACCAAACCGTTCATCTTTGGTTATGCCTTGTGGCAGTTGCTCCGGCTTATATTCGCTTGGAATTTTAATCCTGAGCGTATCGGAAGTGTGGAACGCAAAGCGCAATTCGAGCGGGTATTTTCTGCTGCGCATCCGCGCCGGCAGCTCAATTTTATTATTGAGGTTAAGTGGAACAAACAGGCGCTCTCCACTGCCATTGAAGTAGGATTTCAGTTTTAGTTCCAGTTCCAGAACAACATTCGCCACAGGCTCTTCTGGTGATGTGAAGGCGTGATTCACTAACGAAAAGTCTGCAATTTCGAGTCTGTGATCAATCCAGGCCAGTTGGTCTGTTCGGTTTTCGAAGGGCAAGCTCACCATAGCATCCATAAGCAGGCCGCCATAAGTTATACTTCCCTGAGCTGAAATGCCTTCACTATTTTTTTCCAGGGTAAAGCTCGAATGGATATAGTTGTCTTTTTTAGCGTATTCAGGTGTTTTTACCAATTTACTTCCCTCCTCTTTCACGATGAGTGCGTAGCGGTTATCGGTGAAGTTACCGAGGTATCCAAAAGGCATCACCTGACTGGTGCATTCCAGCCATAAAGTATCTTCGTCGTTTGGAACACATACTATAACATGGTTAAACTGATGGTTGGGAAGCTCAGGGATAAAGTAATGGGCGCCTTTTCCAGCCTTTACAATAGCATAGCAGGCATCAATATCCACTGCCTTTAACATGGCAATCATATACGCACTTAAATCCTTGCAATCGCCATAACCCATTGCATCCACCTGAGAAACGGGATGAGGCTGGATACCACCAATATCCAGCGATATACTGATGTAATGCGTGCGCGACTGAAGGTATTTATAGATGATTCTCACCTTTTCACGAGGCGTGAGAGCCGCAGCGGTCTTTTGACGCAGGAGTTCAACAGTTTCGGGTGAAAGACCCTCGTCTTCCTTACTCAACTGCGCCAGAAAACTGCCATAGTTTTCCCAGCTATCAGCTTTGCCCCGGTATTTTTTATAGACAATAAGCTCAGGAGCGATTTTGATTTCAGGTCTTATTTCGGAAAAACCCGGAGCAAACGACTCTTCCACCAGTGGTGGCAAATTACTAAAGCTCCAGATCGAAGCATCAGCAGTCTTTTGAATATCAATAGCCGCAGGTAAATTTGATGTTTTGATATTCAACGGAATACCACTTGACGTTTCCAATGCAAGGCTTGACTTTTCTATACTTTGGTAGGTATCGTTGTATGGAGAGTAGGTTTTTATCCCATAAAGCTGATTGTAGGTGATTTCGTACTCATATACCACCGTGAAGGGATACGAAATGGGCACCACCTGACTATAAACCACCCTTTGATCGCTATACAGCGTTGCATCACCGGCCATGCTGTAGTCCTTCATTTCTGACCGCTTAATGCTTCGTACTTTTCGTCCCTGAGCATCGTAAATAGTAGCGTTTATGATCTTCAGTTTATCCGTCGTATTGTAGAAGATTTTTAGGTGTGCCAGGTTGAGTGCTTTGGAATTCAATAAAGTGGTTGCTGTGTAATCACGAACACATATCTGATTTCCGTTTTTTATAGAATAGGTGATTTTACTTTCTCTCACCACCGAATTGGCTCCTTTCTTTAAGGCTTCGGGAATACTTAATGCAGAAAAATCCTGGGCTTTAAGGTTCAAAAAATTGACCATTAGAAGGAAGATAGTAACAAACAGTACTTTGCTCATAGCTTATAGCTTTTTCAGAACTATCATTTCAGCATTTTTTGCAACTATCATGGAATAAAACTCCCTAAGATGGGCATAATGGGTGGGTAAGACTTGTGCTGTTTTCATCATAAATGTACAATCCAACTGCACTTGTTTACCGTTGACAGCAAGGGTGTATCTGAAGGAGGCAAGTTCGTCGGGAAGCGCTATTACAATGCTTTTAGGGACTTCGGTAACTTCATAGCCATCTGGCATTTCCATCAAATTGATGATCTTCAAAGTAAAGGGATTAATAAAATCAACCGGAAAATCACGTTCTTCAAGCGTAAACGGATTAACGGATATGCCATTGCCCATAAGCGGATTAATGTACAGCATGTCCTTAGGTATATCATCTGAAATAGTCAGTTTGCCTTCATACTTAATAACGAGAGGGTTTGGCAGATCATCCAGATTCTCAATAGTATATTCATCGATGATCAATCCCGGAGTTTCGGCTTCGTAAGCCGCAATGTAGTCGTCCTGCTCTACCTCTTTTCTAATGTAGGTACTTCTCTTATAAGCATAATATGCGGTTTCCATCAAATTAAAGACTACATCAATATTTCCACTTGGGGCCACTTTTGTCTGGGCAAAAAACACCCTTTCGTTAGGCTTGTTCTGATTCAGATTGACCCAATCGTTTCTTTCAGGAATAAGTGAAATCCTCCGTCCTTCACCGTTGAGGCACCGCTCCGGTAAGATATTATAGGGCAGGCGTTTATTAGTGGCATCCAGCAAAAAGGTTTCGTCTCCAATACGGGCTTCACTTATAACATAATTGAATTTCGACAGCATAATTTGAGCCGGATGTAAAATGCCATTGTCGCGCGTGCTCAGCAAAATCGGTTCTGCTTCAATGCCAATTTCGTTCAGCAGGGAAGTCAGCAGCAGGTTGATGTCCGCAGCCTTACCTGTTTTGTCATTCCAGGCTTTGCGCAAGCTTGACGTGGCATAAATACCATATTTATGGTTAAAAGCCATATTATCCCTGACCAACTCAAAAGCCATAATCATGCGCTCTTTTTCATCTGCAACAGCCCTAAGTGCGTCGGCATACTCTTTTATAGGACAGTTGCGCTTGAGCTGAACACCGAAATCTCCATCCAACCAAAGCTCTTTACTTATCTTCTCCCAGGAAGTGGAGTAGTCCTTTTTGCTGTAAGGAAAGTTGATGGCTCCCAGTTCAAATTCAAGTGACGACAGGTAATTGGAGAGCGCGTTCATGTAGGGTTCTCTTTTGAATGCCGGAATATCATCAAACCGCAGTTTCTGAATAGTGCCTCGATAGGGAATCGTTCGCGTCGTGTTGTCGTCATTCCTAAGCATAATATTCTGGGTATAAGGCTTTGTTTGATTCACAGTGGGCATGAGATAACCGCTCATTAATTTCTTATACACAAAGTATTCGGGTAGGGTAATGGTGTATTCACTAAACAGGGCAGGCACGGTGTATTGAAAATCCCAATCGCGCATTTGCCAGAACAGCTCGGAGGAAAGGGTGTATTCTACCTCGAACACTGTCCCGCTTTTAACGTTTGGCACAGAAAAATTCAAGCTTTTTTCTTTAGCACTGATGTCTTCAACATACATATCAGACCTTTTTAGTTTGGTCTCCACAATCTTACCGTCATCCAGGTTGTAGGCCGTAACCTTAATCTTGGGAATTCGTTCCCTCGTCCAACCCAGTTCATAATACTGCAACTTAAAGTTAGCCTGATCAAAACCACTGGCATTGAATATCTTAACCCGAACGTGACGGGTATAATCCACCTCAAAACCTTCGGTAGGTTTGTAATTAATGGTGGCACTTCCGATGTCGCCCAATATCAATGCTCCTGCGCTGGTATCCGCGTCATAGGTTTCCATAGTCAGGTCTTTTTTATCAATTTTCCCGAATTTCATGGAGGATTTTTGACCAAATGCTGCCATTGATACTAGCAAGCATGCAGAGATAAGTATGTTTTTAAGCATAGTGATGAATTTGGTTTTTTGTCAATTTTCTCAATGGATTAAGGTTTTCGCTTTGAATGTGATACCAAAACAGAAGTTATTTAAAAAGCATACATAATTAATTATCAATTATATATGATTATAAAAACATATTCAGACCATCAAATTTATTCTAATTTTTCCAATCTCCAAAACTTTATTAATACTAAATGAAAGCTTCGACCACTTTTAAGCTATACAGCCGCTTTCAGCAATGATACTGGTGGTGTTACTTAAAAGAATGCCTTATCTTTGTTAACTAATGTTTCGCACTTATTCTAACATCATGTAATAATTTGCAATACAATATTTTACATAAGTAATAATTCTTTGTGCCGCTTTATGACTGCTTTAAGTCACTTTGTAAAATAGCCCGCAATAGCTATCGGAGACACAGAATTTCTCAGAATAAATTTGTTTGAAAATGATAATTTAAAATATCAACAATCAGTAAAATAAGCAGTTTAATATTTTCTATACTATTCATTATTAACAAATTATATACTTTTGCAAAACGTCACTTTGTAAATATAAAAACTCACTAACATAAAGCTATGCATTCACGCGTTCAATTTTACAAAAAAGAATACATCAACTCATTGATTGACTATCGTGAGGGTGAAGAAAAGTTTGGTCAGACCTTGCAGGTTTCCTCTGATGGAGACCTGAGTGGCTTTCATGGGAAATTTGTGATTTTGGGGATTGCCGAAGATATTGGCATCCGGGCAAATCATGGGATAGCCGGTGCAGCCTCGGCATTTCGTTCGTTCATCAAAAGCCTTGTAAACATTCATAATTCCAGGTCTTTTAGCGGTGAGCAGTTTCTGCTGTTAGGAAGAATCCGTACCGGCGGCTTAATGGAAGACAGTCAGAACGCCGATATTGAAGCCCTAAGGGAATTAACTGAAAAGCTAGATGAAATGGTGTTTCCGGTGATTCAACAAATTGTTAAAGCAGGAAAAATTCCAATCGTTATCGGAGGCGGCCACAACAATGTTTTCCCCATCTTAAAGGGCTGTTATCTAGCTTGCAATGAACCGATAAACACGATAAACTTAGATGCACATGCCGATTTTCGTCCCACCGAAGGAAGGCATAGTGGAAATGGTTTCAGGTATGCCTACAATGCCGGTTATTTAAAAAAATACGCGCTTTTGGGGCTGCACCATGCTTATAATAATGAGCAGATTCTTGATGAACTAATTGAGAATCCCGACTTCCTGCCCATCTTTTTTGAGGATATCTTTTTGAGAAGAAACGAGAGCTGGGAACAGGCAAAGCGTCGGGCTATAGATTTTGTAAAAACCGGCAGATTCGGGGTGGAGCTGGATGTTGACAGCCTCGAAAATTTACTCAGCAGTGCTTGGAGCTCGGTTGGGATTACTTCGGATGAATCTCTCAACTACTTGTATAACTGCGGAAAAGAGCCGCAAGTTTGCTATTTACACATTACCGAAGCCGTATATAAACGCAGCGACGGAATGGAAAATGTGCTGATTGGAAAACTTATCAATTATTTGGTTCAGGCTTTCTGCCGGGGCATTCAGGAACAATAAGTATTGGTTTGTTTCTGGTATTAGTGGAAGGACTTTGAAATATCGAATTAAGGAAAACGAAATTATCGTCTCTTATTTTAAGGTTTTCACGTCCTCCCCCGTCAATTACGGACGATGTAAAAGTTTAGGATCACGTGAACCTTGACTTTTGAACGTCCGATAGGACTTCAAAACGTCGAATAAAAAGCCGAGAATAATATCTATAAATAACTGATATAATGCAGTATATAGCACAGTTTTCAAACTCGAGGATAGGTTGTTGGTAAGCGATTTCGTGCGTAGCAGATGCTACAGGATAATTCCACGCAGCAAATGCTGCGCGGAACCGGACGATGTAAAAGTTTAGGATTACGTGAACCTTGACTTTTGAACGTCTGATAGGACTTCAAAACGTCAAATAAAAAGCCGAGAATAATATCTGTAAATAACTGATATAATGCAGTATATAGCATGGTTTTCAAACTCGAGTATAGGTTGTTGGTAAGTGATTTCGTGCGTAGCAGATGCTACAGGATAATTCCACGCAGCAAATGCTGCGCGGAACCGGACGATGTAAAAGTTTAGGATCACGTGAACCTTGCCTTTTGAACGTCTGATAGGACTTCAAAACGTCGAATAAAAAGCCGAGAATAATATCTATAAATAACTGATATAATGCAGTATATAGCACAGTTTTCAAACTCGAGGATAGGTTGTTGGTAAGCGATTTCGTGCGTAGCAGATGCTACAGGATAATTCCACGCAGCAAATGCTGCGCGGAACCGGACGATGTAAAAGTTTAGGATTACGTGAACCTTGACTTTTGAACGTCTGATAGGACTTCAAAACGTCGAATAAAAAGCCGAGAATAATATCTGTAAATAACTGATATAATGCAGTATATAGCACGGTTTTCAAACTCGAGGATAGGTTGTTGGTAAGCGATTTCGTGCGTAGCAGATGCTACAGGATAATTCCACGCAGCAAATGCTGCGCGGAACCGGACGATGTAAAAGTTTAGGATTAAGTGAACCTTGACTTTTGAACGTCTGATAGGACTTCAAAACGTCGAATAAAAAGCCGAGAATAATATCTGTAAATAACTGATATAATGCAGTATATAGCATGGTTTTCAAACTCGAGTATAGGTTGTTGGTAAGCGATTTCGTGCGTAGCAGATGCTACAGGATAATTCCACGCAGCAAATGCTGCGCGGAACCGGACGATGTAAAAGTTTAGGATCACGTGAACCTTGACTTTTGAACGTCCGATAGGACTTCAAAACGTCGAAATACGGGAGACAGTAATAGACGTAAACAATTGATATACTTAGAGAAAGGTATGAGTTGAAAATCTGCTTCTGCGTTGTTGATAAGCGATTGCGTGGGCAGCGAATGCTGCATGATAATTCCACGCAGCAAATGCTGCGCGGAACCGGATGACGTGAATATTGGCTTTTGATCGTCTGGCAGATTTTCAAAACCTCAAAATAAGAAAGACGATAATAGCCTTGGCAAAACGGGAGATACGGCACTAATTGCAAAGCCATATCTGCCCCGGAACTAATTTTTTCTCTCCACCAAAAAAAAACCGAATTTTACGCTTACGGAAAAAAAGAAATGAAAAAAGAGAGACCGAATTTCAGTCTCTCTTTTTTGTGGGAGCTACTGGGTTCGAACCAGTGACCCCCTGCTTGTAAGGCAGGTGCTCTGAACCAGCTGAGCTAAGCTCCCCTGTCGTTTGGGTGTGCAAATATACGCCAATTTCTGAAATCGCAAATTTTTTTCAAGAAAAATTAAAAAAATCAGACCCGCAAATCGCGATTCGCTGGTTTACTGTATCATACAATCAAAATGAAATTGATGTCGAAATTTTAAATCTTAATTCTTAATAGCAGCTGACCCTTTATGGTAGTAATCAACAATTTTAAAATCAGTAATTTATAAAACAACAACAATTCACAGCTAAGCGATTTCTGTTTTTCACTACAACAGCTTGGCTTGTCGGTGAAAAGAAAATTCCAGTATTTTTGACCACGATAAACCAATTTGTTTTTAACCAAGCACTAAACTAATAGACAAAATGTTCAACCTTGAAAACTATCTACCTACGCTATTTATCGCCTACACCTTACTGCTCTTATTAGTAATCGTGCTGTTTTTTGTCCATAGGCGCAACAACAAAAAGCACCTGCTTATTTTAGAGGAAAAGCTTTATAATTTTCACCAAAACGCAAATCAGCGGCAGCAAGATCAATTCGATAGCTTTAAGCAAGGATTGCAGCAACTAATCAATGACCTGAGCAAACGCATCACAAGCAATGAACATCATATTGCCCACATCATTAACCAGCTTGACGAAATGTATTTTATGCCGGGCAACAGTGAGGATGAAGCCGATGTGCCGAAAATTAGCGAAAATAATTTAACAAATGAGCCGGAAACTTAAAGATACATATTTGAAATAGCATCCATGCTTTCCCACAACACTCCGGTAGCAATAATAAAAATGAAAAACACGACAAAAAACAGAATACCTATTAAAGCCACAACACCATAGACCGTAAAAAAGCTACCTACATTATTCAAGGCTGCAAGAACAGCAGATTTATTTCCTTGGTAATAGGCTGAGTTGGTGTTTTTAGCAGCACGTAAAAGTAAGACACCCAACCAAATCGGTAGCCAAGCAATGAGTATGCCCACAATAGTTAAGGCCGAAACTACGCCATATACGATAAGCAATATACCCAGAAATTTAATCCAGCCAGTCGCGTTTTTTAAAGGTTGCATCAGTTCCCTGATCATCATTTCCTCTTGTTGATTTTCTTCCATGATAATTGATTTTAGTGGTTCTAAGGAGTTTTAAGACCTGAAAAAGTCTATTAATTGAACTGTAAAGTTAGTGAAATAGTCGAAAAAGCAAAGTGTTTGTAAAATTCGTGTTGCTGTGAAGTAAGTTCTGCATTGGTGCATAAGCTCGGTTGTCGTGTCAACACCTTTGTTGTCGGCTATCGAATGGTGATCCTTCTCGTAATTAAAGCCTCGTCATTTTGAATTTTCACTATATAAACTCCCGGCTTTAGTCTTTTGATATCCAGTTGTGTTGAACCGGAAGCGGGTATTGATTGCAAGATGGTTTTCCCGTCGATAGCTATCAAATAAATCCATGTATGCAGCACTTCAAAATTAGCCGGGAAATCAATGTTCAAAACCGAGTTTGCAGGGTTTGGGTATATATTGATGTCGTTTTCAGACTTTTGAATATCATCAATCCCCACTCCCCGGCATTCGCCAAATAAATGCTCAAAGCTGTCGTCAGTATATCTTCCAACTGCGCCATGCCCCCAATCTGTTGGCAAGGAACATTCCCCAGGTGGTTCCATGCTATTAATTAAAGGATAAGAACTTATTATACCGATACGCTCAACTAGCACATAAGTAACTGGTTCTGGGCTATTTGAAACATAAAGATGATGGAATAAAGTGTCTTCTAAAACAAACTTTTTAAGCGTTTGCTCGTTTAATTCAATCTCAGATTCTTCAATTACCTTTAGCGTGAGCTTTGAAGTACACGCTGAATCCTCCCAGTGGTAGTTCCATCCTCCAGTCCTGAAAGTCGTGAAAACATCGCCGACATTCAAATTAAAGGTGAAGAACATATATTCCTGATTGTTCACGTAGCGGTAAACGGTATCGTTTGCATACCTTGTATAAAGTGTCCGGCTTGAAGTGTTTTCAACATTCATGGGTGCTTTGGTAGCAACAATCGGTTTAGTAATGGTATAAATATTTCCTGCTATAAGCGTATCACCCGCAACGCCAAACATTTCCTCACCGGCCGGTCTCCCATTCCACCCGATTAAACAATAAGTCCATTTCGCTCCGGGCATAGGCCAGGTTTGCGCGATTAAGGTGTTTGAAATTAAAATTAGCAGAAGCGAAAAAATCAAATTCTTGAAGGTGCTTAATGAAGGTTTCATAATACTTTTTTTTGTTTTAATAATTGATGTCGCTTTTGGCTTTATAAAATTGTATATCATTTAATGTTTTTTCCGGAAGAAGTAAAACATCTGTAAAATTTATCCTGTCCGGTGGCGTTTTTTAAAGGTTGCATCAGTTTCCTGATTATCATTTCCGCTTGTTGATTTTCTTCCAAGATAATTGATTTTAGCGGTTCTAAGGAGTTTTAAGGCCTGAAAGAGCTTCCAAATACTGCATAAAGTTAGCAATTTAGTTGAAAAAACAAACTTTACACCCAAAAATCCATACCACAAAAAACAAAAATCTCAACTGACTACAGCAGCGTTAGTAGGCATTAAATCCTTTACTTGACACCTAAGCAACAGTTTATTAACAATCAACCGATAATAATTTGTTGACGTATATCTAACTTTAGACTCTGCTTAGCTTATCTTTGCAAAAAGCTTTTTACCGATGAATAAAAGTCAGCTTCAGCACTTGTTACGCAATAAATACTTCTACACCTTGGTTTTATTTGGGCTATGGATGATCTTTTTTGATCAGAACAGGCTGACGAACCAATTTAAGCTGCATAGCAATTTATCAGATTTGAATTCGCGCAAAGCTTATTATACTGAAGAAATTAAAGCCCAAACCGCGATAAGTCGGGCATTGACAAACGATACCGTGATGCTTGAAAAACTGGCCCGCGAAAAATATCTGATGAAACGCAGCAATGAAGTCATTTATGTGATTGTTGAGGAATAGCTGCTGCGAAGGCTTTCATAATTTTAGGCTTAAACCAGACAAAATACTCCGACCGCTAAAGCCTCTATCTATAAAACTTACAAGCTTTTTGCAATGAACATTTGTGCCTGTTTCTTGTTATTTTAATAGACAAATAAAAGAGCAATGCACACAATATTTCAACGATTTTACGCAATACTAACAAGAAAATCCAAGCCTTCTTCCCGTACTAACTTACGGGAAAATAGCACGAAAGCCCGACCAACGGTAAAGTACCAATTTCATGTTCCGGGCGGAAAAAACTTTCATTTATTGCCTTTCAGGAGCAAGCGGCAAGGTGCTTTGAATATTTTCAAACCGCACTGGAATCGTAACCTTAACAAGACCATGCGTTAACGAACTGAACTTTTAGTATACCGTTTAAAAAAACCATAAATACATTACTACTCTTTTATTCTTTTAAAAGTCATCGTATTGACCATCCAATTGGGTAAAGATTTTTTTGGATTTCTTCCTTTAAGGTTCATATACCAGCCCAGCTTTTCGAGGATGGGTAGTTTGTGTGTTTCAACAAATTCAATCAATGTGCCATCAGGATCTTGAATATACGAAAAATGACCGGCAGCAACACCCATTTCAAAGCTATCTGCGCTATCAACCGTGAAAGCAAAACCCTTCTCAGCGCACTCTTTGCGCAGCTCATCCATACCGATGATGTCAAAACAAAGGTGAATAAAACCCAATTCACCCCATATTCTGCCTTTGAAGATTTTTGTCGCTTGTCTGTCGAACACCTGTACCAGCTCAATTTGTGTGGGACCGAACAACTTACTAAAAGGCCCGGTTCGCTGTTTTGAGTGTTTTAAAAGTACGCGCCTACATTTTTGCTCGCCTCCGGGAAGTCCGGAAAAATCACTAAAAACACCTTCTTTGTCGTAAACAACTTCGTCGTATTCAAGGATGTCAGAATAAACCGCCAAAGCTTTTTTGATGTCTGAAACACCAATGGTAGCGCCATAAATACCACCTGTTAATGATTTCTGATCCTTATAATTGATGGCTTCATGAACTACCTGAAAAATATTCCCATAAGGATCACTGACAAAATAATGCGTATTTCCTGATGGATCCTGGCACAACTCACTGAGTAGATTTAAACCTCTCTTTTTGTGTTCGTTATAGGCTTTTTGAATATCGCGTGATTTTATTTTTGCAATAAAAATACCGTAATCACCCAATAAAACTTCAAAATCCGGTCCTTTAGGCACGATACCTGTATGTTGCCAAATCTCAAAACCTCCACCGCCTTCCATATTCAATGCCAAAGCAGCATAACGTTCGCGTGGCTTTCCATCGGTATAAGGCAACATCAGTTTGGCAACCGAAGTATCTTCAAACACATTAATATCCATCCCGAAATGCATACGATACCATTTCCATGCTTCTTCTGCGTTCACTACTCCCACACCACATTGCTGAATTCCGCAAATTGTTTTTGCCATTTTCTGGGTCCTCTAATTTTTAATATTTTTTACAAGTCTGTAATACAAAAATGGCAAAAAACGACGGATATGTACCATCATTAATTCTTTGTTGCCAATAAGTAATTCCTTCTTATTTGATTTTATTGCTTTGATAATCTTTTGAGCACATACCGCAGCGTCCATGCCGTTTGCTTGTCCGTGGTCCATTATTCCATAAACGCTGCCATCTTTTGTCAAGGCATTTTTCGAAATATTGGTTTTTATTCTTCCCGGCAAAACGATTGAAACAAAGATATTATCATCCATAAGCTCAACGCGCAGCGATTCGAAAAAACCTTGAACGGCATGCTTAGAAGCTGAATAGGCTGTCCGCATCGGGAATCCAAATTTTCCTACAATACTGCTAATCACAACTATATGGCCAGATTGCTGATGCATCATCTGCGGTAATATCTTTTTCGTGATAGCCACTTTGCTGAAAAAATTCAGCTCCATGATCGTTCTATCGTTAGCCAGAGGAGTGTCAATAGCATACGAACGCTGACTCATTCCGGCATTATTCACCAAGATATCAATCCTTCCTGTGGTAGCAATTATTTCAGCTACGACAGCATCAAGTTTCTCTATTTTGGCAACATCACACGGAAAAACATAACACGCGCTAGTGAATTTTAAACAGCTTTCTTTAACAGCCAATAGTTTTTCTTTGTTCCTGGCAATCAGTACTGGAATAGCTTTTTCACGTGCAAATGCATAGGCTAATTCTTCGCCTATTCCTGAAGAGGCACCTGTGATAACAACGACATTTTGAAATAAGCTCTTCATTTTATATCAAACTTGAATCAACTCGAAAAGATATTTGGAATAGCACAAAATTGTATTATGAATTCGTGTTTAGCGTGCAAACTTAAAAATAAAATTAAGAAAGCAGCACTAATTCAATTTTTGAAGCGGATTACAAACCCGTGTAGCCAATACGCTCAATTAAAAATCTCCACCTTCCTCCATTCCGCCTTCTGCTCCAGGCTGTTGTCCGTTGCGTTTTTTCTGCTGGTTGATGCGGTAGTTAAAATTGAGGGTAATCGTAGTACTACTCCAGCTGTATTCACTGTTTGAATAGAAGTTTTCGCCGTAAGATTCTATAGCCCATTTCCGGGTGTTGAAAACATCTCTCACACTAAGTGTCAATGTTCCCTGGCCTTTTAGTACGTCTTTGCTGGCACCAAAATCTGCTGACCAAACCGCCTTGCGCGTGCCTTGAGGCATGTCCATAGGTCCGCGGTAATTCAGTGCCAACTGCATATCAAAACCACGCTTAATGTTGAACTTGTTCATCAACCGGCCGGTAGTAGTATAATAGTCAGTATTATATGAAATATCATTGGCTTCACCCTCTGTCATCGAGCGGAAAAAGTTGAGGCTGCCATTCAATGTCCACCATTTGAAAGGAGAAACATTTCCAATCAGCTCAATGCCAATGCTGTTGTTCAAGGCAAAATTTACAGGGCCTGTATAAGTAATTCCCGAGGAATCAACTGTTTCTATGCGCTGAAAAACATCAGTGCTTCGGCGATAATAGGTGTTGAAATTCAGGCTTGCTTTATTCCAATAGCGCAAATAACCCAGCTCATAACTATCTGTATAAATAGGTCTTAGATTTGGATTACCGGTGCGGATATTTCTATTGTCAGTAAAAGACCGAAAGGGATTTAGCTGCCAATAACCCGGACGCCTGATTCTGCGGCTATAACTCACCTGAAGCTGATCTTTCTCGGTAAGTTTGTAATTGAGGTGCAGGCTGGGAAAGAAATCGAAATAGTTTTGATTGTTCTTTTCGCTTGTTTCGCGCAGTTCAGTGTTGATATCTGCATATTCAGTGCGCAAACCGGCCTGATAAGAATAACGCCCCAGTTCACCGCCATACAATAAGTAAACTGCTAGAATTTTTTCATCATACAAAAAACGGTTAGTAAATTCAGGCAATATAATATACTGACCAGTAGAATCTTTTTCCTGGACCTTGTAATCGTTATCAATTTCGCGCTGCTCATATTTTATACCGGTCTCAAACTTTGACTTTTTAGAAAACGGATGCACATAATCCAATTGCGCCTGGAAATTGGCTTCACTTTCATTGTTATCAACTTTTTGGAATTGTTCGTTTACCGGCCTATTTGCAGCCCTGATGGTTTCGACAATATTTGATTTTTCGGATTCTGAATTGTCAAAATATCGAAAGTTGGCCGTCAGTGCATGATCTTCTTTTCCAAACTCCTTTTTGTAGTCGATTGAATATTCCAGGTTAGGATCATTTTCTTTTTCCAAATCAATGCGATCGCTGTTCGACAAAAACTCCTTCCCAGGGCCATAATCATCGTAAAAAACCGTTGATTTATTTTCTTGATCAGAAATGCGGTACATCAGGCTAAAAGTTAACACATCCTTAGGGCTTATAAAATATTCGGCACCGGTTCTGATCATATTACTAAGGCCCGTACGCTTGCGCTTCGAGTCCTGAAAAGTGGTAAAAGTGCCTTCTTCACGGAAAAAATCACGCCGATAGTTTCCGGAACCATCGCTTTCGCGGTAGTCAAGTGCATAATTCACGAAAAAATTCAGCTTATTCAGACGGTAATTGGTATTAATACCCACACCATATTTTTGTGGCGTGCCGACGCTCAAGTCAATAGAACCATGGAAGCCGTTACGACGGTCTTTCTTCAACACAATATTGATGATTCCGGCGGTTCCTTCTGCATCATAACGCACCGATGGATTGGTAACCACTTCAATGCGCTCAATCATGTCGGCTTGCAGGCTGCGCAAGGCATCGCGGCTGTTTATCCCGGCCAGGCCGGAGACTTTTCCATCTATCAAAATACGCACGCCTTCATCACCTCGTAAACTCACATTGCCTTCGATGTCAACTGTAACAGAAGGAATATTCTCTAAGACTTCAATAGCATTTCCAGCAGTTGAACTGATATCTTTTCCAATATTAAAGATCCGCTTATCAAGCGTCATTTCTACAGTACTTTTTTCTGCAACCACCTCAACCTCTTCGAGTAAAGCATCGTTAGGAACAATAAAGAGCTTACCAAGATCACGCATTTCACGGCCACGTCCCACCTCAAAATTATCAACACTGATGGTGTGATAGCCTAAAAACTGTATGGTTAAAAAATAGCGCCCCTGTTTCAGACTTAGCTCAAAACTGCCGTTAGCATCTGTGATTCCACCTTCTACAAAGGATGAGTCGGGCAGCGTATAGACCATAACCGTGGCATATTCCACCATTTTACTACTCGATTTGTCAACAACTTTGCCCTTCACACCGCTTTCGACATCAACCGGAATTGCTTTCTCAGCAAAAATCTGAAGTGGAAAATAGATAAACGAAACTATAACTAATAACTTAAATAATGTGCGCATAAAATAATTCTAGATTTAACGGCTTTGATTTTGATAGCGTGCGAAGGGTTGGAAAATGTTTTCGTAACGAAGTATTATTTATATCAACAACCAAAGCCGTAAAAATATTTATTTGTTTTCTAAAAAATTCATAAAATCAGTGAACGGTTAAAAAAACAGGCATTTTGGCATCATTTACTGCGGATCAACATCAATTTGAACAATAACTGATTTATAATCGACATTGCCACTGAAGCTGGACAGTTTTTTCAGCAGTTGTTCTTTAAGCTCTACGGCATGTGCGCGCCGGTCAAACTTGAGCAAGATATGTTTGATATACAGGTTTCTAATCCTTGAAATCATTGGAAACTCAGGTCCTAACAGATTTTTACCAAAAACTTCGCGCAGCATCAAAGCCAAGTCGCTGGCAGCCACGTTTAACTTGTGCGCGTCGCGGTGTTTTAGCCGGATCAAAATCAGCCGGTAATAGGGTGGATACTGATATTGATTTCTGATAAGCAATTGACGTTCAAACAGTTCTTTATAATTATTATCAATCACATCTCTTAATACCTGATGACCTGGCTGATGCGTTTGGATAATTACTTTACCCTGCTTATTTTTTCTTCCGGCACGACCACTTACCTGTGCCATCAGTTGATAGCTGCGTTCGTGTGATCTAAAATCAGGATAAGAAAGCATATTATCAGCATTTAAAATACCCACAATACTCACGCGATCAAAATCAAGCCCTTTGGTAACCATTTGTGTGCCAGCTAAAATATCAGTTTTATGCTCTTCAAAGGCTTCGATGATTTGTTGGAAACCAAACTTGCTGCGTGTGGTATCCATATCCAGTCGGCCAATGCGGGCATCGGGCATCAGTAGTTGCAGTTCGTCTTGTACTTTTTCGGTTCCAAAACCGTGCATCCTAAGTGCCGTGCTTTTACATTCAGGACATTCAGCCGGCACTTCAACGGCATAGCCGCAATAGTGGCAGCGCAACATCCGCTGACTTTTATGATAAATTAAAGTGACATCGCAATGACGACATTCGGGCATCCAGTTGCATTCGTCGCATTCCAGCCGCAGGGCAAAACCCCTTCTGTTTTGAAATAAAATCACCTGTTCCTGCTTTTTGATGGCTTCTGCCATTTGCAACATCAGCGGCCTGCTAAAATGCGATTGAATCGTTTTACGTTTCTTTTCTTCACGCAGGTTAACAATCTCGATAGCCGGCAGTTGTATTCCGCCGTATCGTTCGTTGATTTCTACCAAACCATATTTCCCTGTTTTGGCATTGAAATAGCTTTCGTAGGCAGGCGTGGCCGAACCCAGCAATACTTTTGCACCGTGCATACGTGCCAGCATCAGCGCGGCATCACGGGCGTGGTAGCGTGGCGATGGGTCAAATTGTTTGTATGAATTATCGTGTTCCTCGTCAACGATAATCAGTCCAAGTTTTTTAAAAGGCAGAAACAAAGCGGAACGCGGCCCGATAACCAATTGATGTGTGGTGCTCTGTTTTTCGGGATCAAATTTCAGCACATCCTGCCAAATTTCCACTCTTTCGTGCGGGTTGTAGCGGGAGTGATACACGCCAAGCTGCTCGCCAAAAAAGCCTTTGAGCCGTTGAATAATTTGGGTGGTAAGGGCAATTTCGGGCAACAGAAAAAGTACCTGCTCTCCCCTTTTCAGGTGTTCATCAATAAGCTTGATATAAATCTCGGTTTTGCCGCTGGAGGTAACGCCATGCAGCAAAACCGCCGCTTTTTCTGTGAAACGTTGCTTAATTTGTTCGAGTGCCAGCTGCTGATTTGGAGCAAGCAAAATGGTATCGGGCGAACTGTTGGCGGCGTAGCGTGTAAGGCGACTTATAGTCCTCTCGAAAATTTCAAAAACGCCCTTTTCCGCCAGGGCTTTTAGCTGCGCGTGTGAAGCATTGGATTTTTTAAGCAAAAGCTGCTGCGAAACTTCTTTCTCCTGGCCTTCTTCGGCAGGATGACTGAGAAATGCCAACACAATTTCGAGCTGCTTATAAGCCCTTTTTTCCAATTGATCCATCAGCTGCTGCATGGCTTCATCAGATTTCATTTCTGGCAAAAGCCGTACAAATTTCTCGGTTTTTTCGTGGTATTTTTCCTTGAGATCTTCTTCCATGACGATCATCTTCTTGTCTATCATGTTTTTGATCAAAGGCATCACTTTTTGGAAGCCCAAAATTTGGCTTACCTCTGTCAAAGTGAGTTTACCTTGCAGCTCGAGGGCTTCCACAATCTGAAACTCATGCTCATTAAGCGTCTGCGCATCTGGTTGATAAGATTGCGAAAGTGTGATCAGTGATTCGCTGCTTAGTTTGAGTGCCGAAGGCAGCGCAGCCTGCATCAGCTCGCCGATATGACACATATAATATTGTTTCATCCACGCCCAAAATTCGAGCTGCAATGGAAATATTACCGGATTTTCATCCAGCAATCCAAGAATATATTTTGGACTAAAATTCGATGGGATCTCTTCATGCAACTGACTTATAAGGCCGGCAAGTACTTTTTTTCTCCCAAACTGCACGATAGCACGCTGTCCTACCTTTACCACCTCATTAAGCTCATATGGAATTCGGTAGGTGAAAGTCCCGGGAACTGGCAGCGGGATAATCATTTCTGCAAATAAAGTCTTTCGGGCTTGTCGTGTCATGGTTGAAAAATATGGTCAAAATTACATTAATTTTCGGCAAAAGAAATCTACGCTGGCATCACACAAAAAAACACTGGCACGAAAAAAGCCGGCATTACCGGCTTTTTAACTGCTGCATTCAACAATTTTCAACTATTCACTTTGTTCCTGATAAATGAAGGTGTTATCGCGATAGCCTGATTCATTTTTATACCAGTCAGGGTACAAGCTTCCGCCACTTTCTGCCCATTCGGCAAATTTGAGGTGGGCTTTGATGATTTCCGATTTTTCGATAGGATAGGCAAACTTTTCAACGATATTGATGGCCCAGGGCAGATTCTCCTGAGTTTTGTAATAGCGGTTATTCGTAGGATCACTATCATCATCGCCAGAGCCAATTAAACTTAAATCAGCCAATGCCGTGGGTGGCTTATTGGGTAAATGCACCTCTACACCGCGCTGCCCGTCAACAATAATAAAAGGATTGTAAGGTGGAACACCGGTTTGGTTTATTGGCACCGGATTAGTTAGTTTGATGTTCACATTCATCGTATCAGGAACCTGGAATGGTACTCCAGGATTAGTATTAGCACCGATTCCGCTGTAGGCAGGGCTTAAAATTTCGTAAGAATCGTCCCACATTATCACCACTGCTTTTGAGTGTCCGGCTTCTGTTCCATTGCCATTCAGGCTGATATAATTGTTACTTAAAACAGTTCCTTCAACACTTTCGATATCAGCAGCCTGAAGCGGAAGCTCAATACCAAATCCATTGTGGAAAAAGGCGCCATGTGCACGTAATATAAAAGTGGCATTCAGTTCGACCAAGGCATTATTACCATTGGTAACCTGGTTGAAATTGTAGTCGATAACGGCATCGTTAAAGTCGTAGTCGCCACGATAGGGCCATAAATCTTCATAAGCCAGCGTACCAAAATCGCCTTCGGTGAAGAAAAAGTTATTAAAGGCTCTTTCGGGATCATCCGGGTAGTCGTCAAAATTATCCGGGATACCATCGCCATCTCTGTCGTCACCGGTATAGTCAACTATGGGCAGTTCAGTAACATCAATAGCCTGAATCGGATTTGCGGTTACATAAAACACGGCATCATTAAAGTCGTGATCGCAGTCCCTGCTATCCCGGCGGATGTCTTCGATACCAAGTAGCAGCCTTTCGCGCCCTGGATCGTAAAGCAACACAGTCTGTTGTTTTAAATCGGGATCTGTTGCAGGGTTCAAATTCTTGTTGGAATAAACCGTCCAGCGCTTATCTACGACCTCGCTGCCATTCCAGCCATCAGCAATTAAAGCCCAGCTAATTGTAGTATTGGCATTGAAACGTCCGAGATAGACTTTGTTGCCGCTCTGTAATCCACCACCAGAACCTTCAAGCGAAATATTTGGGTAAATAATATTTATAAAATCAATATCCCGAGGATTTTGCGGAGCATTTCCTGTTTCGTAAGTATAATAGCCCAACACGTTTTTATAGCCGGCACCTTCCGTGATAAAAGTTACCCACACATCGCAGGTTTCTATCAGGTTCAAATTATGGTCATACACATCAAAAAAGTACTCGGGATGCGATTCATCAAGCCGCACGCGTTCGGGTAATGTATTGTTGATATCATCCAAAAAATCTGCCGTTATGGGATCATTTTCGGGTTCCAGGTAATCAGGAACGCCCCGGCTATTATAACCGCCCATATATTTATAAAAACCATCGGAAGCCGGACTGAGCAGTGATTTGAACATGGGAACGATCTTCTTTCCGCCCAAAACCAACTCAAAACCCTGGCTGTCAAGGTTCACCTGAGTCAGGTTTACCAAGCCCAGGTAATCAGTAGCCACGTATAAGCTGCTGTAATAGGAAGGCACCTGATAGTCGATAGCGTAAACACCTGATTCATTGGTCGTTCCGCTTACGATTAACTTTCCACCACTTTCCGGATCATCGGACAGGATTTCAATTTTCACACCTTCAAGCGGATTGTTCTGGTTGTCCAGGGCTGTTACCTGAAAACGTGCAGCTTGTGTGGTTGACCAATTAAATCCTGTCGGAATAATTAAATCCTCCATCGAGCTTGCCGGCTTATCATCCGGTTTGTCCGAATTTTTTGAGCAGGAGCTCATAAAAGCCGTAAGTAGGAAACTAAGGATAAAAAATGTAATTATTTTTTTCATTTTAACAGGTTTTAATTTTCATAGATCAAAGCTAGTGCCGTAATTATTATGTAATTTAGTTATAGCATCTTACACTTTATCCAATCAGGTAAGCCTTCCCAATATTAGACAACTATGGATGAGCGGGAATTTCAGCCAGGCCTACTAATTGATCGTACGAAGTCCCGGGTTTGCGATAGTAACAATAAATTGTATATAAGTTATTAGTATCCCAGTGATTGCCCTCAATTGGAGCCACTGTAGCTTTATTTTTCCCTTTTTCGGCTATACCGTATATATAATCGTAATAGCCTTGCTTCAAAAAGATAGCGCCCTGATAGCCTTTGCGCTTGAAATTATAGGTAAGTTTATTTTTGGCATCCAGGATATAATTGTTCAAAGCGCCAATCACATAAACATCTTCGTGTGTAAAAGGTGCGTTAGCTTCCAAGAAAAATTCTACCCAGGCGTAATCGCCTTCAATATCCGTGTCTTGGTCATTGCGGGCTTTGATCAATTTTTGTCCATAAATATCAATTTCTGAGATATAATCCAGAAAAACGCGTCGCTTATCAGGATACAGTCTAACGGTAAAATAATCCGGTTCTTGGATAATTCTTTCAATATTTTCGGCCTGGTAACGGAAACTTTTCATATCAAAATGCCTGAACTGATTTCCTCCGTCAAAAAGTGTTTTATCTTCATATTCAAAGCTCAGCTGATCAGGATAAACATAGTTCGGCTTGAGGCCCGTTACAGCATTATCCCAACGGTAATTTTGTTTAATGACTACATTTACAGCCTCTTGTGCATTAACAAAAAACACATTTGGAGCATTTATCTTGATGTCAACCTGTTGCATTTCGCGCGCCACCGAAAGCTTTCGGGCATATTGCGGTATGCTGGCAGCAATAGAAACATGCGGATCTGCAACCATAAATCTTTGGGTAAACAAAAGCTGATCGGCAGCAAGGCTCTCCCCGTAAACCACCAAAAGATAATTACCGGATTTGGTGAGCTGCATCTGCGATCCCGGCAGGAAAACATCATAATGCACATAAGGTGTCAGGGTGTTGAGCGAAAAACGGTATTGGTCAATTCTTTCTTCCTCAAAACCCGAAACATATTCCATCTTTTGCAGGCTGGAAGGCTTCCAGTCATGTGTGCAATGAATAACAGTGTAATTATAGGTGTAGGCATAATCGCCCATCACATCGAACGAGAGTTTCAGTTTCTCGGTTTGATCAGAAAGCAAAACCACTGGCTCCAATAGGGGGTCATCCACTGGATGCAACAAAACAGTCTGAATGTTTTCATTGTAGGTTTTATTACTAAACTCAATAGATTCAAGGTTTTGAGCTACGAAAGTCTGAGATAGAAAAACAAGAGACAAAGCAATAAAAAGGCTATACAAACCAGGTTGATAGAGTGATTTCATGGATTAGGATTTTAGCATAAAACGGCTAAACAAATTTACCAAAATGTTTTATTTTTCACAGATAAAAGTTCAAATATATAGAAAACATCTTGTTTGTTGATGTAGATCAAAAAATCTATTGACCAAGAAATACTTATATTCGTACTTTTTTACTTAAAACATCTTCCAGCCAAAAGATTTAATTCGTTTCTTTGCGTAATATTTAAATATGAATGAAGGTAGATATGTCAACCGTCACAAAAATTAAAAAAGGCCTCGATATCAAGATGATAGGCGAAGCCGAGAAAACAATCAAAGATCATGTCACGGATCAGTTTGCCATCAAACCTATCGACTTTATTGGCGTGTTCCCCAAAATGCTCGTCAAAGAAGGTGATCTTGTTAAAGCAGGAACACCCTTATATGTAGATAAATACAGGGACAATATCTTGTTTACGTCAAGTGTAAGTGGTAAGGTTAAGGAGGTAAAACGTGGTCCGAAGCGGATTTTACTTGCGATTAAAATTGAGGCCGATGGCAAAGAAGAAGCCATCGACTTTAAGGCAGAAAACCCTGCAAAACTAAGCCGCGACGCGGTAGTGAAAAAGCTCATTGAGAGCGGTGTGTGGCCATTTATTCGGCAGCGCCCCTACTCTATTATTGCGAATCCGAGCGATAAGCCCAAAGCAATTTTCATTTCCACTTTCGACTCAGCTCCGCTGGCTCCCGACAACGATTTTATTGTACACGGGCAGGGTGAAGCTTTTCAGACCGGCATTGATGCGCTGCTGAAACTCACCGAAGGTAAGGTTCACCTGAACGTTGATGCTGACTCAACTTCTTCAAAGGTTTTTACCCAAACGAAAGGAGTTGAAATAAACGCGTTTTCAGGCCCACATCCCTCCGGCAATGTTGGTGTGCAAATCAATAAAATTTCGCCCCTTAACAAAGGCGAGGTGGTGTGGTATCTATACCCACAAGATGTGCTCACCATTGGCAGGCTTTTCCTTACCGGAAAGTTTGATGCCACGCGAATTATTGCACTCACCGGATCAGAAGTTATGCGCCCGGCCTATTACAAGACCAAGATAGGCGCTGCCATTGAGCCGCTGGTAAAAGGCAATGTTACAACGGTTGAAAAGCGCTACATTAGCGGCAACGTGCTCACCGGCAAACAAATTGACCTGGATGGCTATTTGTCTTTTTACCACAATCAGTTGACTGTGATACCTGAAGGAAACTACTTCGAGTTGTTTGGCTGGGCACTACCCGGATTTAATAAATTCAGCATGTCGCGATCCTATCCAAGCTTTTTATTTAAAAACAAGAAATACCGTTTAGACACCAATTATCACGGTGGGCATCGTGCTTTAGTGATGACGGGAGAGTTTGAAAAGGTATTTCCTTTTGATATTTATCCGCTACAGCTTATCAAAGCTATAATGGTAGAAGACATCGACCTGATGGAAAATTTGGGTATTTACGAGGTGGACGAAGAAGATTTTGCCTTGTGCGAAGTGATTGATACTTCAAAAACCAATATTCAGGAAATTGTGCGCAAAGGCCTTGACCTGATGCGGAAGGAAATGAGTTAAAAAAAATAAAATAATAGTTAATAATGAAGCTTTTACGTGATTTTATCGACAAACAAAAGCCCCATTTTGTAAAAGGAGGTAAGTTTGAAAAGCTCGAATCAACATTCGATGCTTTCGAAACATTTTTGTTTGTTCCGGACAAAGTTACCCAAAGTGGTGCTCATATTCGCGATGCCATCGACATGAAGCGCACCATGATTATTGTGGTACTGGCTATGATTCCGGCCTTACTTTTCGGTATTTGGAATGTGGGATATCAGCATTTTATCTCCAATGGAATGGCACCCGATTTTTGGCCAATGGTTGTATTCGGACTACTTAAAGTACTGCCCGTTATTGTTGTTTCCTACGTGGTTGGTCTGGGCATTGAATTTGCTTTTGCGCAATCTCGTGGACACGAAGTTAACGAAGGTTTTTTGGTTTCGGGTATGCTGATACCTTTGGTGATGCCGCCTGATGTACCCCTGTGGATGGTAGCTGTCGCTACAGCTTTCGCGGTGATAATCGGAAAAGAAGTTTTTGGCGGCACAGGCATGAACATCCTGAACCCCGCACTTACAGCCCGTGCTTTCCTTTTCTTTGCCTATCCTTCAGAAATGTCGGGCGACAAAGTTTGGATCGCAGAAAAAGCTGATGCATTCTCAGGAGCCACACCACTAGGACATTTGCTGGTTTTAGATGCCGACAATATGCCATCAGACTGGTCCATGTTCCTCGGAACGATTCCCGGAAGTATTGGTGAAACCTCAACGCTGGCAATCATTTTAGGTGCTATAGTGCTGGTAGCCACGGGCATTGGAAGCTTACGCATAATGCTTTCCGTTATCGGCGGCGGGCTGGTGATGGGCTGGTTATTCAACCTTTGGGGAGCTAACGCCTATATGGATATCCCGGCTTATCAGCATTTGATCATGGGCGGCTTTGCTTTCGGAACCGTGTTTATGGCAACCGATCCTGTTTCGGCATCACAGACCAACAGAGGCAAGCTAATCTATGGATTTTTAATTGGCTTTATTGCCGTCTTGATTCGTGTTTTCAACCCAGCTTATCCTGAAGGGATGATGCTTTCTATCTTGCTGATGAACGTATTTGCGCCATTGATTGACTACAACGTTGTTCAATCAAATATCAAAAAACGACTCAAACGTGCTAAGGCTGTGTTGGCCTGAGTTTATAAACGAGAAAAAAATTAAGTTATGTATAGTAATGCTTATATCTTTCGTTATGCCGGGATAATGGTTATACTGGTAGC
>Ga0265293_10003317_pt1 | contig 30058 bp, 21 predicted proteins | sample Munlanlewell138R_FD_192505 | JGI IMG/M metagenome (GOLD analysis project Ga0265293, IMG submission 192505) | Leachate microbial communities from a municipal landfill in Southern Ontario, Canada - Leachate well 138R | ecosystem: Engineered > Solid waste > Landfill > Unclassified | place: Canada... | reverse complement strand
CAGGTCAAAAGGAATCAAGAAAGCGCTTATGCATTGTCTATTAAATTGTATTGCACTTGTAGCTGGAACCATTGCCATAAACAAGAAATCTTCAGTTATTACTAAAGTAGCATAAAAATCGTAGAAACCAATAAACTTCATTTCAAATTCGGGCATCTTTGATGCTTGTTGAGGTGTTTTTGTTTATTTCAAGCGAGAATGCAATTATGCAAGATTCTCGATTAAATGTTAATCGTCCAGATTATATTTATAAGTTGGGAGGTAATAGAAAAGATGGTATATTATGGATTAGGATCAGGGCAAGCCAAGGAAGGAAATTGTCTTATCTGTAAGAGCAATGCTAAGATCTATGGCAATACATATGAAGGTTATTGGTATAACTGTGTTTGTGGAAGGAAGATGCAATTAGGTAAATTACCTAAGGAAGAGAATAGTGGTAACTTTTTCTCAAATCGCGTATATATTTAAAACCACAGAAAATATTATCGACAGATAGAGTTATGGTTAATAATTGGAGTAGTGATTAGGAGACAAATTATAAGAGCTTAGTATCAAGTTTAACTTGCTACTAGGCTTTTTATTTTTAAGAAAGTAAAAGCAGAACAATATTATAATAGCTTATATATTATATTTTCCATTTAGAAGGACCTGACTAAGAGCATAGAACATATAGTATAATTTATGTAATGAATTAGCAAATTAGCATATATAATGGGTAGTAAATCACTTTATATGCTTTTTTGCCTTTTCTTCGCTGAGAAATCATCAAATAAATACTCCTTCAACAAAATACTTAGAATTAGTTGGAATAATATATCCATTTTTGTGATGTACTATATTAAAAGAAGTCGGGAGTGCAACTTAATAGAAAAGTGTGATATGAAGTCTTTATTGAAAGGATGTATATAAATTTGATTAAAAACAAGAAAAGAACAAACATTTTGATTGCTTGTATTGCTTTAATTATCATAGTTGCATTAATTGGTTTAATGACTAATTTCAATAAGGATTCGAAATACTATGCCAAAGAATTTCTCGAAATAGTTACCAATCCAGAAGGCTTGGATTCTACAAGATACTTCCGTGAAGTTTTTGACTCTGAAGGAACAGGTCAATATAGTATTGAGGAATATGGTGAATCAATGAAAAAAGATTACGGAGTCTTAATGACTGATAAGGGATTTGATAGCGCCATATCAAATCGGTTATACCATGGGATGACTTAATAAGAGAGAATGTTGATTATAAGGTTGAAGTAGATTCTGTTGATATAATTAAAATGGGCGACTATGAAGACGGAAGAGTTCATTATGGTTATTCAATATCACTTAGAGTTTTATTCTCTGATGGAGAAAATGAAGCTATAACAGTATCAGGAGACATTGTTATGGTTGAAGAAAATTCTCAATGGTTAGTGGACGTATTTAGAGGGAGTTCAGATTATCAGAATTTTTATAATCAAAATTGAAAATCTACAAAAATTGAAGCTTTGTCAAAGGCTTCTTTTTTTTAATCTTAAAATGTGTAGATATGGGCTCTTCAAAAATACATAAATTCTCTGCGAAGGAAATGGTTATTTTGTGTGAAGAAGAATGGATAATCCCTAAATGAAAAGTTTTTAAGCAGGTCCCGTTTACTGAATATATAGCTCATAAATTATCTATTTAATCTTGGGTCTATATTGGGTAAATAGATAAGTAGGAGGACTAAAAAGACAGGTTACCCAGGGGCTATTTATTGACAGCCCAGGGGTATAAAAGGTATATTGTATAGGTAACCATTTACTGTTATACACCAATAAAGAACAGATCTTGTAAGATTTACAGGTCAAATAGTACAAATATGAAAGGATTAGATAATATGTTTGATATTAAGTTTTTAAGTAAGAGTGATACTGAGAAGTTATTGAGGATGGAAGATGTTATAAATGTAGTAAGTGATGTATATAGGTCCAAGGCTGAGGATAATACTTGTGTATTTCCCTTGGTATTCCATGAATTTGAAAGTGGAGTAGCTGATATGGACATTAAATCTGGATGGTTAAAGGATACTGAAATCTTTGGCTTGAAGATGGTATCCTGGTTTGGAGAGAATGTGAAGAAGAACTTACCTGCCTTGATCGGTTTGATAATGGTTGTGGATGCCAATACAGGAGTTCCGCTGGGAATATTAGATGGAGCACATATTACGGGAATGAGAACTGGAGCTGCTGGAGCAATTGGAGCTAAGTATCTGGCAAAGGCTGATTCAAAGAATCTTCTTCTTGTGGGTACAGGCCATGTTTCTACCTTTGAAATTGCAGCAACCCTACTACTTTTTCCTGACTTGGAAAATGTTATGATCTATAGCCCAAGGGATTTTGCCAAGGCAAAAGCCAAGGCTAAGATCATTAAGGAAGAGTTAAGTGAAGACTTTGGACTTGAGATTAAAGATCACATAAACTTTATTCCTGTTTCTAATATTGAAGAAGCAGTAGGAGAAAGCGATATAATAATTACTGCAACCCCTTCAAGACAACCAATTATTATGAAGGATTGGGTAAAGCCAGGAACTCATTTTTCTTGTATTGGTGCTGACATGTCTGGGAAAGAGGAAATAGATCCGGAATTATTTAAAAATGCGAGGGTCTTTACTGATGATACTCCCCAATGTATAAATGTGGGAGAGTTAGAAATCCCAATATCTCTTGGTATAATAAAGAAGGAAGACATAATTGGAGAAATCGGAGAGGTAATAATTGGCAGGACAGTTGGTAGGGAAAATGATGATCAGATCACAATTTTTGATGCAACAGGAATTGCATTACTTGATTTAACAACGGCTAAATTAGCCCTTGATCAAGCAAAGAAATTGTCTCTTGGAGCAACTGTAAGTCTATAAAAATAAATGTTGGAGGTAGATTAAATGAAAATTAAAACATTCAAAGTAGAGCAGTGGATGAATGAATACGAAAATGATGCAGTTTACAACTTAGGGGAAACCTGTATAGATTCAATGACTTTAGGTGAATTAATAAGCCTATCAGGTCAGGACCCTAAGGAGTATTTAAGTAAATTGGAAGATGCTAGAATGACCTATGGTCATATTTATGGTTCACCTGAATTACTGGATGGAATTGCTAGTTTATACAAGGACATTACACCTGGTCAGGTTATACCAACCCATGGTGCTATAGGAGCTAATCATCAGGTTATAGTTTCCATGATAGAAAAAAATGATAATATGGTTTGTGTTATGCCTACCTACCAGCAGCATTATTCTATTCCAGAATCCATAGGAGCAGAGGTAAGGATAATTCAATTAACACCAGATAATAAGTTTCTACCTGATATTGATGAACTAAAGAGATTGGTTGATAAGAATACGAAGATGATAACAATAAACAACCCAAATAATCCCACTGGATCTTTCATGCCAGAGGAAGAATTATTAAAAATTGTTGAAGTGGCCAAAAGCGTTGGTGCATATGTGCTTTCTGATGAAGTCTATAGAGGGCTTTCTGAGGATGGGAGCTATATGACATCCATAGTTGATATTTATGATAAGGGTATATCTGTTGGAAGTATGTCCAAAATATTTTCCCTTGCTGGTCTTAGAATGGGATGGATAGTATCCAAAGATGAGGAAGTAATTGAAGCATGTAGAAACAGAAGAGACTATGACACCATAAGTTGTGGAGTTTTAGATGATATTTTTTCAAGCTTGGCCTTGAAGAATAAGGATAAGATATTTGATAGAAATAGAGAGATCTTATTGAAGAACAGAGCAATTCTTGACCAATGGGTTAATGATACACCTGAAGTTAGATATATTAAGCCAGTGGCAGGTACAACAGCCCTGGTCTACTATGATAAGGATATTCCTTCCTATGATCTATGTATTAAGCTTATTAAGGAAAAGGGAGTCTTGTTTACACCTGGATCAGCCTTTGAAATGGAAGGTTGTGTAAGGATAGGGTATGCCTTTGATTCTAAAACCCTTAGGGATGGACTGGACAAGTTTACGGAACTTCTTAGAGAAATGAAGCAATAAATTGTTGTTTAAATGATTATTGAATATTTATAGGAATTAGGAGGAAAAATGATAGATTTAAAAGACATATTAAATTCAAGAGATAGAATTTCAAAACATATATCAGTGACACCTTTGGATTTCTCCATTGGCTTAAGCAATGAAGACACAAAAGTTTACCTAAAATTAGAATGCCAGCAGAAACAGAAGGCATTTAAAGTTAGAGGTGCCCTTAGTAAAATATCATCTTTAAGTGAAGATGAGAAGGAAAGAGGAGTAATTGCAGTTTCATCAGGAAATCATGGAGCGGGAGTAAGCTATGCAGCAAGTTTATTAAATATTAAAAATGCCAAGGTATTTGTACCTGAGACTGCTCCAAAGGCAAAGGTTGATAAAATTAAGTATTATGGTGCTGATGTGGTTCAGATTGGCAAAAATTATGATGAAGCCCATAAGATTGCTTTAGAGGAAATGAAAAAATTCAATATGACCTATATAGATTCTTGTTCAGATGAGCAATTAATTGCTGGGCAAGGGACAGTAGGTCTTGAAATAATGGAGCAAAATCCAAGTATTGATACTATCATCGTCCCTATTGGAGGAGGAGGATTAATTACTGGAGTGAGTATTGCTGCCAAGACTATGAGCCCTGAGGTTAAGATCATTGGTGTTCAGACAGCAGCCTGTCCAGCTATGGTCAAGTCCTTGGAGGATAATGTCCTGTATGAAGAATTTCCTTCTGAGGAGAGTATATGTGATGCATTAATAGGTGGAGTAACTGAAATCCCCTTTAAAATGGCAAAGGAGTGTATTGATGATATCTTAGTAGTAAGTGAGAAATCAATAAGGGAAGCTACTAAATACCTACTTGTTGATGAAAAAGTGGTCTCAGAACCATCGGGAGCTGTTGGGGTGGCTGCCTTGATGGAAAATAGGGACTACTTCAAGGGTAAAAATGTTGCAGTAGTAATAACTGGTGGTAATTTAGACAAGGAAATGATGGTAAGACTACTGGATTAAAGAATCTTAATTAAGGTGTGAGAATATGTATACTGAAGAGATTAGAAAGCTAACTGAAGAATATTTAGATGAAATTATAAAATATAGAAGACAGTTTCATATGTACCCTGAATTAGGGCATAAGGAATATAAGACAGCCAAGGCTATTGCTGACCAGCTAAGAAGTCTTGGCATGGAAGTTACAGAAGGGGTATCAGGAACAGGAGTAGTTGGAATACTGGAAGGTAAATATCCAGGTAAAACCATCCTGCTTCGAGCAGATATGGATGCCCTACCTATGCAAGAAGAGGCAGATGTACCATACAAGTCCAAGACTGATGGTATAATGCATGCATGTGGACACGATGGCCATTCAGCATCACTATTAGGTGTGGCCATGGTTTTAAGTAAATTGAGAGACCAGTTGAAGGGGACCCTTAAGTTTGTTTTTCAACCTGATGAAGAATATGGAGATGGTGCCAAGTCAATGATTGAAGGTGGGATTCTAGAAAATCCCCATGTAGACGCAGCTTTTGGGCTGCATTTATGGGGAGACTTTAAAGAAGGTGACATTAAGGTTAAACCTGGACCAGCAATGGCGGCACCAGATAAGTTCATTTTCAAGATCTTGGGGAAAGGTGGACATGGATCTACTCCTCACTTATGTGTTGATCCCATTACCATAACAGCTCAAGTTATAAATAATATGCAATCAATCATAAGTAGAAGAAAGAGTACCTTTGATCCGGCAGTAATTTCCTTTGCTTCCATAAAGGCAGAGAGTGAATATAATACCATACCAGAGTATGTTGAAGTAATTGGAACAATAAGAACTTTTGATCCAGACTTAAGATTATGGATTATAAATTCAATGGAGAATGTAATAAAGGGTATAACAGAATCTCAAGGTGCAGGATATGAATTCAAAATTGATGAAGACTATGCCCTGCCAGCTGTTGTAAATGACTATGATTTAACTGAGCTACTGAAAAATTCTGCTATTAAGATACTAGGAAAGGATAAGGTAGAGGAACTGAGAGAGCCATTAATGGCTGCAGAAGACTTTGCTTATTTTTCTCAAAGTGTTAAATCCTCTTTCTTCTTTGTTGGTATATCACCTGATGGGTCTGAAATTTCCCACCATAATCCTAATTTTAAGTGGAATGACAAGGTCCTCTATGAATCAGTGTGTGTAATGGCTCAAGCGGCTATGGATTTTTTAAGTCAGTAGAAAAAGACTATACAAGGATGTAATCTTTAGCTCCTCATATTAGAGATGAAGCAGTACTTTAGATCTAATTTAGAGGAGCTTTTTTACATAATCTATGTAGTATTAATTAATTTACTATAATTAGAAGATAAATTATTCTTTTAAAGTAAAATAATGGCTTATCTATGAGATTCTTGGGTAATAAATAAGGTAAGAAAAATATTAAAAATGAAAGGTAGGGTGGATTGATGGAAGTTGAAGGCAAAATAATAGAACTTAATGGTGAAAATTTAAAAGAATTTACAGATTTTTGTAGAAGGCATAGGGACCAGGTGGATGATTCGTATTTGTATGAAGAGGATCTTAATAGTTTTGAGTACAATCCCGAGAATCCTACATTTCTCTACATTGAAGGAAATAAGATAGTTGCTGCTGCTTCACTTATGATTGATGAGTATAATAAAAGGGGAAACCGTGCAAGATTTAGAATACTATATTCTGAGAAAGATAAACAAGCAATCTATGATAGTATATTCCATAGAATACTTATACATGCAACTGATTTTGAGAAGGTATATTTATTTGTCCCATCAGATAATGTGTCATTAATGGGAAAGATGGAGAACCTGGGCTTTAAGGCTGAGAGATATGTAAATCTAATGGTTAGGGAAGGAGAGCCATTCCCACAGGAGGAATTCCCTCAAGGATATGAAATAACAAATTATGATTTAGCTGAAGAAGCTGAAGATTGGTGTAAGGTTAGAAATGAAGCTTTTGCATTTGTAACAGGTAATGAGATTCCTATCTGTACTGAGATGATCCTAACCTATGAAGATAAGGATGATTATATTCCTGGTGGTATGATGGTACTAAGACACAATGGCAAGGCTGTAGGAACCATTAGGTGTACCAAAGATGAGTTTGATGGTGAACCTGTAATGAATATTGGTTCCTTATCAATAATCCCTGATTACCAACACAAGGGTTTAGGAAGTCTCTTATTAAGAGAAGCAATTAGATTTGCAGAAAAGAATGGCTTCAACAAAACCATACTATCTGTAAATGAGAATAATAGAGGGGCAAGAAGAATTTACGATGCTGGCGGATTCATGGATGTTGGTGGAGTTGTTAGCTACGAATATAAGATAAATCAGTAGGAACAATAAAAACTATAGAAACCTAAAGACTTTCTTTGACATAAAGGAGGTCTTTTTTTGGTTATTGAATTGAAATTAAACATATGAAATATTATTTTAAGTGAGTTTGAGCGAATCATTTAGAGGGAAAATATTGGACAAGAATATTAATATTTTTTGCATGTAGTTAATGACATATGTAGAAAAGTATCAATTCTTTTAGTATAATAAAGCCATGAAGTTTAGAGGGTAGTTAATCAAGGAGGGAGTTATATGATAAGGGATAAGATTTTGGCTTGGATACTAGTCTTTACAATGATTTTTACAAACTTCACATCTTTACCTGTTTTTTCTGAAGGTGAGCTTGAAACAGTTGTACCTGAATTCATATCTGGCCGTGAGTCGGATTGGACAGGACACTATGCAGATGAAGGTGATACAAAGGTATATGTGTATGTCATTGGTAGAAACCTTGAACCTCTGACTGCTGAATTAGCCACATACGATGGAACATATACTCCCATTGCTTTTCAAAGCAAAAGATGGTTTATGGGAACAACCAATAAGGGAGAAGAGCATTACACATATGAATTGGCAACCACAGGAGCAGGACTAATATCTACGAATTATTACATAAGATTAAAGGATAGTGAAGGGACCTACTATACTAATAATAACGCATATTTTAGCATAGGTAATTACCCCTTCATTGACTCAAGAGACTTACCTACAGAAATAGGTGAGACTTCAAGGATTTTACCTTTTGAAGTCAATATAAGTAACTTAGGTGGAACCAAGGCTGAAGTTTCCAGTGGAATGACAATAAACCTATGGACTGGTACTCAAGATAGTTTGTGGGCTGAAGTAGTCTTGGGAAGAAATGTAGGCAGTATGCTTATGGAAAATGCAAGTTTATATCAGACAGATGGAGGAAGTTACACCATTAGTGGAGAGCTTGATATAATAGGGGTTATAAATCCTGGAGAAAAACTCTTCATTGAGTTTAGTTTTGAGGAAGTAAAAGTGTATTCAGCAGGCATTCCAGTAACTCCAACCAATGGACTGGGTCAGTTTAAGATGGGGAACTCACTTCCAGGAAGAAGTTCAATGGGAGGGCATGAGAGCTCTGGTTCCTATGAGACAGCTGATACTAGTAAATTTTATATTGGACAGGTAGATTCAACCCTAGATTATTCAATCCATAAGTTTGAATTAACAAGTGGTGGAATTGCTGACAATACAAAATTTGATGTAAAGGATAATACTGGAGTCAGTATACTACAATCTAATTCTTTGATCATTGAAGGTCCAAATTTTGGAGTCTATACCTTAAGTGGGTATGTGAATATACCCACTGGTTCAACTAGTATAGAAGTATATTACGATGGTTCAAAATATCATGAAGTACCAATTGAGAGAGTAGAAAATGTAGGTATAGTTAATGCTAGTATTCCTGCTTCAACAAAGAACCCAGGTTTAATTCAGTTGCCCTCTGGAACAAAGAGTTTTCAAGTAGTATTATCTGGACTTAATTTACCAATAGATAATCTAAGTGCTCTTGCTACAAGTTATGAACAGCTAGAAATAAATCTTAACTGCACTCCAATACTTAGTAATGGAGAGCTTATACTTAACTTATCCTCTGACAACCTAATCGATGATGCATATAATATTGAGATCTTCCACAATGGTACAGCCCTGGAATCTTTATACTATAATGGTGGAGAAATAAGTACGGGTTACTTAAACATGAACATACAAATTGGATTAGAAGATTACCAAGAACCCATTGAAGGAACCGTTCCTCCAGCCATAACAAGGGTCATGGGAAATAGGGATCTTCAGATACTAGGTGAAGGTTTCAGTTCTGATAAGGAGTATACGGCAGTTATAAGGGAACATTCTATCAGTGGACTGGACAATATCTTATTGGAGGTAAATGCAACATTTGTTTCCAGCACTGAGTTAAGTCTTTCAAGAACAATTACTGATAATATGGCTAGAGGTTGGTACTCCATAAGACTAAAGGAAGCTGGGAACTATATAAATGGATCAGCTGATTTTTCCCTATATCCATATACAGGGATTGTGGATATAGTAAATCCAATTATTAGCATAAATAGTGGAGCATCAACTTCCTTTGATAGATCAGTTCTGATAAATATTAATAAGGGTAGTTTCTCAACCATGAGGTTTTCAGAAGATCTAAATACTCTTTCCTTATTGCCCTATGGTAATATAAATACTTCCTCTAATTATGAACTAAGCGATGGTTTTGGAGAGAAGGTAATATACTTTGAATTCCTGTCTTCTGATAACCAGAAATATACTACTTCAATTAGGATAGTATACATGTCCATGGACTTTGGACCTCCAAGCGCAGGTGGGGTGGCTGGGCAGGCCTATGATGGAGTTACACCAGTTAAAATAGAGTACAATAGCTCGTATGATCTATTCATGCAATCCAGTGAAAACTATATTGCAAAGGTTGAACTCTTAAATAATGCTCAAGATGTAGTAGAAACCCTGGATTTGAAATTAACAACTGATAGAAATGGAATTAAGACATACTCAAGAAATGTTTTGTTTGACGATGATAGTATAACCTTGCTAAGATTCTATTTTGTTGATAATCTTAACAGAACTTCCCAGTATCTGGATATCCCAGTTACGGTACAGTTAACTCCATATATTACATTTACTGATGCAAACTATAGACTAGCTTACTTTTACAATCAGAATAATGAAATGACGACCTATATTGTCAATGGTAGCAGAGTGGACTTATCATTAAAGGGGAGAAATTACTTTGAGGCTTATGCTCAAATACTATATAGGGATGGAAATGATGTGGAGAAGTTTGTGGATGTCTCCTTGCCCTATAGTATTAGCTTAAGCAGATATGCTGGCACTGGGATTATTCCCCCTGATGCTGCATTTATTAGTTCTTTTGAATTTATTTTAAGAGATCCAGAGGATCCAAAGAACTCTGTAACAGTAGAAAGGACAATAAATCTAAATGTGAGCTCTGTAGTAGACTTTGTAAATTTGCCTAATGAAAACGGAGAATACAATGGAAAGTACTTATATATCAATGCAGATAACTTCAGTTCAAGCAAAAATATTAGGATCAGTTCCAGTCTTAAGGATTTTAAGATAGATGGTCTTGCACCAGGAACCTATAATTACAGTATATATGATAGTCAATCCACCTATATTTCAGGTACATTTGAGGCAAAAGCAGGAGCTGGTACAAGTGTAGATCTTAGATTGGCTAAAAAACCAGCCTCTCTTAAGTTTACAGTTTCTGGGGGAGTATTATCAGAAACGGCCTATGTGGAGTACAAGTATATGGTAGGTTCAGAGGAAAGATTTGGATATCTTGCCATAGATAAGGTATCAGTTAATCTTTTTGAAGACATGATTATTGATAGCTATAGACTTGTCATTGGGGGAGAGGATTTAAGAACCTATGTAATGCCTCCTGAAATTACAGAAGACTTGGTATTAAGCCCAGGTGAAAATGTGATTCCACTAACTATAAGTCAGATACCAACCAGAAATCTAGTAATAACTACCAAGGATAGTTCTCTTACAGATAGGGTTATACCGGGCGTTCAGGTTGACTACACTCAGATTCTAAGAAATGGATCTTATGACCTATATATTAACAATTCAACAACAACTAATGAGGAAGGAAAGGCAACCATCAAGGTATATAATGAAGGAAGAATATACCTGGTTGCTAATAAGAAGAATTACGATTATTATTCCAAAGATATAGAAAATACAGGACAAGCAGCAGAAGATATTATCATGGACTATTCAGACCAGAATGTAGTTAAAATTAATACTCTAATTAAGCCACTGGTTCTAGAGGGAGAAGATGATGCGGATTTAGTTTTACTGGAGTCAACTGAAGCCTTAGTGACATCTAGTTTTAAATCCATACTGAATGAAGATATTATGGCATACAACTATTCATATGGAACCTATAAATTCGTCAGCAACCAGAATAATAATTCGGTTTATGTTCACCCACACTTTAGAAATGAGTATGTTGGAGAAGCTCCCATGTATGAGGTAGCCTTGAATGAGTATGGCAATGCAACCATTGATGTGGTTGCCCTACCAAAAGGAGTTATTCAGGCTAATGTGACCACAAGTGAGGATTCAAACGCAGTCCCCTATATGATGATATATAAGAAGTACTCAAATGAGGAGTATCTAGAAGAAGCAATTTCTGGAACCAATAGTTTTGTCACTTCATCAGGGAGGATATTAGAGAATGGTGAATATATTGTATACTTATTCAATAGTAATGAGTTAAAGGATCTAAATGGTTTCTCAAATGGCAAGATATTCTCAGAGAATGGGTTAATTGAAGGATATCACTATTTCAGGCAGGTAGTTACAGTTGAGGCAGGACTCATTAAAGATCTGGGTAAAATAGATCTTGATAAAATGGTAAAACGTGAAATGCTATCTCCCTTTGAAGTAGTATATACTACAAAGTATGAACCAACAAGTGTTGATGGAAGTCAGGGAGATATCTATATAAAGGCAGAGATAAAAATAAATCCACTCCTAAGAGATAAGATACAGATTACAAATATTGGAGTATATGGACACCAGTACTCAACGGCAACTGATAAGAAGTTAAATGGTATGGATAATAACCTAGGAGTTAAGACTTATAGTCCTAATGAGAATGGTGAGTATATCTTGACCTTCAAAGCAAGTGTTGTAAGTGGAGTGAACCAGCAAAAATGCCTAGTTTACGTCAATTCAATGTTAAATAATAAGAACAAGTATTATTATGGATATGTGGATGTTGAAACCCCACAGATTAGTATTATCGCTCCTAAGCAGGTGGTAATGCCTAAAACAGATATCTACGTTAGAGGTATGGCTTATAGGGGTAGTGAAGTGGAAATTTATGATGGTGATGTGTTAATAGGTAAGGGAACTTCTGATAGTAACAATTACTATAATATTGAAGTGGGCTTAACTGCTCCTGAGGTTGCTAATACTCATAATCTGTATGCAAAAATGATAACACCAGACAAGAAGGAGTTTCTATCAAAGACTGTTTCCCTGGACTTAATTGATGGGGGAAAAACAGTTCATTTATCTGATTACAAATTCATCAATTCAGCTCATTTTGGTGGAGATTCATCAAAATATCAAGTATATGAGATATCAACCCTAGGGGATAATATTAAAGCTGCTTATAGTTATAATCCCCATATTGACAGTGTAATAACCTTTACCATAAATAATGCAGTAAGTAGTCAATTGGAGGAGGTATATGTTGTTAACAGAGGTAAAAATGGTGAGGAATCTAAGTACCCAGCAAGTCTGGTGAAGGATGACCCCAATGGAAAGTACTCTGACTGGATGGTTGAAGAAAATCTTGGTTATAACATCAATGACATTTCTGTTTTCTATTCACTGAAGGAAGATGTTGATATATCAATACTGACTGGAGTTTCAAATCCAACAGAGGAAGAATTCAATAATGCATTAAATGGATCAGTAAGCAGAATAGATCCTGCCAGTGTACCCCAGCAATTTAGAAGCTCTGAGCTAGTGAAGACCCTTGAAACTTCAACAAGTCTTAAAGCCCATAAGGTTTATGCAGATGGAGTTGTAGGTATGGAGGTAGACTATTCGGATGTAGTTAGCCCAGATTTAGAAACCCTTTTATCTCAAGGCTTCAGAAAGATAGATGTGGGAACCAATGGAGAGTATTATCTCTACAAGGACTCATCCACAACAACAGGTTCTAGATACGAAGTTAGAAGGACCATGTACTTAAGCGAAGGTCTAGCATCCAGTTTAAAGGGTGATGTTGGCTTTAAACGTAGTGGGATTCTACTTGCCAGCAGTCGGGATATTTCTCTAAATAGCACTTCCGATACAGTAAGAGACATATCAGGCAAGGTAGACTATGTTGGATATGTTCAAAACTTAGGGGAAATTGTATATGAGACAGGTAAAGAAAAAGCAGCTGATTTAGGCAAGTTCGGAACAGGTTTACAGGTGGTTGGTGGAGTAGCTACTGCTGCTCAGATATTCTCTGGACCAGCTAGTCTCGATCCAGCATCCTTGAGTTCACTTGCAAGTCAAATCAAGGATATTAATGTTAGAATAAGAATTGGTGACGATATTAGGGAGTATCAGAAGGCAAGAACTGATAGTCACTCAATAAGTAGCTTGATGGGAGTTGTAAGCTATGGATCTGGATACTTCTCCTTACCAGGCAAGTGTTTAAGTTATATAGTTTCAACAGGTAATATGGTCTATACCAATAAGATTGATGCTGAATATAATATATGGGGTAATGGAATTCTAGCTGACATTACCATGCAGCTAAGAAGGGAAGAGAAGGATCTAGGTAAGAAGGACGATCCAGAAGATCCAGTTTATCTTATTGACCCATCAGGTTATGTCTTTGAGGGAGTTAAGGAAAATAGAATAGAAGGCATCAAGGCTACTGCTCAAACTGGAGTAAACGATATCTGGTTTGATTGGAATGATGAGGTCTTGGAGCTATCAGGTCAAACAAATCCACAATATACTGATGTGGATGGAAGGTATGGTTGGGATGTACCTTCAGGAGACTGGAGAGTAAGATATGAGGATGATAATGACAAGTATCTGATAGCATATTCAAAGGGTATGACTGTTCCACCAGTTCATTTAGAAGTTAATATAGGATTACTATCAATTGAACAGCCATCCCTTAAGGGTGTTGCCATTAATAGTAATGGAGTTGAAATTGAATTTAATAAGTACATGTTACCTAAATCAATCTATGATCCAGATAAGGGTATCAATAGAATAATAGTTAAAGAAGTGGCAACGGGAGTAATAGTACCATGTGAAGAGATTGAATTTGTAAGTCCTGCTGAGAATACTGGCTATATTGATGGTGACGATTACCAGATAGATTTAGTGGATTCAGATACCTTTGTTAGGAGAGTAAGATTTGTAGCTGATGAAGATCTTTATCCTGGTGGATTCAAGCAGTTTGAAGATGATGGATTAACACCAAAGGTGTATGTGGTTGAAGTTTCAGGAAATGTTATGAGCTACTCAGGAGTCCATATGGGAGAACTATTTAACGACGAGATTGTGTATAGTCTAAGAGGAGTTGTTTCTAGCCCAGTAGTTAACGTACCCGGCGGAAACTATGACGAAAAGCAAGTAGTAAGCTTAAGTAGTGAAACTATAGGTGCAGATATATATTTTACCACCGATGGTTCAGACCCAACTATTAATTCAAGAAGATATACTACACCTATAACAATTAGTAGCTCCACAGTATTAAGGGGTATAGCATCAAAAGTAGGGTATGATGATAGTGACATAGTTGAGGCAAGATATATTATCGGAGATGATTTATCCATACTAAGCCCAAGTGTTGACAATTTAACTTTCTCACCCCTACCAGGGAGGTATCAGAACCAAGTTAGTGTTCAGTTACTAACAAACACACCTGATGTAAAAATTTACTATACTCTTGATGGAAGCAATCCAACATCATCAAGTACCTTATATATTGGTCCCATTACCATAAATAAGACTACAACTATCAAAGCTATTGGCTTAAAAGAAGGTTATTTGGATAGCAATTTACTTTCAGGTGAATATACTATCTATGCTTCAAGTTATGAGGAAGTTGTGGTTGAAGAAGATGATATTGATATTGATGATATTCTTAGTAGGTTCTTAGATGTAAATAAGGATGACTGGTTCTATGATAGTATTAGATACGTAGTTGAGAAGGGCCTACTAATAGGTCTATCAGAAACCAAATTCGGACCTGACAAGGAAATGACAAGAGCCATGGTAGTGACTGTGCTCCACAGATTGGCTGGTTCACCTACAAGTTCAGGGGAGAGTTTTAAGGATGTCGAAAAAGGTTCATGGTATGAGGAAGCAGTTGTTTGGGCAAGCCAGAATGGTATTGTCAAGGGCTATGGCAATGATCTATTTGGTGTAAGTGATAGTGTTACAAGAGAGCAATTAGGCGTTATGTTCCTAAGATATGCTCTTAAGATGAATATGGACATTAAACTCTCAAACCTACCAGAGATAAATTTTGTAGATAAAGAAAATGTATCTACATGGGCTCTTGAAGCTATTAAGTGGATGGTGAGAGATAGCATAATAAAGGGTAAGGAAGGAAACAGACTGGACCCATTAGGTAAGGCTACTAGAGCTGAAATATCAACAATCATGATGAGATGGTTGGAACTTTACAAATAAAAGATATAAAAAATTTAATTAAAATCATTAGTCTACCACCTTCACTTAAAGATGTTTTATCAGTGATGGTGGTAGACTTTTTCTCTAAGGATTAAATAGTAATAGTTATAAGTCTTGTAGTTGTACTATTATATGGATAAATTTAGAAGGCCTTCTAATTTATTTAGAATATTATGAGAAAAATCTCCTTAACTTGATTGATAAGTCAGGAGACTTTTATGTTTTTCATCATTTTCATCCAATAATGAATCAGACCATAATTCTTAATTCAAATGACAGGATGTTAGATTTACACAAGATGAGATTCCATAATCCATCATTTGAGCGCAGTAGGCTATATGTTGGCCACCTTTAGTTACAGCCATTCTAGAAACATTATTTGCTGCTAAGGCTGTACTAGTAGATCCAATGATTGATAAAGTTACAATTGATAATAATATAAATTTTTTCACGTTTATCCTCCTCTAAATTGATTTCTTATTCCCTTGTTCATTTCCAATTATTCAAAAAGATTATGACTAAATTATGACTTGTTAGTTTGTTTACTAAGAAAATTTTTGTTCATTAATAAATATAGATACAGTTCTAATCATTTTGCTTGGTCATATTTATGTAACAATTCATTGAGATAATATGCTTAATAGAAGAAAAGGAGATGAATATAATGATTGTATTACCATTGTTAATTTTAGTGGTTGTCTACTTCTTAATTACAGGAGATAAGAACAAACTTTTCACTCAAAAGGAAGATGAGTCTGAAAAACTATTGAAGGAACGATTTGTAAATGGTGAAATTGATGAAGAGACTTATAAAAGAATGAAGGCTATATTAAAAAATAAATAAAAAGAGGAGATAGATAGTGATGATGTTTAGAAATAGTGCATATGGAATCGGAAGATGTTTTTCTGGACTGGGAATGGGTGCATGGGGACCATGGGGAATGCTGATTGGACTGGGAATTACTATATTAGTAGTATCCTTAGTAATTATACTATTCCAGAGAAATAGAAAGAGCAATACAAATGAACACCTGTTAGATGTACTAAAGGAAAGATATGTTAACGGTGAGATTACTGAAGAGGAATATTTGACCAAGAAGAACATACTAAACAAGTAGATTTAGACTTTTAATCAGGTTAAATGGTCTAAATAGGGGTAAATTTCAAATATATTAATATGAAGGTGTTGATTGGTATGAGTAAGAGAATATTAGTTGTTGAGGATCATAAGGATATTAGTAGTATTATAACTAAATATATTATTAATGAAGGCTATGACTACTACTTAGTAGAAGATGGACTAAGTGCCCTTGAGGCTTTTTCTGAAAATACCTTTCATTTGGTCATTCTTGATGTTATGCTACCAGGAATTGACGGGTTTCAAGTATTATCTGATATTAGAGAAGTTTCAAACGTACCAATAATTATGCTTACAGCAAGGGAATTAGAACCAGATAGAATAAAAGGGTTTGACCTGGGAGCAGATGATTATGTTACAAAGCCATTTAGCCCTAAAGAATTGATGAGAAGAATTCAATCGATATTTAAGAGAGTATATAATGACACTCAATTGAAAACTCTAACATGTGGAGAAATTAGTTTAAACATTGGAAGCATGATCTTGGAGAAGAAGGGTGAACTTATTGAACTTACATCAACAGAATTTAAGCTATTAAAAGCCCTAATGGAAAACAGGGGGAACATTTTAAGTAGAGAGCAATTGATAAACCTTGCATTTGGATATGATTACGAGGGAATAGATAGATCAATAGATACCCATATTAGAAGATTAAGGGCAAAGATAGAAGATGATCCCAGCAGTCCAAAATATCTTCTGACAAAGTACGGTGCAGGCTATATGTTTGGTGGTGAAATTAAATGAGTATTAGAAAATTACTACTTATAACCCTAATAGTAATAGCTCTAGTTTCTGTTAGTATAAACTCTTTAATTTTCGGATCCCTAACAGATAGATTCTTTGTAAATTACCTTAAAGAGTCCTATGATAATCACTTAGAAGAGATAATTGATTACTCAAATAATGTTCTAATAAATAAGGATAGGTCAAAATCACAATTACTTGCGGATTTAGAGACTCATTTAATTGACCCGATTTTTAGAATCAGGTTATTTAATGGTAGTGGTGAATTATTGGCAGATGTTTCAACTAATGTATATGATCATGACATGATGATGGGAAGCAGAATGCAAAGAATGATCATTGGGGATAACGAGGAGACTGACCTATATAATCTAGAGTATGAAGGAGAGTCAATAGGGACCTTATATATCACTAGGCATAGTTCAACAGACAACTCATTCATAAGCAGGTTTTTTAAGAATGCCCTCTTATCAAATAGTGTGGTTGCTGCTTTAATTGCCATGGGAATATCAGCAATTATTGGAATTTATCTTAGCAAGATAATGAGCAGAGATCTTAAAGATACAGCAGCAATTGCCAATGAAATTCAAGAAAGTAAGTCTGTTAGAACTGATAAGTCATTTATATCTGAAATTACTAGTATAAGAGGTAGTTTAGAGGATTTAAGCTATAAGTTAAAGATAAAGCATAAAAGTAGAAAAGAAGTAACAGATAAATTAATACATGAAACCAGAACTCCACTAACAATTCTAAAAACACATATAGAGGGAATAGAGGATGGGGTAATAGATGTTGATGCGAAAGAGATTGAAGTATTGAAGGGACAAGTTGATAATATTATTAGTATAATTTCTGATCTAGGTAGTCTTATAGATGCACAGGAAACCATTGAGAATGTTTCAATTGAAGATTTTGAAGTTGCGAAATTATTAAAGCAAATTGTAAATGGATTAAAGGCACAATTTGATAAGAAAGGTTTAGAATTATCAATAATCTCTGAAGAAAAAATAATGATGAAATCAGATAAATTTAAACTTAGTCAGGTGGTATATAACCTATTAACAAATGCCTTAAAGTTTACAAACACCGGTGGGTATGCAAGAATTAGATACTCTAGTTCAGGTGAAAACATAATTCTAGAAATTGAAGACTCTGGTATTGGGATAGATAGGAAAGATATAGACAAGATATTTGATGCATATTATAGGGTTAGTTCTGAAAATACATCCGGTGAAGGGATAGGATTATATGTGGTAAAGGAGAACTTAAGGTTATTGAATGGAAGTATTGAAATTGATTCAATACTAGATAGAGGATCAAAATTTACTATTACCATCCCGAAAGTATTAAATAAGGAGTGAGAATATAATGATTGAATTTTTTAAGGGAAAAATATCTCAATTAATATTATGGATATCTAAAGGAAACCAGGAAGCATTTGGAAATAAAAGACTTGATTGCTGTGACTTAAATAAGTCTTCAAGGAATTGATATAGATTAGTTGGAAGTTGCTAGTTGCTAGTGAAGCATGAAATGAGGTGATTGGATGCAGAAAAAATGGTTGTTAGGAGTTATACTGGGCATTTCACTTATTATATTTGGAATCATTGGTGTATTGTATAACCCTATAAGTAAAGATAATTTATCTCTTAACCCTAATACTGTAGAAACTCCAAACTTATCAGAAAATCAACAATCTGGACCCAGTAATAACTCTGGTAATATAATAAGAGCCTTACCAATACCAAAGCTACAGGAAGATATTGATCCTGATCCTAATAGATCAGAATTTAATTTAGTAGCTCAAGAAGGTAGCAGTAACTTCATAGATGGAAAGACTACTCCTACATTAGGATATAATGGCAACTACCTTGGACCAGTATTAAAAGTAAAAAAAGGCAATGAAGTAACAATCAATGTTGAAAATAAATTAAGTGATGATACTTCTGTCCATTGGCATGGATTGGAAGTAGAAGGAGCAAATGATGGTGGTCCTCATCAAGTAATTCATCCAGAGGAAATATGGAAACCTAGCTTCCCCATTCAGCAAGAAGCGGCAACACTATGGTTTCATCCCCATGTAATTGGAACTACAGCAACTCAAGTGTATTATGGGTTAGCTGGATTAATTATTGTCGAGGATGATAATTCACTATCTTTAAATCTTCCTAATGAGTATGGAGCAAATGACATCCCACTAGTACTACAAGACCGAAGATTTGATGATGATGGGTCCTTTGTATACAATGATAATATGATGGAAGGTGCTTTTGGAGATAAAATGATGGTTAATGGTGCAATTACACCATATTTGGATGTGGACCAGAGAAAGATGAGATTTAGGATATTAAATGGTGCAAATGCCAGAAATTTTAACCTTCAATTAAGCGATTCATCCCAGTATTATCAAATTGGAACCGATGGGGGATTATTGGAAGCCCCAGTAACTTTGAATACACTATTTTTATCCCCTGGAGAAAGAGCTGAAATAGTTGTTGATTTTTCTAGGTACTCCAAAGGTGAAGAAATTGAACTTAGAAACAAGAACACATTAATTATGACATTTAGAATAGGTGATGAGCTTGTAGACAATACTGTAATACCGGATGTGTTAAATGAAATTAAGTGGTTTGATGAAAGTGTAGCTTCAACTATAAAGACTATTGAACTTGATGGAATGGGTCACATGGTTACTATTAATGGAAGACAGTTTGATATGCATAGAATCGACGACAAGGTTAACCTTGGTGATGTTCAAATTTGGGAAATATCAACTATTCCAGGAATGATGACTAGTAATGGACACCCATTTCATATTCATGGCACTCAATTTCAAATTCTTTCTAGAGATGGGGGAGAAATTCCTGATAATGAAAAAGGTTGGAAGGACACAGTCTTTATAGGTGGAACTGAAACAGTTAGGATTATTGTACCATTTAACTACAAGGGAGCATTTATGTACCATTGTCACATACTAGAACATGAAGAGGCTGGAATGATGGGTCAATTGGAAGTTTATTAATATGTAGATTAATATTTATAAGGATAAGAAAGAGTTATAGCATGATAGTTCATAATTTTGAAATTATTGCTATACTCTTTTTTTGTTTATTTACACCAACCTATTTTACCATAATAGTTGATTGTAAGCTTGTAAGGTAATATAATCTATGTATCCCCCTATAGGGGATACTAAAAATAGGAGAATTTGATATGGATTACATTTTAAAGATGTTTAATAAGCACAAGAACAATATTCCAATAATATTAGCCCTTGCCATTCCGGCAATGATAGAAAATATACTACAGGTACTTATTGGAACAGTTGATACCTATTTCATAGGGAGAATTGGGACAGAGGCAATAGCAGGAGTGGGTGTAACTAATTTAATCATGAATATTTACATATCATTCTTTTTAGCCATAGGGGTTGGAACAACTGCCTTAGTCTCCAGGAGTATTGGTGGGAAAGACATTGATAGAGCAAATGATTCGGTTAAACAATCCATCATTATTGCCTTGGGGATTGGACTTGTATTTGGAGTGCTTAATTTAATATTTGCAAGGGATATTCTTTCTTTGCTTGGCGCAGATGAAAGTGTCATTAAATATGCTATGCCTTACTTCTTATCTGTTGCGGTTCCATCAGTATTTCTTTGCCTTATGATGGTTTTATCCAGTAGCCTTAGAGGGGCTGGAGATACAAAAACTCCCATGAAAATTGGTGTTGTATCTAATATCATTAATATTATTCTGGATTACATACTAATATTTGGTGCATTCAATTTTCAGGGATTGGGAATTCTTGGTGCAGGAATAGCAACCACAATTTCTAGGATCGTTGGGGTAATTCTACTATTATTATCAGTCAAAGGAAATAGATTAAAAATACATATTGATATATTTAAAAAATGGGAAGTGAATTTGGATATCATTAAATCAATATCAAAAATTGGACTACCTGCAGGAATAGAAAAACTAATAATGAGATTTGGTCAACTTGCTTATGGAGGTCTAATTATTATGATTGGTACTAAGGCTTATGCTGCTCATAATATAGCAGGTACAATAGAAGCTTACTCCTACTTACCCGGAATGGGTTTTGGCGTTGCTGCTGCAACATTAGTTGGGCAAAATCTAGGTGCAAAGAGTCCAGAAGAAGCTAAAGAATTTGGATTAGTTTCCAACTTTCTAGCTACCATATTCATGGTAGTAGTAGGAATAATATTCTATATTTTTGCACCAGCTCTTGCAGGAATATTTAGTAAGGATCCTCAGGTGATTGAACAAGTTATTAAGGTTCTTAGAATAATAGCTTTCTTTCAGCCTTTCTTATGTATGACATTAGTAATAACATCTGCTCTACAAGGAGCTGGCGATACTAAGTTTCCTATGTACTCAACCTTACTGGGTATTTGGGGAATAAGAGTATTGGGGGTATATTTACTTGGATTAAAGCTTAACATGGGATTGGTTGGAGTATGGTTAGCCTATGCACTGGATATTGTTGTAAGAGGTACTATTCTATTAATAAGGTTCTTAAGGGGAAGATGGAAGGATATAAAGATTAATTAGGAGAAGGGAGAGAAAATCATGGTTGAAATAAATAAGCATCCTCATAATAAGCAGGTAATAAATAGAATGGCAAGAATTATTGGACATGCTGAAGCAGTTAAGAGAATGATAGAAGAAGGCAAGGAATGTGATGAGGTATTGATACAGATTTCTGCAGTAAGATCAGCCCTTAATAATGTGGGAAAACTAATACTAGAGGATCATATCAATCATTGTATAATTGAGGCCATAGAAAATGAAGACAAGGAACCACTAAATAAGTTAAATAAAGCCATCCATAAGTTTGTGAAGTAGGTTAGAACAATTTGAGAATGTCAAATTAACTTCTTACAAAAAACAGGAAATTAAAATTCTGTTGACTGTAGGGAGTTTATGTTAAAATTAAGTATATGAGATAGTTTAAACTTATCAAGATAGGCTCTATATGGAGGGATATGGGATGAGAATCATAGCGGGTAGAGGCAAGACGGGAAAATCAACAATTATATATGATGAAATCGATAACTATATAAAGGCAAATCCACTTTCCACTTGTATTCTTATAGTGCCAGATATTATTACATTTCAAGCTGAGAACCATATGATAGCAAGAATAAATAATGATGGAATTATGGATGTAAGTATTCTAAGTATCGGTGGTCTAGTAAATAAGATATTGGAAGAACAGGGAAAAGTTAATATAAGTGAGATAACAACATTCGGAAAATTACTACTCTTAAAGAAGATAATAAAGAACAATGAGCAAAGACTGAATTTTTATAATAAGGTAATAGATACCCAAGGGATGCTCTATGAGCTGGAAAGTGTAATTAAGGAATTTAAAAAGAATGAAATAAGTCCGGAGGGCTTAAAAGAAATAGTATTAAACACTGATAGAGTTGTTACAGGAAAAAAATTAGCTGATATACAATTGATATATGATGACTATATAAAAGCTACAAGAGATATCTACTATGACAGTGAAGATAAATTATACTATGCCACTAAATTGATCAATGATTCAAAATGGATAAAAAACTCCAAAGTATGGATTGATGGTTATGATCACTTTGATAGGGCAGAAACAAGCTTAATAGTAGCCTTAAATCAGGTTTCAAGAGGATTAAGTCTATCCCTTAACATAGACCCTGCCTACCTTAGTAACATAGAGGATAAGGAAGACTGGGAGGCATTCAAGATAATTTATGATACCTACCACTCTTTTTCAAATATCATGAATGAAGACGAGGTCATAATCGAAAGCTCCTACACAGAAGGCATAGCAGATGAAGTAAGAAGGATAGAAGAAAATATTTATTCTGTTGAACCATCAACCTTTGAGGATGAGGTAAAAAATGTTAGAGTATATGGTTCATTAAATCCATATGAGGAAGTTGAAAGAGCAGCAGGGATAATTAAAAGATTAGTAAGGACTAAAGGATATAGATACAAGGACTTTAAACTTGCAGTAAGTGATAGCAGACTATACTCTCATGAATTCAAAAAGATATTCGATATGGAAGACATCCCATACTATATTGATGAAAATAAGGATGTACTTAATAGTTCAACTGTAAAATTAATAGTCTCAATCCTCGACATGTTTTCTGGCAATTTTAGAAGTGAGGATGTTGTAAAGTACTTAAAAAGTGGATACTCAAAATTAAATCCTCATCAAATAAGTAAACTAGAGAACGCAGCTCTTCAATTTGGCTTAAAAGGGGATGGGTGGTTTGAAAATATAGGTTTTAATGTGGAAGAAGATATTAAAGAAGCACAGAATATATTCAAATCTTATTTTTCCAATGAGAGAGAAGAATATAAAAGGCTATCAAGTATTGGAGATTATTCAATATTCATACTTAAATTCTTAACTAATTTAGAAGTAAAAGATCAGATTAAGGAAAAGTATGATGAATACATCATGGGAAATAATTATGTCAAGGCAAGTGAATTATCTCAGTCATGGAATTCAATTATGGAAGTACTTGAGCAATTACTTATAATCAGTGAAGAAGAAAGGATAACTATAAGTTCATTTAAGCAGCTTTTAGAAACAGGGTTAAAAGAAATTAAAATTAGAACAATTCCTCCAATTATTGATAGTATAGAGGTCGGAGATTTAAAGAATATATCAGTTAAGGGAACAAAAGTCCTAATTATTATGGGATTAACCCAAGAAGTTGTATCAGATAATAAGGAAAAGGGACTATTAACTGATGATGATAGGAAAGTAATAATCAACTGGGGACATTCCTTACAAAATGGTACAGAATTCAATACCTTTAGAAGTAATCACATACTCTACAGGCTTTTTAATGTGCCCTCAGAGGAGCTTTACATAAGCTATCCCTTAAGTAGTAATGATAATTCAACAAACCAACCGGCGTTGATTTTAAATAATTTGAGAAAAATATATCCAAGAGCTTTCGATGATAGAATTTTAAATGATGATCTGCATTTAGTTGAAGGTGTAAGTAGATCTAGAGAACACTTAGCTATCTTTTTGAGAAATTACATTGAGACAGAAGACATAAGCCCATCATGGAAGGAAGTATATAGATGGTTTTCAAAGAATGAGGTTGACCTTACCTCTGATTTGATTGAATCTCTAGAATATAGTAATAATGGGGAAAGGTTGGATTCAGAAACCATATTAAATAGATTTGAGCATAATTTAAATATGACGGTAACAAAACTAGAAAAATATTCGGAGTGCCCCTTTAAATATTTTGTGGAAGATATTTTAAGACCTAAGGAGAGAATAATACAAAAAGTGGAATTCTATGATATTGGGAACGAACATCATGATGTAATTGAGGATTATATAAATAGTATTATGAAAGATGAAGACCTTCTTATTAAGTTGACAAGGGATGATGCAAGAGCTCTGATGAAGGAATCAATTGAAAAAATTAGAAAGAGGGAAAATCTAAGGAATCTGGCCTTTGAATCTACAAAGAGAAACAAATACATTCAAAGGAAGATGGAAAGAGTCTTGCTATCTTCATCTGAAGTTATTTTATTTCAAATTCAAAGTGGAGAGTTTAGACCAAGGTTCTCTGAATTAAATATTGGTATGGGAAAAGGAGATAAGATCAAGCTTGACCCCTATATAATAACTCTTGATAAGGGAACAATTAAGTTGCGGGGGAAAATTGATAGAGTTGATACATATAAGGATGAGGTAGGAGAAGAATACATTAGAATTGTTGATTACAAGTCTTCAAAGAAAAGGATTGAATTAAAGGATTTGTATGAGGGATTACAACTTCAACTATTTGTTTATCTCTTGGCTATGGTGGATAGGGGAGCTTCTATACTGGGAAGTAAACCTAAGGTGGGAGGACTGTATTACTTTGCAGTGGATGACCCAATATTTGACCAGGAGGTTGGTGACCCCTATGAAGCTAAACTAAAGGAACTTAGATTAAGCGGCTATACCTTAAATGATAGTAGGATAATCAAGGCCATGGACCTTGACTATGAGAATAGTAATGTCTTAAGTGTAAGGTTTACAAAGGCTGGTTTACCCTATTCAGGTTCTCCTGTTTTAGATGAGGAGCAGTTTGGGATCCTACTTGATTTTGTTCAGGACAAGGTTAAGGAAATATCCAGTGGAATAATAAATGGTGACTTTCCAATTCTACCCTATAAGAAGAACAGAAATGATGATGCATGTAGGTATTGTGATTACAAGAGCATTTGCATGTTTGATACTACTAATGATGATATGTATAGAAATATTAAAGGTGTGACTAATAAGCCAGCAGAATTTATCCATCTCATCAAGTCTAAAGGAGGTAGTTCTGACAATGGAATGGACTAGGGAACAAAGAAGAATCATAGATATGAAAGACTATAACATCCTAGTTTCAGCTGCAGCTGGATCAGGTAAAACTGCTGTTTTAGTTGAGAGAATAATAAGTTTTGTCAGAGACAAGAATGAAAATCTAGATAGTTTTCTGGTTGTTACCTTCACCAATGAAGCTGCCTCTGGCATGAAAAAGAAAATACAAGAAGCCTTGTTTAAAGCAATTTTAGACGGTAAAAACACCAAACACTTAAGAAAACAATTGAATCTACTTGATAAGGCTCAAATAACAACATTTCATTCCTTTTGCCTAGATGTACTCAGAAAGAATTTCCACCTGATAGGAATTGATCCATCTTTAAAAATTGGAGATACTGAAGAGTTGGATGGATTATATAGAAAGTCCATAGAAGAGGCCTTGGAAATTGAGTATACAGATGAAAAAGAGGATTTCATTTCATTAGTGGAAAGCTTTTCTGGCAATAGATATGATGATGAGTTATATGATTTAATTGATAAAACATATAGATTTATACAAAGTTTTGAACAACCCTATAAATGGCTTCATGAAAGTATTGAACTTTTGAATATGGATGGTGCACAACTTAGTAAATCTCCATGGTTAAATGAAATAATAAGCCACATGAGAATGAGTTTAGAAGGTTGTAAAAGAATGGTTGAATCAGGGATTGGCCTATGTCAAAGTCCAGATGGACCAAATTATTATGAACATATCTTAAGAAAAGACTTGGAACTTATCCAAGATCTAATAGGAAAGTCCTATGGGGAAATAGATGAATTTATTGAAAGTCTAAGTAATCATAGTTTTGTTAAATTAGCAAAGGAAAAAGGCTTAGAAAATAGGGAAGTTAATGAGGATAAGGAGGACTTTGTAAAAAATAAGAATAGAAAGAAGTATAAGGATATTATTAAGGATCTGAGTAAAGTTCTTAGTTCGGGCATCTTAGACTCCTATGCAAGGGATAATAATCATATGTATCCTTCCATGAGAAGTCTTTATAGGTTAGTAAAGAAAGTAGATGATATTTTTAGTGACAGGAAGAAGGAATTGTCTCTTTTGGATTTCAATGATTTGGAATCTTTTGCTCTAGAAATATTAACAGATCCCCATAGCTTGGAAGATAAGACTGGGCCACAAGCCTCAGGAGTTGCACTAGAGTATAGGGACAAACTTAAATACATCTTTATAGATGAATACCAGGATATTAATGGCAAACAAGAAGCCATCATTAATAAACTTAAAAGAGATAACAATTTGTTCATGGTTGGTGATGTCAAGCAGAGTATCTATAGATTTAGATTGGCAGATCCAGGAATATTCAATGAAAAATATCATAGGTTTTCATTGGATAATGATGAACTTAATGAGGAACAAGTAGATAGGGTTATTGAACTTAATAAAAATTTCAGAAGTAGAGAAGAGATACTTAAATCTACAAATTTCATATTCAGTAGAATTATGTCCAGGGAATTTGGAGAAATAGATTATAATGAGAATGTATTTTTATATACAGGAAACAATGATTTTTTAACCAGTAATCCAGTGGAATTTAATATTATTGACTTAGAGAAAGATGATTCTAAGAATAATATATCCTTTGATGTAGATTCAGACCAGGAAAATAAGGATGAAGAATTAGAGTTCCTTGAAAAAGTTGAGTTAGAAGCTAGATTCACAGCCAGGAGAATAAAAGAACTACTAAAGGAATCAGTCTATGATAAGGACTCTAAGACAAAAAATAGACCAGTTAAATATAGTGATATTGTAATTCTATTAAGAGCTGTATCAGATTGGGCTGGCGTATATGAAGATGTATTTAGGAAGGAACACATCCCCTTTTATTATGAAGGAGGGGGAGGTTATTATAAGTCGATAGAAGTTCAGGTTATGGTGAATGTTCTGAGACTAATCCATAATATGGCCCAGGATATCCCTCTACTTAGTGTTATGAGATCAAAAATCGGAGGTTTTAACCTAAAGGAATTAACTATAATCAGGTCTACTTATAAAAAAGATACTTATTATGAAGCCTGTCAAAACTATATTAATAAAACAATAATAGATGAAAAAGAACCAAGTATTGATGAAGAATTAAGATTAAAACTTGAACATTTTTTTAGTAGATTTTACCAGTGGACACTGGATAGTCATAATATTAGACTGGAGGATCTTATTTGGAAGATATTATTGGATTCTAAATACTATAGTTTTATTGGGGGCTTACCTAAGGGAAAGGAAAGACAAGCTAATCTTAGGATGCTTGTTGACAAGGCTTACTCCTATACTTCAGGAACTACAAAAGATCTTTATGATTTTCTACTTTTTATAGACATGATAATTGCTAAAGGTAATGACAAAACCAGCTCAGCAAAGATAATCGGTTTAAATGATGATGTGGTTAGATTAATGTCCATTCACAACAGTAAGGGTTTAGAATATCCAATTGTATTTTTAAACTCTTTAGATAGAGGCTTTAATAAAATGGATAATTCCAAGAAAGTTTTAATGCACAAAGAACTTGGCATTGGGCCTTTGTACTTTGATATGGAAAGAAGAATCAAGAAGAGTACAATAGCAAGGGATGCAATTGCTAAGAGAAATGAAATAGAAGCCTTATCAGAAGAGATGAGAATCCTTTATGTAGGTATGACCAGAGCAATAGATAGATTGATTATTGTAGGTACAATTGACGATTTGATTGGTAAGCATAACAAGTGGAAGCAGGGAACCCACAAGTATTCCTTATATAAGGCTAAATCATATATGGACTGGATAGGTCCTTGTATATTTGATGGATTGGAGTATGAAGAATTAAGAGAGAAAATCTCAAGCTGGAAATTTAATGATATCATCATTAAAAGGGAATCAGCCCTAAATCTAATTAATACTAGCAGTGAAGTTAATGACAAAAGTGTTGAAGAAAGGTTGGATCTACTATTGGAAAATCCTGATGAAGATATCTACAATGAACTGGGAAAAAGACTTAGTTACAGGTATCCAAAATTAGATTCAGGAATAGCACCGGCTAAATTGCCCGTTACTGGACTTAAATATGCCAGCTTAAGTAGAGAAGGTTCCAAGAATCTAATTGCTCCTCTGGTGGATACTTTGGATTACAATAAGTTCAAGTGTAAGTCTTCAGATGAAAATCTACCATTAAGTGGAACAGAAATTGGAAGTTTAGTTCACCTGATTATGGAAAATTTAAGTTTTGAAGATAGAATAACAGTAGAAGGAATACTAGATCAAGTAGAGGAGCTGGAGTCAAAGGGCCTGATATCAAAAAGGCATTTAATTTTTATTAGAGACAATTATCTTCAAAAGATATTTTCTTTCTACCATTCAAACATTGGAAGAAGAATGATAAGTTCAAGTTTAGTTAAAAGGGAAGTACCATTTATTATAAAGAAAAAAGCATCAGAGTTATTTGAGAGTATATCAGGAGAGGATTCCATATCAGTTCACGGAATAATTGACTCATATTTTGAAGAAGATGGGGAATTAATAATATTAGATTACAAAACAGATAATCTAAGGGGACGAGAAATCAATGAAATCATTGATGATTATAGGTTGCAATTAAAAACCTATAAAGAAGCATTGGAAAAGATAACAAATAAAAAAGTTAAAGAGACCTATTTGTACTTGTTCTCAATTGATAAAGAAATTAAAATTTAAACGACTGGAGGTAATAATATGACAAAAGTACATGTGGTTAATAAATACTCAAACGAGATAACTGAGTATTCTAGTGAGAAAGACATTGATTTATTGAGAATTAGAAGCATAGAAAGATTTCACCAAAATGAGGATGAGATTAAGAGTAAACCAGTTGTTGTAATAGAATTAGATAATGGATGTGTAATCCGCAAATATAATGATCAAGAATTTTATAGGGATAGAGATAAATTATATGCACCTGTTTACGATATAGAAACTTGTAAAATTGAAAGTTACTCGATGTATGAAGAAGATGATATTTTAGGATTTGTTTTTTTAGGTTATATAGAATTCTAACTTTTAGGAAATATATTTTATTAAAAATTATATTTGACTCATTGTAAAATGAAATTGAACTAATATAAAAAGCCCATAGATGAATATCTGTGTTATGATTTAATCACGACAAAAAATCTGACACGGAGGATAATCA